>JAABUP010000998.1_pt1 | contig 60598 bp, 85 predicted proteins | sample 5559201 | NCBI WGS metagenome assembly JAABUP01 (sample SAMN10711887, study PRJNA513373) | rock metagenome | isolation source: Antarctica rocks | place: Antarctica | reverse complement strand
GGGTCGCACAACCTGTCTGCCGCACTCCCTGATTGCATTCAAGTATTTGCCGGTCATGAGAATGCTGTCCTTGGCCTCAGCCAGAATCACTGGCACGTCGTGCACAGCAGCGCCAGTCGCGGTCAAGATGACGTGCCCCTGTGCATCTAGAAGAGGGCGCAAGCTGTAGCGGTGGTACCAGTACGCACTCTGGTCCTCCTTGTTCACGCTGTCCTTGCTGATGTCCTGTGACAGTTTGACTGACGGTTTGTTATCCTTGTTTTGTTGGCTTCAGATGCAGTGTTGAAGAGTGTCGCAAACTTTGGAGGCCAGGCAACAGAAATCATGAGAGTGTCAAGTCTTTGAGCTGGACAGGCTGCGCTGAAGGCCTTGCAGCAACCTGTGCAGATGGTGAAAGCAGCAAGCATGCAATGAGCCGTTTGCTGACAAGTACAGGTCAAGCCTCTTCTGATTCAGCATGGTGAAAGACTTACCTTGTGTTCTTGTATCATGAACTCCTCGTAAGGGTCATGTACAATACCCTCACAAAGCCACTGCTCCAGCATCCTGCACAGACTCAGAGCGTCACAACCTCTTGTGCTGACACGAGTTTCATTCTGAGCCTGAGATTGCCCATGCATGACTGCTGACAGTGTAAAAATCGCAGGCTGAAAGCTCAGGGTTTCTGTTCTTCAGAGCAAAAGTTATAACATCTGTTGCGGTCATGACTAGTATGTTTTCAAGCGCAGCTGCAGGGCGTGTCATGCATTCTAGTGAGAATCACACTTGCGCGACGCACAGTGCAACACTTATCTCAATATGCAACCACTGCTACACCTGCTGGCCTTGTACTGCTCTGGGATGGAATGCCAGGGAGAAAACATAGGGTTTAGGTTTTCTCTACGTAGGATGGACTAGCACCTGAAGTAGGGCGTGCAGGCAGCATGCCGCAGCTTCTGCAGCAGGCGGCGCGCTTGGTCATCTCCTGCTACAGCATCGCTGCGCTGGTGCAGCAGGTTGAGCAGGGCACTGCCTCGCAGCTTACCCACCGCAGCTTCGCTGGAGATGGCTGCCAGCAGCTGCAGAGAAGCCAGAGGCGGCTGGCAGTAGTACCACAAGGCCTGCAGGCATGTACATATGTCAAGACAGAAGCTGCAGACTCTCTGCATGCATAGTGCAGCAGCCTGAAGCTGCTGCAAAGTGGACATGTGTTCAGATACTCTGACGGCACCAGCACAAGGCAAACATGTCACTGCGCTCAGCCCTCAGAAAGTAAGTGCTATGATGCTGATGATGATGAGCCAGCACAGGGATTCTTCAGCATATAGCAGGTGTACGCTGACCTGCAGAGTCAGGCGTCCAGTGCGCAGCTGGTGCTCCAGCTGAGTCACCATGAGGTTCCAGTCTTGCAGCACTGACCGCATTGATGCCGCGGCTGCGTGACACACCAGCCTGCAAATACGACATTGGCAGCTACCGGATATTTTTCAATGTGCATGATGATGCTTTTGAGCTAGGAACATCAAGAAATGGGAACCGAAAGATGTAAGGTCTTGTTTTGCCAGAGGCGGAGGAGTGCTTTTGCCAGTGTGATGCAACACCAGATGTAAGACGCTGAGAGTTCTTGTGTCACTGCCGGCTCTGGATAATGTGCAGCTGCAATGGTGTGAGATGCATCAACACGTGCAGCTGTGCATGCTGCATGGCCTTGGTGTGTGTCTTAGCAAGCTATGACGATGCTTGAAACTGGAAAATCAAAAGGTGAGTACATGCCACATCAGCACAAACGCAATGGCTGCATTGATGCAGCAGCAGTCTGATCTGCTGATTCAATGCTTTGTCAACAAGGATGCCTGTTACGGTGTATATGTGAAGCTGCCATGCAAAGGTTGATGACCTCTGACAGGAGCTGGCCTACCCCCACTGATAGGCTGATCGTGTCTCCACAAACCGCTGTATCACCACCACATACTCGCTGCAGCATGCAAGACGATGTTAGCAGCTCAGTGTCAGGAAGGAACAATAGGTGGGCCATCACTGACATCAAGCAAGCAAGACTCCCATTGTTGCCGAGTGTCCAAACATTGGACATGCTTGCAATGGCTGTGTATATGACCCCATTGTTCAGCTAGGCCTTGGCCAGAAATCAGCCAGAAGTGAAGCCGATGAGGACTATATAATGTTGGTGGACCGCCCTTTTGGACTTGACATCGACACTGTGGATGACATGCAGACTAGAGTTGGCAGGCATACCATATTGGCAGCATGCGTGCGACCAGCTCATGAACGGCAGCATCCAGCTTGCCCTTCAGGACAAAGCTGACTCCACCTTTTGACGAGCGTGCCCTGTTGGCCTTGATGCACTTGCCTTCAAAGCCCATGAAACCCCACAGCATGTCCTCCAACACTGCGTCATAGCATTTGACAAGCTGGTCATATAGCTGGGCATGAGTGCTGTCAACTTTGCACAGGAGATTGGCAATGTTGGTACCTGCCTCATGGCAGGCCTTGCAGCTTGTATGGCTTAGGATACCTGTTGGAGAAGGAAGCACAGCACAGTATGGCACTGCACAGCACAGGACAGCACAGCACGGCTCAGCACAGACCAACACTGCAAGTCAAAACGCAGCACAGCACCACACAGCACAGCGCAGCACAGGACCGGGCATCACAGCATAGGGCATCACAGCATGGAGCAGGCAAGTGGGGCAGCTTACCCACAATCTCCTGGACTGCTGGAGAAAATGATTCCAGTGCCTGTTGCCTGCTGGTTGACGGCTCCTCTACTTCAAGAGATTCCATGAGGTACTGCCCTGTCAGGTATGGCCGCTGCTGATTCCAGTCTGGCAGAGCAGGGCAGTTTGGGACAGCCACATTAGGCAAGCTGCCTCCAGGTGGCCTGAAGAGATCTCCAACTGCCCTAGCAGCTGGAGCAGAGGGTCCCAGGGGGCTAAGGCCCCTAGCTGGCAAGGCGTTTGTGAGCACTGGTGCATAGGCTGGACCAGACTTGACAGGAGAAAAACCTTCCTCCTAAATGCACAACATGTCACGTGTTTGATAGCCGCCCTGTCCATCTCTCTAGGCACAATGATCAAGGCTACCTTGCAATGCATAAACATGCAGCAGCTACCTACAAGTAGGGCTGTGATAAACATGTAAGTCTTGCCTTTTTTATCTGCATCATTGAGGCTAAGGAAGTCAACGCCATGGCAGTTTGCAGCCATACAAGATAACAGATGCTTCACGGCCTGTTGCAAGCTCTGGACGTTTGCAACATGGCTCTACCATGCATACCTGCCCAAAGACAGGATTTCTGTATTCTGTTTGACTGGGGCTTGGCAAGGGATGCTGCTCTCCTGAGTGAGCAACTGGAAGGCTTTGCTGAGAGGGTGGCTGCCTCTTAAGACTGCTAGCTGCTGAATGCCTTTCAATGTTCTGCAGAGCGGATCTGGACAGAGGAGTGGGAGCAGGGCCAGATGAGCTTGCATGACTGCCATCATCTTTCCTTGCATGGATGTGTGCATGCCGAGGGGCAACTGCCCTAGCTGGGGTCTGCTTTTGTGAGGGCACATCCTGGAGCTGAGCCAGCTGATTGTGAATAGTGGATGGTGTGTGCAGAGCGCTAGCAGCTGTCCCACTTGAGTGAGCTCTGGCTGACAGGGCATGCTTTGTGTTCGCTGACATCTGGATGCTGTGCAAGACAATCAACAGCTCCTCGACCAGAGGTGTGCTGCAAGTTCCAGCCAAGGCCAATTTAGTCATGTAAGAGATGTCAGCAATGTGTTGCTGATGCAGCAGCTCCATAGAGCCACTTACCCTTTGTCGCCTAGCTCTTGCACTCTCTGCTCAAGCTGAGTTCCATCTGCTGCTGTGTGTGAAAGCCCACTTCTCGCTGCTTGCACGTCCTGGACAGCAAATTCATTGTATGCCAGAAAATCCTACTGCAACCAGATGAGCAGGCATGCCTGACACCTACGCGTTCCCACTTCTCGCTAGAAACAGCTTTGTCGTTGCTCAAAACGGTGATAGCCGTTTGTATCAATTTGGCAGGGAAGGCTCGTCCACCGACGGCATTGTGAACGTCCTCAGCAAGCCTGCTGACAATCCGCTCAATCTGCTCCGGTCTAGACCGCTGAGCTTGAAAACTCATAGTCAGTGATCAGTAACTTGTGTTGGCCGTCTCGGCGCCTCCATCCAAAGACCTCACTTTTCATCAGCGCTGGTCAAATGAGACATACGGCAGCTGATGCAGGTATGGCGTTCGAAACACGTAGAATTCTACAGCGAAAGATTAGCAGCGGTGCAGTTAGTCGAAGTGCTCGATCTTGCCGGCAGCGGAATCTTTCTGCCCACTCGATCAGTGCAGTCAGAACCTTGCAGCTACGAGGTCCTGATGTCTATGCAAAATTGTGTCTGTACTGCCAACCGCAATCGAATTCCCTCGGAATGGCCTTAATGTGCAGAAGCAGGCTCATGCACCCGTCCCTCTTCTTTGAGCAGATGAAGAGCAATTTCAGGCAATGCAGTGGGTTTGACTGTGCACTCCAGCAATTTGCGAGCTCGCACAGCAGGTTCCGGACATTGTACCAGGTAGCAGAGCACTGGTCAGTCAAGCAAGCTGACTGTGTAATGCCATCCTCTGCAAGTCCAAATTGCTGGCAACCTCCATTTACAACATACCTCTCAACCTTGGGCATACTGATTTGGACGTAAAAGTGATGACAGCAACCACAACGTCTGTAGCACTCATGAAACCATCTGCTGTTGCCACTCTCCACTGTCAAGCACACCATGATCCGCAGTTGAAGCATCACCAAGACAAGGTCCATGGCCAGTACGGCATTTTGCATGTTGACTCCGTCCTTGCATACACACCCTTGTTGTAGGACACCACAGCGCTGTACATTGCACAGCGCTGTTCATTGCACAGCAATGTGCCTTGCATTGGACAGCCTCATGAGCTGCTGATGCAGTGTGGGCTGATCTGCCCTTCAGTTGTCTGCTACTTGTCTCCTTTGTCCATCAAGTCCCTTAACAGGGCTGCATTACCATGGAATGGCCTCTTGCTTATAGTCATACCATTTGCCATTTAGTGGCAAGTCACTCTCCAGCACTGACAACAAGCCAGAGACGCTTTGATCCACATCAATCAAGCCGTTACCAGAGGTCATGTCCGTCCTAACATAGCCAGGATGAAGAAGCACGCAAGTTATACCCTCATCTTCCAGATCAATGGACATGGATTTGTTCACTGCATCGGCAGAACTCACACTTGAGGGCAGTAATGGTTGACACGCAATGCTTGCTACACATTCAAACCTCAACTGAAGCAAGGATACGGTACTGTCAACTGTAGCAGCGTATGACACAACAGTTGCATGTCTGTCCAGTGCATGCAATAGCTGCACAGCCTCTGTCAGAAAGCCCAGTGGTGTCAAGCTGACATGAGGTCTGGCCACACTGCAAAAACCATCAAATTGCATGGTGGGAAAAGACAATGCCTCAAAAAGCCCCACCACCCTGGTGACTGTACATGACCAAAGCTGCCATGCGTGATCATACACATGCAGATTTCTGCCACAAACTAAGAACAAACACAGATGCAAATGTCAAGGGGTGTTGTGGCAGGCTTGCTCACCATTGTTGAGGGCTGACTTGGAGGCTCGGTAAGCATAGGAGCCTCCAGACCCATTGTCCTCCACTGAGCCAACCTACAGAGTCGTACTGACATTCAGACGGACAGGCCTGTGCATTTAATATGCAGTCTGTTGTGCCAAACTTGTTCACAGCTTGCAGACATATCCATTCAGCCGCAGAGACAATCACGCTTTGGGCTCAGCAATTAACTTTGTCATAACAACAAAAAGGGCAGTGCAAGCATGCAGTGGGGTAGTGGAGAAGGTTAGATTGATACAAGCTAAAAGCGGACGAAGTAGTGCACGTTTCTCTAAAGTACTTGCTGCCTGCAGACTAATTGCAATCTTACGACAGTATGCATGTACCTTTGACGTGACATTGCCAACAAGTGTGGCAGGCTTGCCAATCAGCTTGTTCTTCAGCAGCTGCTGAACCACCAGCAATGGCCCGATAGTATTGGCTTTGTAGGTGAAGAGCATGTCCTCTGCTGTCACAGTCTCAAGGCTGATTCTTGATCCATATACACCAGCGTTGTTGATGACAACCTGCAGGCATGGCTCGGGCTTGTGAGTTCATGCAGTTGCATGCACAGCTTTGCTGCATAAGCAGCTTTGTGGCAGAAGCAGCTTTGCTGATACTGGAGTGTCTGCAGCGAGGCTTGAGCCTTTTTCAGGACAGCAGAGTTTTGTGTGTACAGCTTGCATCAACGTGTTCGGCATTCACAGCTGGATATGCATCTACAGCATTATAGATTGTGCATAAGCCACTTGTGCAATAACGGTGCAGAAGTGGAAGACTGAAAGATTGAACAAGGGTTACGGGGGAGTAGAAAGCCTCACATCAATATGGTCCACTTGCCCAGCCAGCTCCTTTGCCCATGCCTGCGAGTGCGTCTGATGGTTGGTCGGAGCTTGAAGCACACATCATGACTAATTCATGATTGGTAGCCAATCAATGGTGATGACTGCTACAAAGCTCACTTGACTATGACTAAGAAGAAGTATGAGGTGTCACAGATGTGTGTGAACATCTCACAAGGTGTTGAAGCTAGCAAGGATTCTCAGCTGCATCTGGCGGGCACTTTAATATTGCATTTGCTTAATGCATGCTGCAAGAAGGTCAGCAGCAGTGGGCATGAATGCCGTATACTCAGAGTAAAAGTACCTGAATGGAAGCTGGATCAGACACATCTAGCTTGACTACATGAGCAACGCCAGCCTTCTGCAGGTCAACTGCTTCAGATGGATTTCGGCAGCTGGCTATGACCATGTTCCCTTTGGATACCAGCTGCTTGACCCACTGCAGCACAGAATGCAGCATGTTTTCCATGCAAGACTCAAGTACGATGGGTTTCAGTAGCTGCAGTGTAAAAGCAGCAGATTTCAAGGTGGCCTTCAGATTGCAGACGCCAAGGTAGCCCTCAGGTTTGCTGCTGGGGGTTGTGGCATGCTGCAACCTATCATCATACAACCATGCTAGAAACATGGTGCCAACAACTGCAGAAGAATGGCCTGCCTTGCCTCCAGGCCAAGCCCTCTGTTTGCTCCAGTGACAACCACTGTCTTGTCTTTGATAGCTGCTCCAGCCATGACAGAAATGTGCCTTGGGCGTTGGGAGAGCCCTGCAGAGCCTGAACGTCAGGTGCATGCTTACTCAGGCTGTGACTGTTGGCTGAAACGTCAAGCATCGTATAAAGCATGCCAAAGTTTGCTGGCACACCTGCTTTGCGTTGGCACTTGACACGACAGCTTTTGCAGGGATAGCTTATTCTGCACACAGATAGACTTGTTAAAAAGAAGGGTGAGAGTTGTGCGAGACGAGGACAGAAAAACGGTCCTGCAGACGACAGTCTTCCGCGTATGTCGTGCATTCACACGACATCGAATGTCAAATACCTAGCCAAGTGGTGTCGCAAAAGCATTACGCTCAAGCGTCAGTTGCAGGATAGGTCACGTCCTCAGTGATCCACGGAAGTGTTTTGTCGTCAACTAATGCAATTTGGAAGTCGATGGTGTCGAGAATGCGGTTGCGCACCTGTCTCACTGGATCCTGGAGTCGGGCCAGCACACTTGGAACTAAGCGACAAGTGAATAAGCTTACAAGCACCTGTCAGGCTGTCACTGGATTGTTTCATACGGAGACGCACGTAACCTACAGGCTTTGGCATACGGAGACGCACGTAACCTATCAGAGGAATTACTGGATGCACTTGCTGAAATTTCGCAAGATTACTTCAGAACCCTCTGTAAAGTCGATGGACGGGGGTTCCAAATGTCCATCAAATTGGGAGGGGCCGCTCACGGCTTCGGCCTAATTCACATGTTTGAGTTGGTTGAAGCAGCGGGCTAACACCCTTACACAGCGCCACCTGTGCCCTCGACCGCTGTTGTCGCCTGCCGAGACTTTCGGCTGATTGGACAAGATTTTCATTGCACTATACCTGCAATAGCTTTTTGCCAGCGGCAAGTAAGACCAGCGGGCAGAGGTAGCGACCGCATTCCTTAAACGCCCGGCTTCTTCAGACCGTGCAGGAGGTCTGACAGGCAGTCCTGTTGGACTGAGTATAGTGCAAGAGTGTTCGCAGCAGATGCAGTGTTGACTGACTGAGCGTGTCGACCCGCGATATGGGTGATCAGTACGAGCACGCTCGGACACATAGTGCAGAATCTTACGAGTCGGGCTCTGGCCCATCAAGCCAGGCCAGCACCATCCCTGGAGGTCATGCATACAATCACCAGCAGCCCAATGGTCGATCAGCATACGACGACTATAGCCAGGACGAGTTGGTACGACAACCGCAGCCAGCTGCCGTTTATCCTGGCGCACGCTCACCTATCAGCAGCTCTTATATACCATTTGCTAATACTTTGGCATAGCACTCATGGGCACGTTCTGATTGTTTGCTGTGATGTCACAGGACAGCCGTCAGCCTAGCTTTATCAACAAGAAGGGTGGCGACAATGTAGGTACCTTAGCAAGGTAAAGCAGCTTCCTTGCTCGCCCTGCGCGACCCTGTCAGTTCTGAGCAGAGTTGCTGCACTGTGCTTGTAGTCTGTACGCTACCTGGTGCATCACAGCAATTGTGGCAAAGTAATGACAACGTTGCGTTTTCTGCAGGCTGGTGGAAGCCCTGGAAGATTATGAGGGTGGAGACGCAGATGGATACTCAGATGTCTCTGCAGAAAATTCACTGCTATCTGGAGGGCGCAAACGCAGGGTGAGCATGCAGCTGCTCTTCATTTACTCAATGGACCATCTCAACCGGACAGGCCCTAAACCGGACAGGCCTAAACCCTAAACTGATGCCATCCCGCCATTTTCCATCTTATTTTCTATTTGGGTTGTTCTAGCTTTCCTTTTAGGGGGCTGCATTGCATTGCAGCAATGTGATCCCACAACTCTGAAGCCTAGTCAGCTTGGTTGCACATACACCATTATTTCTTTGCCTCTCTGGCCCAGCTTATGCAGGGCATTGACTGCAGGCTGACTGCCTAACGTCACAGCTGCTCTTGGGCATCTCTGCCATTTTTGTGCGAGGTGACTCTCGTGTTGCACTACCCTGGTTCAACTAAGTGTTCCTTTGGCAGGTGTCATCTGCATTGCTGGAGTCCGACTTTCCCATGCCTCACAAGCCCCGAAAAGGGGTGCCTTTCTTTGACGAGGAAGAGGAGGAGGAGGCATACTGTGCAGCCCCCTTCAACATGAATGCCCCTGATGTTGAGGCTCCCCTGCCCACCACCTTCACAGAAGATGGTGAAGAAGTCACAGGTGTGCATCTGCTGCTGTATTCTGACAGTTGAAAAGGTCCTTCTGGCCTTTGTGCAAGCAGTGCATCTGTGCTGCAGGAGTGTCACAAAGTGTGTCTTTCTGGCCTGAAAGTTCTGCTCGCTCATGTATCACTGTGTGCACAAACCACTGTAGATGCAATCTCATTCCAGCATCTCTTGTTGCAGGACCAGTCACTCCTAGCAAGTTCCGACGAGGCAGGAAGTGGAGTCTGCATGGCTGCTTAGTCACCTTGATCTACCTGTGCGCTTTTGGTTTCTATCTGTATGTGCGTATTGCCAAGACGCTAGACCTGGGCAGCTATGTTTGGTATGGAGCCATTGTGCTGGCTATCGAGATTGCTGGAGCTACAACTACGCTCATCTGGTGTCTGAACATAGTGATGGATCCAGTGCATGAACCTCTGAAGATGGACGCTGACAATCCAGGATTGACCCTGGTGAGTCATGTCTCTCTACCTTCGGTCTATGTCTATGTGGTTGATGCTTACTTTGTGCCTGAAGCTGTACCACGAGCTGCTACAGATGCCAGTACTAAGGCTTAGCATTGTCATGACAGCATGACTGTACAAGTCTGGTTGTGATGTTCACAAATCTGCTGTCCATCTGCAGCAGTAAACTTGGCAGTCATCAATGATGGAAGGGAAGGCAGCAACCATAGTCCCTGTGGGAATGGCAGCATGCAAAGTGACATATGGTGTGTGATGCAGACTGCCAGGCCGTATCATGTGCGTGTGCTGATTCCCTGCTACAATGAGTCCCTGGAGATTGTGGGCAAGACTGCAATGGCTGCCTTGGACGCCATGATGCCTGTTGGTTGTGAACGCACTGTCTACATCTGTGATGATGGCAAGGATGCTGCCAAGCGCAAATGGTGAGGAGGCATGCTATCATGATAGATTTTGTTTTTTCATCTAGGGCACAGGGGCAGTACGCTGCCACACAGCTCATCTTTCCCAGTCTGGGGCTGAAAGCAGTCTGTACAGCTGCCTTTTTGCTTTTATTGCGCACAACTTTGCTCATTTTCAGTTGTGCTCAACTGTCGGGTCATTGCTCAGCAAGCACACAACACTCCTGTTAGGGTGCTCATGTTCTCCTCCTCTGTAATGCAGGGCGCGTCAGATGGGAACGGACTTGGTGTATGTGTCAGGCCGTAAGCGCAAGCCTGGTGAGATGAATGGGAAGTCTTGCAACCTGAACAACTGCCTGTCCCAGATCTACCCAGAGGGTGTGCCCATTCCAACCAATGAGCTTGTCTGCATCTTTGATGCTGATCAGGTGAAGCTTGAAAGCGACTGAGAGCAGTCAGGCTTGGAATGTCATGCCAGCACAGACTCACTGCTTTGATCTGGTTTGAGAGCACAATGCTGGCTGCTTGCACTGTTGCTGGTGAGTGCGTTCAATGTGGAACATGCTATGGACTTCTGGATTCCTAGAGAACATAATGCATGTCCCACAATCAGTGCAGTCCTGGGCAGCAACAGGGTAGGCAGAAAGCAGTGCGCTCACAAAAAGCCCTTGGATTTGTGCTCATGTGTCCAGCTGTAGCTGCAATGCTGCTATTACTGCGTTGCGTCTATAAGAATTACTGTTGCATGCTTTATTTGCCCCACGCTGTTTCAACACACAGTGTTGCTCATGTTTGTTTGCCCTTTGTTTGTGTATGAGAGGTTATCTTTGCTGATGTATTGTTAAACCTGCAGGTTGCGAACGTTGATTTTTTCACAAAAATGATTCCCCTCTTTGATGCTGGAGATGATGTCGGCATGGTTCTGTCCCCACAGTGCTTCCACAATGTCAATGTCGGTGCTGACATCTTTAACCATTGCAACATCAACTTCTGGGAGTACGCTCAGCACGGCTATGATGCTTTTGGCTTCATCTCATGCACTGGAACCAACTTTCTCACCAGATCAGTGGCTTTTGCGGATGCTGGCTGGTCACCTGAGTACACCCTGACAGAGGACTATGCACTTGGAATGGAGCTTACCAAGCGTAAGTGGTTGTGTCGGTATGTGGAGGAGTATCTGGCCATTGGAGAGGCTCCAGAGCAAGTGCGTAACTGCTTCCAACAGAGGTCACGCTGGTGCAAGGTACGCTTTCTCACATTCTCGCCTGCAGCAGTCAATTAGGCGTGACAGCTTGCTGCTCTGCCCTTTGACTCTGCTGCTCTGCCCTTTGTCTCTGCTGCTCTGCCCTTTGTCTCTGTTGCTCTGCCCTTTGACTCTGCTGCCCTGCTCCTTTATCTGGTGTGCTGTGTGCTGCAAATGGCAGTCGTGCACACCATTTCCTGAGTAGAGACACTTCACTTTTCTCACATGCCGTCATGTTGGTTGTCAGCCATCAAGCGCAGCTTAACATTTCAAGTATATAACATTTCAAGCATATAGCGTAGGATCTTGACAACATGCATGAGCATAGGTACTGAACTTGTGTCATGCGCGTGTGCAGGGTCACTTCCAGATTGTGTTGAACAATGACCATTGCCCCCTCTTCCAGAAGGACCTAAGCTGGTTCCAGCGCCTCATGTATTGCTCTGGTGTGTGGGCATACATTGTGGGAGCCATCACCACCCCCATGTTCATCATCATTCCCTTGGTATGCCTCATTTTCTTATTTTGACTGCGTGTCCATTATTGCAGTTCTCTTGAAGCTGTTTCATTGGAAGAGTTGCTGTGCACTGAGTAAGTAAAGGGGCAGGGTTTCATCGCTAAGTGTCAAGAGAATCATGTGGCCCAGTCCTTGCAAGACCTTGTGACAGCTTGGCTGCTTCCTTTGTGAAAAGGTATAGATACATATGTAAAGGTATATAAGGTGTGTGTAAAGGGTGATAAATATATATACATAATAATGTATACATAATACGAGTGTGTGTAGGATATATACATACGTAAAGGTATGTAAGGTGTGTGTAAAGGGGTGTATATTAACATCACAATTTTTTGTTTGTATATATGTGTAGAACCTTTACATAAATACAGGTATATAAGGTATATGCGAGGTGTATGTGTATATACATCACGATTTCTTGTTGGTAGTAAACTCCGAGTATGAGCGTTTGTGCAATGCCCCAGCATGTAGCAACGCATCTTGTGCAGGCCCATGATTGATGTCAACAACACTGATCAACATTATGGCTGGTGTCCCTGTGCTAGTCGTGGTCTGGTTGGCTGTAGGTGACTGTTTGGGCAGGAGTGTTCCCCATTGTGGTTTCCTGGTGGGCAGCAGTTGCCTTGACAGCCTTCATCACTGCCCAGTTCCTGGTCACCAGCTACTGCAGAAACAGGAAGCACCTGAAACCTCTGTGGTTCAACAGTGTGTCTAACAACATCCTGTGGTTCACCTTTGTCAAGGTGTGTAGCCACAGCTTGCTTTGCGCCTCTGCATGGTACAGTCTGTACATCATCTGTGGACATGTTCAGTTTTGGGGCATGTCTTCTTCTTTGTTTTGCAGTGTCTGTGATACACCACTGTCAACCTGCGGACAGGGCTACTTTTGTTGCATGTACTCTTTTGTGTTGCAGTGTCAAGAACCATACATGTCATTGGCAATACGCGCTGCTCTGCAACTGTGCTGTGTTCATTGTGACTGAGCACATTGCAAAAGCACTAGAGCCTTTCTGTGATATGCCGTTCAGCTGTAGAAGATGATCTGTGTTTACATTGCCTGTGCCTGTGGTGACCTGTGTCACCTGTCCTTACATGAAGTCACCTGTCGTTACATGAGGTTACCTGTGTTACCTGTCCTTACATGAGGTTACCTGTTCTCACATGAGGTTACCTGTGCTCATCTGTTACCTGTGTTACCTGTCATTACATGAGGTTACTTGTGCTCATCTGTGTGTACAATGGTGCAGGGTTGCTGGCGTGCTGTGGGTTCCTCCTTTGGAAAGTCCATCACCTTCAAGACCACCGTGAAGGGAAGCAACATGCTGATGAAGAACGGTCTGGGAGACTTGTGGATCCCTTGTGTCTGCTTTCTGGGCCTGATTGCCTCTCTCGGCTTTGGGCTGCACAAGGTAGCCACACCTGCATGCCACCATATGCTTTCAACCTGCTGCACCGTCTTGCTGGAAAGGCCTTGCAACCAGGATGTGGTGTTTTTGTGGTGTGGTGTGAGTGTAATCTTTAGTGCTTGATGTACCAGAATGCAGCATTGCAGTATGTCAGTGTCCAGGTGTACATAGGTTTTCCAGTCTTCGCGTGGTGCAGTTTTTAACGCATTCAGCAGACTTGACAGCCTGCCGCCCTATCACTTGCTGAGTTGTTACATGTGCGTAACGATTTGCCCATAGTTTCTCTCCGAGACAATAGGCACCATTTTTTGGATGACCAGTGTTTGTTGAGGGTATCATGACTGACAAGGTGTCAAACTTGTTGCAGGTCATTACTCAGGGCAGTGGTGTTATCACCACCTTGACACTGTCTTTGGTCTGGATTGTGTATTCCATCATCCCCCAGTACTTGCTGCTGCACTACACCTGGATAGGGCGTGGCACTACTCTCAGATATGCCTGCCAAGTCGGCTTCTACATCTCCTCCCTGTGTGCCTTCTGCGCCATTGTCCTCCTATGGCTGGTCTACCCCAAGACGGTAAGGCCTGCTTTGCTCTGGATTTTGGTCTTTGAGCTGCGTCTGACAGTCTGACTCAGTGACTGTGCAGCTCCATCCATCAGCTTCATTCAGGCTGTGCCTTGGTGCAAGGCAGACAGCTTGGTGTGAGGCAAACAGCTCGGTGTGCAGCAGACAGCTTGCTGTGAACAACAAGGCACAGCCTGGATGTGTTCTGAGCAATCTGTCTGGTGGATACAAAGCTGTTTGCCATAGACCAAGCTGTGTACCACACCAAGCTTCGTTGAGTCAGTGCGTGCGGGCTTGGGAGCCCATGCCAAACGTCATACTGCAATGGTTGCGAGCTCAGCCCTCAACTCAGCATCAGGCTCTGCCACTTCTCAGTATCATTTCTGTCGACTCAAATAGCAGAGACTCAATCTTTATCCTGCTGTGCAGTATGACTATGGCAGCATGCTGAACAATTCCCACCAGTTCTACCGGTCACAGTGGATTGGAACGCTGCCAGCAGACTACGACATTCCCTGGAGAGGCAATGCGTTTGTTGATGAAGTTGGACCACCCACCCTAAACTGGGGTGACATCTCAGGAGGCATCATGGAGGGTAGAGAAGCAGGTACCTTTTGCTGCATGTTGCGATGTTGCTCACTGCTCTGTAATCACAATAATGTGTGGCCTTGATTGTGACTCTGCTATGTTTCTTGGGTCATGTCACACATGCGTCACTGGGCAGTCTTGCATTGCAAGGATACTACAGCAGAAATGCATTGCTGTGCCAAGTGGAGTCATTGTGGCAGCATCACCTCATATGATTGTGTTGAGCACTGATGACAGCTGATGGCGGAGGTTGACATGCAATCTTGTTACAGGTTCTTTGAAGATTACACCTACCATTGCGTGGACCACTAGCATGCTTGCCTGGGGCATGCTCAACTTTGGAGATGGCTACAACAAGTCAGGCACCTGGCAGACTGGGATGGACACTCTGAAGTGGAACACAGACTACCTGTTGAAAACAATCCTGGATGACCCCACTGATAGTGCTACGTCTGAGGCTGCAGAGTTTTACATTGTCTACCAGGTTGGTGAACCGACCCTGAGGATCAGTCATGCAGAGTGCTGTTGTGCCACTGTGCATACTGCAATTTTGCTTTCTTGTTTCCACATTTTGCCAGCCTTCTTCCAGCTGTCGGTACACACCAACTTTCTTCAGCCTTCCCATAACGAATGTGCAAAATGTCTTCTGTGCTACAGGTTGGTAATGAAACCTTAGAGAAGGGGACGTGGACACGGCCGGAGAATGAGACTCAGACCGACCGACCTGCGTACTACACGACTACCTACAATGGCACGTCTGATCTTGCCGGTCAGATCTCAGCTGCCTTCTCTGCGACAGCTATGGTCTTCCAAGATTCGGATCCAGCGTATTACAACACGCTCATGAACTACTCTACACTCGTCTATGCTGCTGGCGCACGCAATAGGGCGGCGTACACGTCTGCCTTCGTGTATCCCTGTGCGACTGACGTCGACAGCACGGACGTGATCACGACCGGGACACCGACCTGCCTGCCTGGGGACGAGCTGTATGATGGAGCGATGTTGGCGACGTACAACAGTACCAGCTACCTGGATGATCTGGCATGGGCAGCAGGCTGGCTCAACATGGCCACTGGAGACTCTGCATACTTGGATGATGCCTACAGGTAATACACTGACAGCTTCTACCAATTCTTGACCTGATTCCATTATGTTTCATGAAACATTAATGTCTGCCCTTAGCAGCACGAGGCAATGCACAGCTATGATGACACATCAATTTGCCTCATGTCTACAACCTGTCTTAATGCAGTCTCGTCATTTCTTGTGTGAGCTGATCCTGTCGTGCTGAGCATTATGCATAACTGCAGGTGGTTCAACCTCCATGCAAACTCAGAGGAGGCCACCTTTGACACTGAGTACATCTCAGATTGGAATCAGCTGATCTGGCCAACAACAATCTTATTGGCGAACATCACAGACAGCACCACCTTCCACTACCGCATCCAGGAGTACCTGCGCAACTGGCTGTGTACTTCTGGTGACACCATTGAGTACTCCCAGCTGGGTCGGGCCTTCAATACCAATGACGCATCTTTGGCCCAAGGCATGAACTCAGCCTTCCTTGCCTTGATCTACGCCCAGATGGTGCAAGAGTCAGAGGCAAACGTGGAGGCGGACAGATACACAAATGCAAATTACGCGAAGCGGTATCTGTGCTGGGCACAAGCGCAAGCTCGATACATCCTGGGAGATGACACACGCAGCTTCTTTGTGGGTGTTGACAACAACCCACCCACTCACATCTACGACAGAGCCTCGTCTTGCCCCAAGGATGCCTCCACCACATGCAATGCTCTGAATGCATTGTACACCCCCAACGCCAACCCCTCCACAGTGACAGGGGCTCTTGTGTACGGCCCTGGCTTGAATGGTGACTATTTTATGGACCAACGCTCATCTACCAATGAGACCATGGTGTCTCATGAGTACAATGCAGGCATCACTGGCACCTTTGCAGGTTTGAACCAGATGGTGTCCGGCAACAGTGGCTATGACCAGTGCCTACAGGGTTATGGGGTACTCAGCAAGACCATCTCCATCTGCAACACTGACAGCACAGTAGCGTAGAGTTCCATCATCAGCGTGCTGTGTCAGCAAAGCCATAGCCAGTCCATTTCTGCGTTTCTGCAGTGTTTCCCGCCTTTCACTGATCTTTTGGCGTATCTGGCAGCAACTGCTGCCTCCCACCGCAGTGTGTGCAGTTGGCTATGTATAGGTTGATGGTGCTACAGATATGGCATACTCAAATTGCATGCTGAGCTCTGGTACGCTGGTGTGTTTTTGCTCATGTACCCTGCATTATACAAATCCTAGTGCAGCGTCTTTCTGTGCCCTTCGCTTCAGGCTTTTGACATAAATGGTGGCTCAAGACATCATGGGTGCCATAGGGACTGTAGTCTTCATTTTATGACTCCTTGACTGATATTATTGATTGTTTTCACATGCAGTTTTTGTAATAAGTCATCTGCATCTCGGTCATGCTGAATTGCATGAGTGAGCCGGTCATGCTGACCTGCGTGATTGATATTCTCCTTCAAGCTTAATGCATCAGTGTGACGTGCATAGTTGTATCACTTTGTATTCTACTTCTTGGAAGGCACTTGATTTTGGCACTTGCAGAAGCTTCAACATTGGCTTGCACTGTGCCTGCAAGTTACTGTCAAGACTTCAGTGTGTTCACTTAACAGTGTGTACAAGAACAAGCATTGTGATCAAACCGCGGAAATTTTGCAAGCCACACGGATGGAGGCTACATATGTGTTACACACATATCATCAAGCAGAGCCTGCACAGGCTGCACTCAAAACAATGGCTTCCTCAATTGTTGGATGCAAAAAGCTGTTCAAAAATGCACTGATTTGTAGGGCCTCAATCAATGGCTGGATCACAAGTCAAATACAGTATGCATTCAAGCAGCACTGTGCCAGGCAATCAAATGGCTCAAGAAGCTGAGAGACTGTAACTAGCTGATAAAACACAAGGCTCATAAGGTTTATCTATACATGCCTAACTGTATGTGTAAACATGGTATACAGAACATCACACAGTTACTGAAACAGGGAGGCAGCCTTACAGCAGCCAGCTGCTGCAGAAAGATGCCAGAAGCTTTGCAGCATCAGCACAAAAGCAAAGTTGCCCGTCAATATGAGTTTTGAAGCAAAATTGCCCTTCTCGTGCTTTGTGCACTTCAGATTACTCATCCCAGAAAACAAAAGCCCTTGTCTCAATGCTTTGCCTTATGGGTGCATCTTCCGGAACATGAGGGTCCACAATCGTGCTATGAGGCGTAAACCTGGCACGTCCATCATGGCGAGAATCATAGTTCACAAAAACATATGCCTCGTCATCCCGCATCTGGCTTGTCCAGAACCACCTATGCATCATGTCAAGCACTACTGCAATGGCGCAAGCTAGATCAACAGGCCATGCAGTGAGGGGCACCAATGCAGCTCAGGCAGCTAGGAAAGCATTCTGACAGTACTCTGCCAAAATGCACATGATGGTGAACATGACTCACAACACAAGGTGCATACGCCATGCTAGATTGTGTTGCCAAAGGCATTGATGCATGAGTCCTTGCCTGTGATTAGAGTTGTGTACAATGTAGTTAACTTCAATTGCAAACTCTTCAGTGAGGAAAAGGTTTGCAGGCAGTATGTCATGTTGCGACAGCGTCGCTGCATCCACAAATCCTAGTGCAGAATCCTGAACTGGACCAACAAGCGGCCGCCACACCTGCACACCAAACATTACGCATGAACCGCCAATAGCTGCAATCCACTTTTGCATCACGACTGTTGTGCAAATTAAGGTAAACACCCGAGAGACCTGCAATGATCATCACAGCATACCAATGTGTGATGCAGACTTCAGTAGCAATGCCAGCTGGTGTGTCCCAATTGCTTACGCCACAGCCAGCTGCTTTGGTGTGCACCCAATGCAGTTATTGTGATCTCTCAAATACAAGGCTTGATAAGACAGGTCTGTGCGCTCGTGAACAGTCAACTAGCGGTTGCAGGTCGATCAGTCTTACCTGTTAACAAGCGCATCACCGCATGGCGCTACAGGTTTGCCACATGCAAACTTTAAGAATCCTGACTAAAGGTTGCAGCAGTTGGTCCTTTGTGCGCGTACCTGGATGATTGCCCATGGCTTCTGCTTGAGCTGCGCCGCAGCTTCTGCTCCAAAGTATCTCTCGAGCACCTTGGGACCACTAGATTCTGTGAAGTCCACATGGGTCAGGACTGAAGGATGACTGATGGGGTGGCCTGTCTTATCAGGCAACTTTGACAGATCTGCTTGCCTGCACACACATTTCGCTGGACTCGGCAAGACAAGAATGTGCCGCACATAGGTGCAGGAAGACTTTGAGGCAGAGAACGGGAGGGGGGTTGGGAGAGGACCAGAACAAAAAGAGATGGCATGGGCCCAAGTGATTTGGTGGATGGACGGAAGAGTAGAGCATACCCTTTTTCTATTTTGCCTTTGCGGAGGTTGTGCTGAATGATTTCCACCCTGCTGGCAGATGTCATGCGCTGAATGAGGGATTTGACTTCTGGATAGTACACGTTTTTCACCTGTGCAGCCCAACCGGTTTGACACACAGGCTGAAATCCACACAGAATGCAACAGAAACATGATCTTTTGTCAAACCTGCTCCTTGTCTTCCCAAGTGATGCCTTGACCGCTGGGAAATTCCACAAGTTCAAAGCCATTTTGCTGCAGGGTCATGTGGTTTGCTGTGCGAAGGTCACTCAGAGGCATGGGGACTTCATCGACATCCACGTTGGTCACTCTGTCCTTTTCTTGAGGAGGAGGTACGGTATATATAAACAACTCGCGCTCGTGAGGGCGCTTTATGTACCTGACACGCGTTGTGGGCGCTGGTGCAGCGGTCCCTCTTACAATACTACGACCGTGACATAATCGGCGTGGTCTGACTGCCAAACTAAGCGGAGAGCCCCTCAAAGCTCGCATATTGTCGCCGGAGCTGGGCGAGGCTTTGGCAACTGTGGTCTGTTGATCGTGAACGTAGGTCAGCCTTTCTTCAGCAGCGACCTAATGCCGATAACAGGGTCGAGCACGTACGAATGCTGTCGTAAGCATTGAAAGGATGCCATGTGCAGCTGTTTGACCTCCCCTTGCGCGCTGCAGACAAGGATTCCAGTCTGCCACGTCGAGGGAGATGTCACTTGAGTGTTTCGAGAAGAGATCACGTGATCAACCTTAGTTGCTGGGTTTGGGAACAATCGCAGGAAAGAGCAGGCGGTCAGCAGAGCAGTCAGAGCAGCTCAGGATATATATATATGTGTATGGGTAGTCTTTGCTGGCAGCTATCTTGACAAACTCCTCTGCAGCTTTGGGAAGCCCCCAAAGTTCAGCTAGCCTCACAACCTGAAGTACTGTACTCCTGGGACAACTTCACGGAGTGGTGCATTTCCTCTTTCAATGTGCTTAATCATGAGAGGCATGCTCTTACTCAGCTTGAGCGTCTGCGCCAAACTGGCTCGGCTGCAGCTGCTGGGTACATGGCTGCTCATAATGTGCTCAAACCAATTTGCGTATGCAGCTACGCATTCACTGGTGGGAAAAGGGTCTGAAGGAGCATTTCCGGTCTCAAGTCACTGTAGACTCTGTTACTCACAAGGAGTACACTGACATTGACAAGGCACAATCTGCTGCTTGCGCTCTGGTTGCTCATCTCTATGCTTCTTCTACTGTTGCAGCTGCAAGTGGCTCTCTTATTCACACACATCTATGTGATGCCAAATCTAATGATGATGATGATGCTAAGTATAGAGATGAATTGCCTGTTGCCAAGCGTTCTTGCACTGACAATAGACGTGAGCGTTGCAGGTGCTGCAATTGTGGCCGCGTTGGTCATCTTGCTATTGCTTGCCCTGGGCAGAATGAGGTGCAGAACAAGGAGGCACATGCAAAGAATCACACTGATCAGCCTGGAGCAACTGAGAGCCTTAAAGCTGCTGCTGATGGTGGGCAACTCTATTGGCAACCACTGGCTGCGTGGACTTGCTCTTCTTTTCTGCTCAGCTGTGTGCCTTACTTTGCATTGTGCTTGGCTGTGTGCCTTGCTCATGCACTGTGCTTGGCTGTATGCCTTGCTTCTCTACCTGTGATATTTTGGCTGCGTGCTTGTGTCACTGCCTGCTTGGCTGTGTGCATTGCTACTCTACTTGTGATACTTTGGCTGTGTACCTGTGTCACGGCTGTGTGCCTGTGTCACTGCTTGCTTGGCTGTGTGCCTTGCTCCTCTACTAATGATGCTTTGGCTGAGTGCCTGTGTCACTAGTAACATTTTGCTTGGCTGTGTGCCTTACTCCTCTACTGGTGATGCTTTGGCTGTGTGCCTGTGTCACTAGTAACATTTTGCTTGGCTGTGTGCCTTGCTTCTCTAGTGGTGATGCTTTGGCTGTGTGCCTGTGTCACTTGGTAGTGTCTCGCTTGGCTGTGTGCCTTATGCTCTTACTTGTCTACACTCCCAACTCTCTCTAAGAGGGGGAAGATTGTCACGTGGTGACCATTCTCATGTCATCTGACGGCGCTATCCTACTTCTTCTTCTTCCTCTTATCTCTCTGCTATCAGAGTCTGACCAACTGTATGGCGTTCATTCAACGCCACCAGGCAAAAGGAAACACGCAAACGTGACACTTGGCTCTTAGCCAACTTGCTTTGACGTGCCTTTTCTCTTGCCCTAGCTAGCGATGCCTTTTAGCCTGGTGACAGCTGCTTCTTTCCCGGGCCGACTGTGGGTTTGGGTGACAAGGGTTTGGCAGGGCTCTCAGGCTTAGGGCTGTTACGGCCCGAATCATACTGACTGCAATGAGGGACTGATTCCCTTTAGTGTTCTAGAAGCTTCTTTGCGTCTGTGTCGCAGTGCAATGGGTAGACGCAACAGTTGTGTCAGGCTGTAGTGATAGCATTGCACCAGACAATGCAAGTCATCATCATCATCATTATTTACATTTGTTCTCTGGGGGGCCAACTAGGGCGCAAGCTTAAACTGCACTATCAATGTAATCATAGAGGGCCAAATGGGTATCAGACCAAACATTTTGGTGAAATCAATTGAAATGTCAAAACTAAAGTCAGATAATGTCCACTGTCACAAAGATGCGTGTGAAGTGCGAGACATGTGCGCTATTGTTACAGGCCATTTGACATTGTTAGACAACCCTTGGGCAATCAGCGCTAAACGTCAGCAAGAGTGGCAACGTTGTTACTTATAGGACAATTGAAACGTTCACTGCTTTGAGTCCATCCTTCTGAGGGAATCCTGGGACAGACAGGCCCAACAAACAAGTTCACTGGTTTACAAATGAAAATTCAGTAGCGTTTCCATGTGTTTCTTCTAGACCTAGCTCCTACCAACTGCCACTTGTTTCTGGAATGGAGCGCGACAAGTCCATTGAGGCCAAAATTTGAAAGTGGTAATTGAATCTTGTTTAGCAAAAACGACAGATGTTGGCCTTCAAGCACCAATGACAGGCAGCTCAGGAAACCTAGACCGAGTGATGTCATCAGACACCAGCAACAAACATCCCTCCATGTTGTAATCAGCAACCAACATCAGTTTTCTCCCCAATGCAACACATCAACACCTGGGGCTAACTTTTGCCAGGACGCCTTGTTAAGGCAGGCTTTCAGACCTCCAGTGTCCACAAACATGGGCAGGAAAATCTTCTTACCACGGCATTCGACTACAAAAATCACAAAGTGAAGTTTGAACTTCTGTGCATGGTCGCATCACCAAAGGATTGCATGAGGTAACATTGAGTAAGGCATGGGTTGGCATACTCATCAGGCAATTATATGCGAGGACAAGGCAGGTATCGGAATGCAAGGCAGTTCAAAGCCATGCACTACATCCAGGGTTGGCTGGTCAGACCCTGCTGCAAGCTAAATTGCAACATCTGGCATATGACGAGAGGATTTGGTCTACTCAGCAGCAATGCAGCACTTTCAAATGCCATGACTGACGATTTGCCATAAGACTATGAGGGCACCCTTTGCTTGTAAAATTAGAGTGTCAATGTACCTATCATGCTGAAAAATGGGCGTCTATGGTATTCCCACAGCATGCCTTTAAGAGGGAATTCTGGACTTGTCTTGGTCTCAGCGCCAAAGTCAGCAAGCCCAAGATTTTGTTGTGCTAGATCATATGCAGTTTTATGGATTGTGAATTCATTCATATCTGCATAAAAGTTTTGAGCTCAAAGAAACTCGAACAAAGGAAAATTGCAAGGGTGCGTCAGCAGCTGTGACGCCACTCACCGGTTGTTAGGCAGTCTTGAATGTGCATGTCTGCAGGTTCTTCACCACGTAGGACTGCTAGTGAGCCTGAAAGCGTCCCAGCTTGACGAACAGTTAGTTGAGCTTGCTGATGCCAGTTAGAGTCTTGGGTAATTTTTGCGTTGTGTGAGGAGATCTGGGACCGAAGAAACAAGGGAGCCACGTTTGCTGGAATGCTTAGGAGTTCCTCTTTGACTTCCTGTCCTAGCACACTTTGTACATGATCGCTCAACGAGATGGCGAAGTTTTGAAGCGCACGGCTCTGCCCGGGATTCAAGCCCTCCGGCGTATGGCCGGACACAATTTCGTGTATACGTAAAGACAAGCGCATGTTGAAGTGTAGCAACGCCAGAAGTCACGCTGTCTGCATCGCTCAGCAAGGGTCGATCGCAGCAAGGATCGAGTGCACTGATTGCATGCAGAGTTTTCTCATGACCCCAGCCATGTGCCTTGACGCTGCGAGCTGGCGTGAGCTATGAAGTGTATGAACCAAATGCATGTGGTGATTTGCCTGTAGGGAGCAAATTTTGACTGTATGATTCGCTGAACTGAACTTTTTGTCTGTTGGGTCCCAGTTGCCCCCCAGGACATTAAATCATTAAATCAATCAATCAATCAATCAAGAATCAATCAATCAATATGAAGCCTGTCTGAGCTGAGTGTGCATTGGATGAATGAATGATTGAATGAATGCCTTTAAGCCAGGTCAACTATGGCCACCTATTGGTCTGATCATGTCTTAGTGGAAACAGTGACTTTCCGAAATACCAGCATTCCCTTTTGGGGGGTATTCTAGAACGTCACAAGTAAGCCAAAGGAAAGTCACGGAAGAGCATGTCAAATGTATCACAAAGAGCGAACACAAATAGTTGCATGTCAGCCGCAAGCTAATGCATGTGCACATGCATGTCCAAAGGCGTTTCCAGTGATGCCGGCCTAGGCACATGCGTGTTACGGAGGGGCGGGAGATGAAGCCCCAATGCCAGCGTGTCCAACACCAGGTGATTCTTCACCCTTTGTAACAATGCAACTGAGGTCCCTGGAATCCGCAGCAATAATGTATCAGCCCAAGGATGTCAGCCGGAAGTCTGGGCGTTGCACACTTCACGAACCCTGAATTGTTGATGTTGAGCTGTAGTGAAAACTTGTGTGCATTTAATCAAGTCATCCATGCAGTGGTTAGTCTTGCTAGTGTCACGTGGCTTATACAGTCAGATTCATGTAGCAGCCCAAGCTGGTTGTACTAAGTCTTACTTCAGCAGGATACTTGTTACCTTATATATATATTTGCCTAACTGACTACCGACCTATGTAGTCCTTAAATGATCTTTTCACACAAAGCCGCCAGACATCCTGGCTCAATACTTTGAAACAGCTAAGCTGTGGCACTTTCAAGAGCTGCCCAAAGCTGAGCTTGCTGATTTTGATGAAGCACCATACACAAAAGTACTAGTGCCAACGTCTGCCGCAAAAAGCCACGTCACCAAGCTCTTCATGCAGCATGCAACATGCAGTGAGTAGTGAGTTACCTGTGTAGTTATGCAAATGTATGTTTGAATATGGAAACCCATGCCAACGGCGCAAGCAAAGACACAAGTGCGTGTGTCTGACGTTGCAGCAACTGTGACCTCTGGCAATCAGTGCTAGAAATCAGGAGGATTGGCAGTGGATGATAACAAAAGAGTTCACTGATTTACAAACGAACTCTCAGTAAACTTGTAGCATTTGCAGTTCACGACCTTGATGTGCATTTCTCCTGACCTAGCTCTCTATGACTTTAACATAACAGTTTGTGTGCATGACCCTGGCCACACAAAACAAACAAACTTTCACATGGTGTGTTGACAACAGTCACATCCAGTGCATACACGACCTGTGAATGTTTTGCAATCTGCTGCATGACATGGAGTTTGGGCAGTCCACTGCATGACATGGACTGTTGGCTTTCTGCTGACTACTTTGGAGCTGTCTGGCCCGGCCTGGGCCGCTGCCCCTTGGGAGGGGCCCCTTGGGGTGCATTAGGGATGCTGCCACCCATCAGAAGAGCATTCACAGCATTACCAACATCGTCATGTCCTGCAGTAATTTGCTCCTCCTGTTTGCTGCTCTGTGTGGTGCTGACAAAGGCATCTGGCTGTGCCGTTTGGGCTGGGGGGCTTTGATGGGGGACTGCATGGGGGGTGGGTAATGGGCCACTGCCAGCTGAAGGCATGAGTGTTCTGACAGGGCAAAGGCTCTCTCTGTTCTGATTGGATGCATCCCTTGCTGCAGCTGCATACTGATCCCTCAAAGGTTGATTCACAAGTAGGAAAGCTTTCACCTGGTCCTTGGTGCTGTCCTGGTCATGTGCACACTGAGCATTGATCTTGCCATCAGCTGTGAGTATGACAGTGTTGCTCCCCGTCTGCATCCCATCAGTGATTGTGTCAGGCCTTGCACTTTACTGCGTGCTGATGCACATCATGCATGAAGCCTGCATGCAGCTGGAAGGGACCAACAAGCTGCACTCTGTGCTGGTTGCCAAAGCAGATTGGTGTGCTACAGATTTACTTCCAAGCAGGTTGTGGAATTGGATGCAGGCATCAAAGTGGTGTTATGAATGCTACCAGAATGAGAGTACAGCAATGCAAATCTGCGGGAAAAGCACCACGCCAGACTGGTCTAGTACCTGCGAGGATGGCAGCCGCAGACGGCTCTTGCCTTCCTTCTTCTGCTTCAGCTCACCACCGCCCTCTACCTAGGGCAAGCATGTAAGGTGGTGATGACGGCACGTGCTGAGCCTGTTTGAACTTCTAAGCCTAAACCGGCTGACAGGAGATGTATGTCAGAAAAGCAGTGGGGATAAGCAGTGGGCGTGCTTGCTGCCGTTAGTTTTGCTTCATAGTGCAACCTCACTCAATAGCTGGCACCCTCTCTGAGACACTGCTGGCCAGGTATCTGTCAGTTTGACTGCAAAAGCATATTAATCTGAATGCAAATACATGTCCCATAGGTGTTCCTTTGCCCTGTCAGGCAACTGCATAGCCACGCCTTCTTCCGGTCGATTGGTGCTCACTGGTGCTTTAATGGGCTGCTTACCTTGACATGGGAATGGAGGGTGCGGTGAGAGCGGTGCCTGAAGGGGTTGCGGCACAGCTCGCCCTGCAGCTGAGACAGCACAGGGTTGCGCTGGGTGCAGTCGCTCTGGTTGAAGCACTCACTGCATGCGGAGCAGATGCGCGGGGTGTGAAGTAACCTGAGGCTCCAGGCCTGTCCTGAGGCACATACCCTGCAGCAAAACATCAGCCTGAATTGTCATGAAAGCGAGCAGCTTACTCAGTCCCGGCATATTCTGACAGAAAGTACTCTGGACACTGAGAAGCAGACAGAGCAGTCAGGTCAGGAACAATCTTGTATCCTGCTGTTAGAAGACGTGCTGGAAATTGAGGATTTCATCCTATGCGTGCCCGGCACTATGTCTGTCGATGGTGGATGCTGGTTGATCAGATACAAGAAGGGGCCTTTCTGCAGCCAGCTCAAGAATCAAAATAGTCAGTCAGCTCGAGCCGCATTTGGTGAGCTCTATTTGACGCCATGCACATACATATTTACTGGAGAAGGACGTAATTTTTCTTCTGCCACGGCAACATTGCAAGCAATGCAGTCTTGTTGCTGCAACAGTGCCACTCTTTCACCAGGCTGTGCAGTGTAAGCCCACCAGTGTTGATGAAGCTGGCCCGGCTGAAGGTAGGCATGGAGGGCTGCATACAGACTCAGGACAGAGCATTGCAGGTAGCAGCTTTGCAGGTCAGCTATCAGGTACTAGAAAGCACCAAGAGGTGGCTGGACCCACATGGGAAAACCGTGCAAGTTGGTGTAAACACATAATCTGATTTGCTGAGGCTGTACACCTCAGGCATTCCGGTCATAGCAGAGTAAGTCTCGCATACGCAGAACTACATAGTCATAGCCCTCACTTGCTGCAAAGAGTTTGGTGTTCAACATGCAGTGTGTGGTAAACTTGTTTGCGATCAAACGGCATGCAGTAGGCATTGCTGCAGCAGCCAGCAGTTTTGCATGCTACGCGGTTTTGCATGCTACGCGGTTTTGCATGCTGTGCAGCCTGAACACTGCAGGCAAAAAGCAGTTTTTGTCATTTGCATGCGCAGAGAGGGCTTTATTATACCTGCACATACAAATATTGCCATTATTTTTGTTAGCCTGTCCAACATCAGTGCTGTTCCGACAAGTTTGTGTTGCATGTATTGCAGAACTTGCAAGACCAAGCACAAATGCACTGTTGAGTAGTTTTGTTGTTGCAGCATACCTCTTGGAGCAGGTTCACATGGCGTGCCAATAGTGGCAGCAGCAGCTGAGCTTGGGCTTGTTTGGGCAGCAGTCTATGTTCAGCCCGTTCTGTATCAGTCTCATCAGAATATCTGTTCAGCTTGCAAGGTCCAACTCAACTGCTCAAGCTGCTGATGGATCAACTTCAGCATCTGAACAGTCACAAGCTAAATAAGAGTCAACTGTATCTCCTGAGGAGCATCAGCGATGCTTTTCCATTTTCCTTTGTTGTGGCTGTGTATGAGGATACCTGCCAAGACCTGCTGGTCTGTCTGTTCAGTGTGCAGGCACAGCCTGAAAGCCAAAAAAACCGCGTGGTAAGTCAACATAGGTTGTTACTGTTTTGTCTGCGTCTCTGAAATGTTGCAAGCAATGCGTAAGGCAAGTCGTGCTTGCAAGAAGGCTGTGTGAGCATGTCTTAGATTTGTAACTTCACAACTGTTGCATACCTTCATGTAACGCTGAATGCTGCAAGCTTTTGCAGTTGTGTGGGACTGTCAGAGTTGAAAACTTGTGGCCGATCGGAGCTCGCGAGTGCTGTGGCAGCTCCTGAGGTGTTGTCGGACAAGGCTGTCATCGAGCCATTGCAGATTGCTACAGACTCAGTCCAGCGTGTGACAGCATCTGACTTCGATAACAGTGGTGCTGTATGCTGTAGTGCTGTGTGCTCACACTGTTGCATGGTGCTTTTCTGCGTGGTGCAATGCAATGCTGTTACTGTTCCTGATCCACCCTGGTTACACGCTAAATCATGAAGTCAAAGCATCTGGCTGGATGAGTCACTGGCCAATCAGAATCAAGCAACATGCATGCCCTTACCTTGCTGTCATTTGCTGCAGAGTCTGCCCAAAAGCTTCCGTATGGTGTACATGCCCTCATCCACCATCACAACTATTCTCCAGGAGTATGCCACCAGAGATCCTAAGGGGAAGGGGCTTGGTGCTGCTGGACGCTGCTGCAGTACTTGAGGTGTGCCCAGTAGTAGGGTCTGCTGATTACATGTAGGCAGACGCCAGTCAACTTACCAGTCAGTCCCTGGATCAGCTGCACCTACTTGACTTGCCAACGATACACAGCAGGCGACAGAAGCAGTTCCCTAAGCGCCAGGGCAGCAATGTGCAGGCATGCAGGGTCAACCCTGCCTGCAAGTCATCAGGCATCTCACGATTGCATTACGTAAAGTATCAACAGAAGCTGCAGCTTAGGTCAGCATAGTCAGCTTGATGATACCAGATCCACTAAAAGGCATTTGATGATGAGCAACAGGCAGCTGCTAGTGTGATGACTTTGCGCAGCGCAACATCAATTTGTAGTCCTTGAAGAGCCAGAATGAAGCTTACTTCCCGCACTGTTACAAGCCCTAACAAGCCTTGCTTCACTGTCTCAGAACACTTTGCCACAAATCACAGTCTTGCAGTGAATTTGGCATGCACAGTGTCTGCATATGCAAGATTTGGGCAAAAGCAGTCATGTTCTGCAAGACATATCAGTTTGGGTGTTGTGACTGTTTGAAATGAGACAGGCTGAAATGCAGGCGCATGAGGTCACATTACAGGACCTAACTTACGTGCAAATGCAGAGCACATAGCACCAATCTGCATGACTGCTCACCTATGCTGCTGTGGTCCTGCATAATATTGTTGATCTGTGTGACTGGCTCCTTCTCTGGAGAGGTTTTCTTCATGGCAGCAGCAAACCCAAGACCCACTGAGCCCCACCGCTCACAGCAAGGCACCAGTGGGAACAGTCTTGAGCGTTGGTCTTTGGTCCACTGATAATAACGCATCCCACATTCCTGACCCTGTTGCTTACCCAGCACTTGTGTCCACTAACTGGTCATGCTGGGTGCAACAGAAGCACCATTAGCTTGTTTAGTGTACAAGCAAACCTCTTCTCGGCTATTAACGGCGAACAACCACAGAACACAGCTCCAGCGAGCCGGTCACGAGCCTGTCTGCCTTGTGCCTAAGTGGACAAGTATCTGCCTGTGCCTACCCGGACTCTTCGAACCAGCCTTGACACACATTCTGAAGGCTTTTTGCTCTGCTGATACAGGTATAAACACCGCTTCATCCTGCGACAGACCTACATGCTTTGTGCCTAAGCTCGTGGCCGGCAGCGCTTCTATCAGTTTGACCTAAGCTCAGCCTCAGATCTCGTTACAGCTGACAGCCTACAATATGTCAGCACACAGCCAGCCCCTGTTGTAATACAATACTTTGACATGCATATAAAATTCCTACATGCCTGCCAGCATATTTTGCATTGCCACTTTCGTACGTACCACTGATCCCGACGATTTACCGAGCTTTGCTGACAAGTGCAGTTTCGGGAACTCGTCATCGGATTCATACCACTAAGAAGAACCTCTTCTCATCGGGTTTATACCATTAGGCAACAAACCTCTTCTGCAGAAGAGAGCAGAGGGCTTTGTCATGCTTTCATGTTGATCACATGTGGATTATATTATCACACGTGCTGCCAAGTTTTCTTCACAAGGGTCCTTTTTTGATCTTACGAGTCGTGCTTTCACCCGACTTTGCAAAAAGGCGTGCCTCGTTGCCGCTTGGCCCCGTTCTATCCGCATACTTTTGCCATCGGTTGTCCTCACGGTACCGTTGCGTCCCCGACGACCGACGTCTAGAGAATCCGTCTGATACGCATCTGTCAACGGAAGACACGCGTGACAACATGGGTCGCCCTATCATTCAAATATCTTTGAAGGATTTCGAAACCCGTAAAAATGAGATTGCCGCCGAGCTGTGGAGAGCTGCGACCGAGATCGGCTTCTTTTACCTGAAGGACCACGGCTTGACCGAGGTTCGTTCCTGTTTGGTTGCACTCATCGCGCAGCTTCTGTTTCATGCAAGCGTTAACCTGTGCTTGATGCATTCGCAATTTTTCACTCACAAACGCATACTGCAGGCAGAGATGCAGCATATGCTCAATCTCTCCGAGCAGTTCTTCAAGCTACCAGCAGAACAAAAGGCCAACTTCAAGTTTGATTTGGTGAGTTACTAAGGAACTTTGTGTCAATCCCTGTGCGCAAGTCACCAGATGCATGTTTGTCCATGTGTACTGCCCAAAACCTGATGTGCTCACAGCCTGACACGCGTGCAGAAAAAGAATATTGGCTGGGAAAGTGGTCAGCAGAAGCGAGCCTCTGCCAAGGTTCCAGAGCTCAAAGAGTCCCTGCAACTTAAGTGGCATGACATGGAGGGCAAGTGGCCAACTAATGAAGATGTTCCAGATTTTGAAAGCTACTCCAAGGTGAACCACCTTCTGATGTACCCTGATCTACCATTATGATACTACCAGCACTGCAGTTGCTTTTGCTCATCTGGACATGGCACGCAACTCATGTTTGTGGCTCAGCTCAGGTGCTGAATACCGACGCTTGACACTTGCTGCTGCAGAACTTCATGCAGAAGTGCCAGAACATCTCCTTCCAGGTGTTATCCTGCTTTGCCATTGGCCTAGGCTTTGAGGAGGACTTCTTCACCAGGGTAACACATCTGTGCCTTAGCCCAAAGACCTCTCAAACAAACACCCTAACGAACCTTGTCCTGACGCCTGTATTGACGCCATGTGCTGCACTATAAGTTTGCAGGCCAGGAACTGTACCCAGTTCCTGGCCTGCTTGAGCTATGTAGTGCATGATGCTCAACAAATACAACAAATGCTGCACCACCCATGCATTGCTGAAGGCCAGCATGCGTTGTGAAACTATCAGTTGTGCACCCAATGGATTCATGCTGCATCTGCAGAACCATGATGTCACCAAGCCAGATGCTCAGCAGACCTTCAGGCTAATGCACTACTTCTCTGTTGAAGGGAGGGAGTTTCCAGAAGACTTTCCCAGGGTGATGCACATTCTGCATGACATGCGTCACATTGCATATTATCCATCACAACTACTATACTGTTGCAGTCGCTTGACATGTGTTGCAAGCCAGCTTAGCGCAGGCAAGGGCAATGCAGTGTGTTGTCGTTTGTGTAAGGGCTTTGCAATTGTGTTATGTGGTGTTACAACCAGTGTCCTTAGCCCCTTGCAGGATACTTAACATCACTAGTCCTTACTGACACCGGATATGTCTGTGAAAGACGAAATCCACAATGGTGTTCATCAATCAAATTCCATCATGCTTCCTGGCATTGTGCTTGCAGGCTGGAGCTCACTGTGACTTCGAGACTATTACTTTGCTGTTTGCCAAAGGTGCTGGTCTAGAGGTTTGCCCTGGCAGGTAAACACCAGTTTGCCTGGCACAAACACAAGCCAGTCGTGTGTGTAGTGCTACTGCCTGCCTGTTGTGGTCTTATATGCATAAGCAGCTGCCGTTATGTGTACAGCTTGACTGCATTGGGCAGGTTTCCGTCCAAATGTAGCTGGCTGTTCTGGCCTGTACGTGGCGCTTGTGACCGCTCATTGTCAGCAGGTGCTTATGACAGTACTGCGTGTATTGTAATATGACCATTTTGTAATCTCTTTGAATGCACGCCTTGAGCTGGTGATGCAGGGAGGCGGTGTCAGAGCATGCAATCAGACCAAATGAGTGGACTCCCTGCCCTGCTATCCCAGGAGCCATCACAGGTCAGCTCTCTTGAGCTGTGTGTGCATGCTGCATGCATTTGGAAGCAATGCAGGTGCGACATGACTGATGTCATAATCTGTCAAATTCAATTGTGTCTGTCACTGCAACTCTGCAGAATGAAGCTAGGCCCCTGCAACCATCACCACATCAACAGATGCAGCTGTATGCACTTGCCAAATTGCAGTTCCGGGCGATAAACTGCTGTATACCAGCATCTGCTGCTGTGTCAGCTGAGCTGGCCATTACATACGATCACAACCCATGTGGTCTGCAGAAAAAAACACATTACTAGTCACCATGCAAAGAGCAAGTTGGCACCATGCTGGCAATGACTTTGTGCCTTCCATGCAGTCAACATTGGCGATGCATTGATGAGGTGGAGTGATGACCGTCTGAAGTCCAACTACCACAGAGTGAGGATGCCTAGGCCTGGCGAGTACCAAGGCTCTCGCTACAGCATCGCCTACTTCAATCAGGTCAGCATCACTGCAGCTGTACAGCACTGGTGTGGAAGATACACCTGTCAATTCATCCTTGAGCTGCTGTAATTTCATAACACCTTTCACAGAATCGCAAAAGCTGCCACACAAGCCTGCAAGAATGCATGGTTGCAAGTTGCTGATAGTGCTGTCATCTTGGCAAGTCAAACGCAGCAGGTCATGCCTGCTTTGATGGGACACAGGCACTACTCAAAGTCTGTCCTGTGCTCATGCTTCCTTTGTTGATGGTGCAGGCAAACAAGAGCGCTGTGATTCAGGGACCAGAGAAGCACTACCCTCCTGTAACTGCACAAGACTTTGTCAAAGAATCACTGGCTGCCATCTACTTGAGCCAAGAAGGACAACAGGGCGATAATGCTGGCATCATCAAAGCAGCAAAGCACCCTGAGAATGCAGTTTTGAATGCTGTGGATTGAGGAGAGTGGATATGTACAGCACTGTTTGTTCTGCCATTGGGAAGCACTGGCCTATTGGGCTGCTGTGTCACTTCAGGACTGCCAGACACTTCATTGCTTACTTCAGACGTACTGAAAATGCTGAAAGTTGATCTTTGTTAACAGCTGCTTAACTGAATGTGGAAGCTGCTGTTATTTGTTGCATGCTTTGCCAGGGCCAACATTATCTCCAACATCAAAGCTCCGCCACCAGTATTGTGCAGTGCTGACACCAGTTTGCCAGACCTTGCAGGCATGCAGCATTGTGCTTCACCACGTAGAAAGCAGACTAGAAAGAGGACTCATTCACCAGACATGTATTGCTGAGCATTGCTGTTGAGTCTGGGCAGAAGACTAGCACACTGCTTCAATGCAACCAATTTTTAACTGCACTTCTATGCTTTTTTAAGCAACTGCATGTGCACGTCCTCCTGCCATGGCTACAGCAAGCAGGTTGAAGGCATTGTTCAGTGTGCAGCTGTGGACTGAATGTCTCTTGTGGTGAGATTCTCTTCTGAAGCAAGTACAAAACAACCAAGCAATATCAATCTAAAGGAATCATCACATGGATGAGCATGTCTGCAGTGACTGCTTGTGCAATGCACTACAGCTGTGATCTATGCCGGCATCTTGGCAAGTCACCAAGGGGGACTAGACGCCTGTCAGGTTGAGGCTGTGCAAACGACTGCTGGACAAATACCACATAATAAATGCATAGCAGGATTCGTTTGCGGCCAATTATGATGCTTGTACCAGGGCTCTAGGGCTATCATCAGGATGATCTACCCTGAGTGTCACGGCACCACGGGGCTGCCCATGATGCGCTGTGATAACAATTGTTTATAGTGCTTTTCATGATTTTTGATCAAAACGGAGTGCATGCGCAGCCATTTTAACTCAACTGCACAAGAAAATGTTACACTTTTGAATGAAATGCATACTACAACATTCACATCTGCTGTCTAATTTTGGTTTGGATTCCTCATGTTCACATATCATAAAACAAACCTCTTTGCTGAACATGAGATGACAAGCAAACCAGCTGTGCTCAAACCTCAGTCTATGTACAACATGTGAAAGCAGGGCGTCTCTGACAGGATCATGACAATGAATACCAACCCTTTAACACAGGTTGCTGAAACACTGTTATGAACATAGGTGTTGCTCAGAAAACCAAGCACCATATTTGCAGACTAATCACGACTATGTAGAGTTTGCAAGATGCAATTACACTAGTGTAGTGCCTTCATCCTGTACATAGGTGGATAAGGGTTTCTTTGTTCCAGCAGTTGGCTTGGCTTCATAAAGAGGTGCCTGCATCTCCATCTCCCTGTTGTTGGGTGCTGCCTGGTCCTCCAACTCGTTGTTGTCCCCAGTGGGCTCTTCGGTGGGCCGGATCCATGGAAGCATCTTCTTCAGCCATGTGGCACCAGTGCCGTAGAGGGGACCTGCCATTAGCCCCGCAGCCAAACCTCCCACACACTCTGCACACAACAAGTCAGGTTTCCTTGTGCTCAAAGCATGCATTGCTGACTTCAGCTGCTGAGAATTGTATATACACACACACAGTTTGTTGGAATGTCGCGGGATTGTAACAAGTCAGTGTAAAGCTATGTCACGGCCTATGCATGTAAGCTATCTTGCGTAATTCTGTTGCTCCAAGACATCACTGATACTATGAAGCATGCATGGCAACATGTGCAGAGGCAGTTTATGACCTTTGCTGCAGCCAACAAGGATGCTTGCAAAATGTGTATTAGATTCAGCCAATTTACAATATGATGCTACAGCCTGGATGTCATTACTTACCCGCAATTACATACAACCACACTTTGTCCCAGTGGCAGTGGTACACAACTGCAGGTCCCAAGGCACGTGCAGGGTTGATAGCTGTTCCTGTGAATTGTGACCCTGCACATCGTGGGTGTTCACCAGTCACGCACAGCATAAGACGCTAGGCTGCAAGGCTGGACATGCAAAAGCAGCGTCCGGCACAATTTTATATTACATTCACTACCAGTGGTGCAGATGATCACCAGTGCAAGTCATGGGCTTGGTTGCCAGCAAACACAGGGTCAAGTAGACCACAGCAAAGTCAAGGGTGTAGGTGCGATGAGCTAGTGAATAACATGCTCTGTTAAACACAGAAGCAAGCTTACCAGCAAAAACCATGGCAAACAAGGCCAATCCCACGGCAAATGGTCCCATCACACCAAAGGAGGGCTCTCCAATAGCCACAGCATATACAACTGATACCAACACAAATGTCATGACAGTCTCCCACCCAAACAGCATTCCTGCAGCGTTGAACAACTGTTGAAGTCATGGAAAGACTTGACAGATCCCAGTCAAACAAAGAAGATTAAGAGCTTGTTTTGATTTGGTGATGTCTGCTTAAGCAAGCTTGTTGCACTGCTCAGGCTGCACATTTTCTTGACATAACATCGACATAGCAAGCATGAAGGCTTGTGCGCTTGAAGTCAGTGCTTGTTGATTTACACATGTGCAAAAGCGAGCAGCATACAACAAAGTGCAAGGCAGCTGCCTGAGCTGTACCTAATGTGACGTCAGTTCCGGTCGTGAAACAGCCGGTGCCACTGTTGCCCATGCCAACATATGAGTTAGTCACCAATCCTGCCTGTATCAGTAGAATTGTATTGAGTTTCTGCTACTACTGTGCTTCTATGGATGAACATTGCAAAAGTTCAACTGTAAACCTGGAAGGCGAACAGAGCGTAACATGCTGCAGACAATGTATGCGTTGTATGCTTTGTATGCTTACCACCATAAGTATGCCAAAACATGCACCGCAGATCTGCAAGAAGATATAGGCAAGTCCCCTGACTATCTTTATGTGACCAGTGAACATGGTAGCTAGGGTCACAGCAGGGTTCAGGTGACCTCCTGAAACATTGGCTGTGATAAAGACTGCAAGCAACACAAGCATGACGAGCTGAAGCTATCAGGATTAAAATGGTTCAAATTCCAAGACAATTGCACGTTTTTGTGTTACCCATCACTGCCAGTGACATGCCGTTTCCCCTGCAGCGCAAAAGGCATCTCATTTGAGCAGTACAATGTGATTCAGATGGTTGTACCAGACAGCTGTGCAAAGATAGGTATGGCCCTACCATGGAGCCCAATTTGCAGAGCCGCCCGCTGCCGTCGTTGTGTCCGTAGAGTCGGACTTTTGCGTTGATACATTTCCAGTTGGTGTGGCAGTACCGGCAAACGTGAACAGCATGGTTCCAAGGAATTCGGCGATCAACGCATATATGACTTTGGCGCTACCAAAATTGCCCTCCGGTGACTGCAAAAGACCCGGCATGACTACGCAAAGTCACGCACGGTTCGTAGCACCTAAAGAAAAGTGAATCAGTATATAAACATCTTTGGCCGGTCAAAAAACTTAACGCTGCGGCGAACAAGTAAGGTCCTGGGTCTGCCTCTGGACACACACGCGGCGCTCAAGACGTCACGGCGAAGCAACGGCTGTACAGTCAGCAGCACAGCTTGGCACAGGACACCGCTTCGCCACAACGGCGCTGCAACTTGTCAAAGAAGTTGTCGGTTGACTCTTGCACGACTTACCCAGATTCAGTTTGTACTGCCTGTGCTTGTTGCTCAATCGTTTCGGGGCAATGATGTCCAACTCTCAAGGGCTCTTGCACGCAATGGCCCTACTCCATAAAGCTTCGCCATGCTTGTTAATCGCTGACCTGCGTCTGGCGGTGATCCAGCTGCCTACCCACGCTCTGCGGCTACAATTCATCAGCTCGAGCGAGTTGCACCTGGGTCTTGCCGCATCGAGTCGAGGCCAAAGCTACGGATAATTTTGCATGCATAGCTGATCGTTGTCCGTGACCCGAGCCTGGCAGCACCGGTCCAGACAGCAAATCACAAGCACAGTGAGGAAATTTTTGTCATTTGCGCGCATGTGACTGCGTAACGGTTGCACACAAGGCGAATCCTACGACAGTCCTCCCAACATGGTGCTGGATATCAGGCAGAAGCAAATTGGTGGGTTACCCTTCAGACACACACGCCTTAAAGGCAATACCTCGTTTGTGCAGCATACACACAAATCAGCACGTGATCTGCTCACCCTGTCTCTGTTTTGCAGCTGGTGTGCAGCATATGTTACAGTTCAACGCTGCTGCAAACACCCTGAGGAAGGATGAAGAGATCTACAAAGTTCTGGTTGTAGACCGCTTCACAAAAGGCATTATTGGACCTTTATTGAAGCTTTCAGATCTGCGCAAGCAGGGTGTTACTCTAGTTTTGGACCTAGAAAACCAACGAGAGGCTATACCAGATGTGCCAGCTGTATATTTTGTGCAAGCAACTGTCAGCACCATAGCAGCAATCAGCAGAGATGTAGCAGCTGGGCTATACGACACGTTTCATCTAAATTTAGCTTTGACATGTCCCCGACCACTGCTTGAAACACTTGCTAGCAACACAGTTGCAGCACAGTGTGTTCAGCGCATAGCCAAGATATACGACCAGTACATGTCGTTCATTGCATTAGAAGCAGGACTTTTCAGTCTAGGCATACCTGACACCTATCTTCAGCTCAATGACCCCCAGGCACAAGATACACACATAGAGGTGTGTTGTTCACACTTTGCACTCACTTGTTGAGTGGCAAGTAATTGCTGTTTGAGTCTTCAATCAGATGTTCCACCTGCTGGTAAGCATGTGAGGTGCACGGCTCAAAGCCCTACACAGTCATGTTCACAATCTGTTCTTCTGATCCAACATTGTGGCAACTGATTCATGCAGGGAGCAGTGGAGAGCATTGTCGATGGTCTGTTCAGTGTCCTTGTCACCCTCGGCACAGTCCCTATCATCAAATGCCCAAAGGTATGGCAAGGTCTTTCTGCCATGTGTGAGCTGATTTTTGTTTTGGTCTTTTCAGCCATATGCAAATTCATCAAAGACATCAGCAACTCCAATCAAGTAAGTTTCAGCTGCATGCATATTACAAAGAGCCTGGCACTTTTTTTGGGTGACCTCGCGTGCTGGCACAAACACTGCTTTTCCAGAAAGTGCTTGAGCAATGCATGCAGTGTACATCCGGCTGGCCTGTGGCAGTATGGCAGTCTGTGCACAGCTATGCAAGCGCATGTGCAGCTGGCTCCAGAGAGACAAGGACTGTGCTGGCAGGTTTCAGCTTGGCAGCAGCAGCTGCAGATCAGAAGGAAATGGCACTTGGCAAGCTGGCCTTGCTTGCTCTCCTACTAATGCAGTGTGAAAGTGCAGGGAGGAGCTGCACAGCATGTGGCAACTGCATTGGATGCTCGCTTGCGAGAGCATCTCAAGTCTCGCAGCAACCTCTTCACTGAGTCTTCATCCGGCCTCACCATCTCTCGCCCTCTCCTCTGCTTGTTTGACCGCAACTTTGAGCTATCTGTGGTAATTACTGCTCCTCTGCATCTGCCTGCTTAGAATAGTCTTTTGCCTGATGTGCATTTGAGCTGCGTAAGCTACTTCTTGATTCATCATTCGCCGCATATAGCTGCTCAATGCAAATGTCATCGCAATTGCCAGGGACAGTTGCATTGAGCAGCTACATGCATCAAATGCTGAACAAGGAAGTTGCTCTTGCAGCTCAAATACTGGACATCAGAATGGCACCTGCCATCCTGCTTTCTGAGTCGTCAAAAAAATTACATGGTGCCATGATCTGTTGAGGCATCATCAGTCTTGCCTCTGCAGTCTATGTGATCATCCTGTTGCTGAAGCTGACCTGCTCGAAACGTGCCACCACTGCGTGACTTGACAACATCATGCAGATGCTGCAACACGTGTGGACTTACAAGCCACTTGTACATGACGTGCTGGGCATGCAAGCCAACAGCATGACCATTGACACCAAAGCAGAGACAGGCCAGCTACCAGGAACCACCTCCAAGAAGCGATACGAGGTAGGCAATTGAGCACACGGTGCAACTGCTGCAGTGTGTTGCAAGACCCATAACTTGGACAGCAGCGCATGACATATGCGTGCCATTCTGCTCTCCTCATGGCTTAGCTGCACTGCCTGCATTGATACACTGTCACTCCCAGAAGCAACTCTGCAGATGCATGTGAATTGCAAAGCACATCTCCTGATCATGAAAACCAATTGCTACTGCGCAATGTGCATGACCTGCTGGACAAGGTATGCTTCAGTGACTGGAATCAGTTATCTGCATCACAAGGCTAGACCTGACAGCAACTTGTTTTAGGTGCCCACAAACACATTTGTACAGCACTTGCTTGCTTGATAGCTGCTGGATCAAGCGAAAACAGTCTGGATCCGACTGTCCACCCATAACCTGTGGAGGGGATGGCCATGCCTGCCTACAGCCAACAGCTGAACGCTGCCAGCCTTGTCAAAAACCAGCTTTTGTGTAGCACATACTGCCTTTGGATAGGGCAAAACAGGGCAGATGGGAGGGCCATGCTGGGTTACTAACTTGCTTTCGGAGGTCCTCTTGAACCCTGACTCCAGCAGTAACAACCTGACTGAGCCCAGCCATGGCTGTCCTGCTGTGCAGGTTGGAGATGGTGATTTCTTCTGGGAGAGCAATGGAACATTGCAATTTCCTGAGATGGCGGGAAATGTGGATGTTCAGCTGAAGCAGTACACAGATGTAAGATGAAGTCCTAGACCATCTCTCAATATGTCGTCACATAGCATCTGCGCTAAAGTGTATGGATGCAATTCTTTGAGGGAGGCACAACATGGTAACCAGATACACCCCTTCATCTATTTATCAGGTTGCGCATGGCTACAGAGTTGCATTTGTCTGTCCAGCTGAAGGTGGGCAGATCTGCTCTGAGCACCAACACTGAGATGCACAAGCATGACTTGCGCCCATCCAGGCGGTGGCAGATCTGAACTGGACAGCAGCTTTTGCTGCAAGTGTGTCAGTCGTACAGTTCTACATAAAGTGACGTAGCATGGCTTGGTGATGCAGGCAGTGGCAGACCTGAACAGGAGAACGGGCTCCAATGTGGACGCAAAAGCGGACCCCAATGAGCTCATGCAGTCCAACACTCGCAACCTGATGAGCGCCATCTCCAGCCTGCCTCAGCTGACAGAGAGGAAGAAGGTGATTGACAAGCACACCAACATGGCCACCTCTCTGCTGAAGCTGATTCAGGCGCGTGCCTTGAAACAGTATTGGGACAGGGAGGAGGATTGCCTGCATGGCAAGCCTGACCTTCCAGCCATTGAAAGGCTGCTGCAGGTCAGTCATTGCTGCAATGTGTGGATGCACTGCATGCATAAGTGTTCATACATGTAGCTGGTACAATCTCTCTACCTCAAGTGCTGCCAAACTTTGACAGATCATTGAGTCTTGCTCTCTGTCATTGTGTGCATGCTGCTTTGAACAGGTGAAAGCCAACAATCTGCAGGCAATACTTGAGCCGATCTGTTGACTTGCATTCTTCCCGCTGCTAAGTGCTCAGCACCCCTGTACAGCATACGCCAGGAGATGTACAGCAACATCAAGCATCATGCAGTGCATCAACAAAACGTCCGTGTCATTGCAGTGATCAAGCAATGTACACTTGAAAGCAGATGTGCTGCCATGCCTGCTTTGACATATGACTGTTAGCAGGGCTCAGAGGGGTCTGCCATGGACAAGCTGAGACTGGTCCTAGTGTGGCTGCTGACAACTGAGGCACTCCCTATTGACTCTGACATGGAGAGGTTGCAGTCTAGCCTTGCCAGCGCTGGTGCTGACACCACAGCTGTGGCGTATCTGCGGCGCATGCGCAGTATGAAGCTCACAGGTCTGCCAACTACACAGCTCGTTGCAACATTGCTGCAGCAGATTTGACTATACCAGGGTCATCATCTTCTTCACCTACATTGCCAGCGTATCACCACCCACTGCATTGTTATGTTTTTCAAATTTATGTTCAGATACCTTACCGACTGCAACAAGCAATCTAGTGCAAGCACAAACTGGCTGCAGTCTGTGCAAGCCTGCTCAGGTCTGGTGAAAGAGCTACTAGCTTAACTTTGCCTTTGAAACCCGCTGTGGATTTAGCACTTCTTGGCATAACATGCTTTGAAATTTGTATGCTGTGTGACAATAGGGGGAGGGGTAAGGGGGTCTGCCAGCAGTGTAGCCCTGGATGGCTTGGCGGGCGCTGGGCTCGGTCCTCAAAGTCACCTACTCAGCTGGGCTGACAGGACCTTTGGTCAAGGTCTCACCAGCATCACCAAAGGTCAGAGTCAGCACCACATTGTACATCAGCACAGCAGCTCAGCACAGCAGTTTGTGTGTGTGGTCAAAATTTGTCAGTGACACTGTGTCAGGGGGTTTACACTCAGTGGGGGCGTATCTGCCAAGCTCCCTTTAGCTCACCTTTACAATTTTGTCATGCATGACGTGACGACAAAATGCACAGTTTTGTCATTGCAAGTAGAAAACTGAAGCCAGTACTCCTGCCTTTTAGGCATTTACAAATTACTGTTGCTGTGCTGTGCCGGTGTCATTGTTGCATGCTTGTAGGTGTGAAGAGCTTGCTGGCTGGGAACCAGCAAGCAGCAGTGACTGTAGCAGTTGAAGGTTTGATGGATGCAAAAGCAAATGCAGAGGCCGACTCCTTCATCACTTTCGACCCCAAGGTATGCTGGCAGCGACTTCAGCATTTCAGGCAGCCTGAAACATAGCGGCTCTCAGGTTAACAACATGTGCATGTCAGCCATAAAGGTTGGCGAGTTCCAGCTTTGTGTTGAGTAGACTCATTGCGAGGCATTTCTGTGCTGGCAACACAACGTGTGCATGGTGGCTCCTGTCCTTGCTATGCCTCACAGATTTTGTTTGTTATGCAGGTAGTGTCTGGGAGAGCTAGCAAAGCTGCAGGTCCCTTCAAGGAAGCTGTGGTGTTCATGATTGGTGGTGGTAATTACCTGGAATATGAGTCGTTATCCTTGTACGCATCAAAGTCTCAGCCACCAAAGAACATACTATATGGCGCTACAGATATCATTTCGCCAGAAGCATTTGCGAAGCAGCTGGCAGACCTTGGCAAAAGGGCGGGCGGTTTGTGAACGATCATATCCTGAGTGCAATGTTGTCTGTTACCATCAAAGTATTGTAGCGAACATGTTGCTGTACACTCACTTTGGCCAAAACATTTTATGTTCATTGCAACATACAGCTTGTTACAAGTGCAGTAGTTGTTGTTGCAAGTTAGTGTGTCGTCACAATGTTTGCTAATTATGGCAGGATTAGGTCTTACCAGACACGTGCAGCACGTCTGTAACACACAGTGGTGTGTTCAACACAGTGGCATACTTACGACGTAGAAGCCGAAAACTCTACAGCAGCTCTTCTGTAAGGCTGTTTGATAGGGCTAATAATGTAACGTTTTTCAGCTGCGTGCGACTTGTCGTACTACAGGAAGGCTGCATTTGTAAGCTAAATAATATGGTCGCCTGCGAGACCCAAACCGCAATCACATTTATGGTAGAATACTGCAGGGGTGTCTGACTACAATGACATGGTACACAAGCTTGCTGACGGCTGACACCTGTGGTAGTCAGACATATTACAGTGTAGTGCAGATCCAGGCGTGCTCGACCTAGTAGACAATCTGGACAACAGCTAATGGCCAATTACTTCTCCACCACAGGCCTATGAGGAATAGGGGCTGCAGTCACAAAAATCTATCAAAGGTCGGCTATGTTACGCAATCTCAGGCATGTGAGTCTCAAGATGCATAAGAGCAGTCACCTGAACGCTGACCACCCTTATATTCTGTGAAGGTGAGCATGTGGAGCTTTCAAGCTGCACGGCATAGCTGATGATGCTTGGCACGGTCTGACCTTTGCACAAGAACAACGTGCCATGTATCATGCACTGCAGTCACATTCATTGCACGCCTGCAGATCTGGACTTGTCTTGCACACATGCAGGTGGAGGGCCCTCACCATTTGGGTTGCCAGATGCATAAAATTGGCGCAACAGGCTTATGGCTTCAGCAGCCAGCAGGCCTCCACTGCATGCAAAGCTATTGTGCTTGGATTCCCTGCAAGCATGAGGCATTGAGTCAGAGGAACATCCTCTCAGCCTGATATGTTGAGAAAAGTCAGCCGTCATCGCTGTGCACAGTTTGACAGATACAAATCACCTCAACAATGGGTGGATACTAGCTAGTAACAGAGTATTGGCTTGCAAGTACCTTCCACATGTCCCGCAGCATTTTTGATGCAAGGAAAGGATGGAACCACATCCACCAAAGCGGTCATTCTGGCAGCCGTAGTAGACATGACCTATCCCTAGCAATGCCAGCGCACCTGCGCACATGATGCACGGCTCACAAGTGACATATAGGGTGCACCTGCAGCCAGTTTTGAACCTTTGAAAGGACAGCCAGCTTTGCTGCTTTGTTTGCAGCATTTGGTTTCTTACCTTGACCAGTCTACATTGTTGTCAGACGCAGCAAGCAGCTGGTCGATTGCCTCAAGCTCTGCGTGCCTTGTTGCCTGAGGGACCAGGCAAACTCTCAGCAGGTATTTTGTGCAGAAGTGGTTTCAAGCAAAAGACCACGCAAAGATATCGTGACTTACATTGCGAGTGGTATTTGTCATGTTGCTGCCCACACCTATCACAGTGTTGTCCATAACAAACACGCACCTGTACAAGCAGAACACTGTGAAACGAGTGCAAAGGATCTCAAGCCAAACCCTGGCATGTATCGCCCCCCAATGACTTACCCTATTGGCACCTCTTGTCGAGCCAACGCGATCTCAGCCTGTATGAAGCAACTGTTTAGCCATCTGCAGGGCTTGCACTTGGCATATGAGAACTGTTCTTGCCTGATGCAAGGCACGGCGCATGTGTTGCTCATGAGAAACAGGAGTCATGCGCTGTTTCTGTCGGCCTGTTCAAATTTGGCCGCAAACACATCCATACATGCAGATGCATGCATACGTCTATAGCCCGTCATGAGGTGCCAGTGTAACATTCAGGTCTTAGAAGCACATGCTGAGACTGAGATATCATTGCAAGCCAATTGTACATCGAACGCTTCAACATAAAGCAGTGTCGCTTCCCTCGCGCAGCTTGCAGCGCAGGTGCACCTTCAGGGCGCTTGAGTTCGCCCTTCCAAGTTTTGACAAAGCTCGCAGCACAACTAGTTTAGCAAATTGATTAAAGTCTTCATCGTCGGGCACCAATCGCCTTGCTACAGTCACATGCTCCTGCCTTGATTGCGCGATGGCTGTGCGACACAGAAAAGCCAGCCTGTTTCGATAGGTCAGAGGGGGGGTCTTATAGTTCGTGCTTTTCTGGCGACGTTTAGCTGCGCGATGTTCATCTGAGACCTGCGTACATCGTCTCTTTGTGTCTGTTGGCGATTCAAGCTATGAGCGCCACCAGTAGTCCGGGCGGCAGCCCGGCGAAGCCTACCTCCAAATCTCAGCTGCCCGCGTCGATCGCCAACGCCTCCTTGGAGGACCTGCAGAAGCTTTTTGTTGATAGCCTAAAGAGGCTCAAAGCAAAAGACAAGAAAATAGCTGAGCTGAGTGCCACTCAAGATGCTCTTCAACAGCAACTTTCACAGAGTGCAAGTACCAGCACTGAACAGGATGAGCTTCGACAGCAGCTGGAAACTGTCACAGAAGAGGCAAAGGAGGCACAGCGACTTGCTGATGATGCACAGGAGCAGTTCGAGGGACTGTACAAGTCTCATACTGCTCAGCAACAACAGCTGGAAGATGCTGCTGCGGAAAAGACAATTCATGCTGAGCAAATGGCAAGTCTGAAGGAAGTGCTGCGCACTATGTCACAGGACAAGGACAGTGCTGAGAAGGTGAGTCAAGGCAAGCTGTGTCTTGTCAATGACTGGTGCGCTGGCCATCCCAATGTGGCTGCACACCAGAACATTGCCAATCAGCTGACAGACTATATACAAGCTGTCTTACCTGACTGGGCTGACAGCATGTATTCCTCAATGGATTAATGATGCCTGGCTGCCCAAATCCATGAGGTTCAGCCTTCCAAACAGATGTTTACTGTCTCTTGCAATGCTTTCAGAATGCAACATGTGTTGTGCAGTTCAGCTTGTTCCAAGTGATGTCATGCTTCTGTGCACCTTCTCAGCCCTTCTCCCTGGTTTGCTTGTGTTTCAGCCCCAGTTGCAAGTATATTCTAGTACCTGTTTTGGTTTTGACAGAAAGGTATTCACCCGTTTGTGCTGAGATCAGCTTCTGCTGTACACATAGGCAAAGCTGACTGTTCTGGCAAGTTTCAACAATGCCAAACTCCCAGTAAAATATGTTTTGTTTTGGCAGAAAGGTATATGTCCATTTATTGAGACCAGCTTCTGCTTTATACATAAGCAAAGCCCAGGATTCAGCAGGTGTCCATCATGCCGAACCCTTGTTACAGTAAACTTTGCTTCAACATTGTCACATCCATATGACCACAATGCTAATTGGCAGTATGGCACTACATAGAACTCTCCTTGAGAAATTCATGTGATGCACTGCAGCAAGACATGATGGCAGCAGCCAGTTGACTCAATTCGAAGCGAATGTTGCAGTGTGGCAATGTATTACAGTATATTACGGCGTGACGCGGCCCATTCACAGCACGTGTGTCTTGTCAGGATATAGCTCTGCAACCAAGCTCATTGTGATACAAATCATTCTACGTGCGAGCTTTGGTGTGTGCCTAATAGCACTAAGCCAATTACCTGTGTAAGCGTCACCCTGTAACAGCGGCGTCACAAAATTTGTGCATTTAACGCAAAGCATTTTCGATTAAAGCATGTTCAGCATCATGGTCAGTGTACCAGATGACATGCACATTGTCCTCACATCAATGTGTAACAAGCACAGCGAATGATCATAGTGACTATCACAACATTAATGAGTGCCAATCAGCAATGCTGCATATGTTCAGTATTTCATTAGCAAGTTTTGAGTGCTGATGAAACATCCTGAGCAATAATTGCTGCTCGTGCAACTTGCAATGTAACAGACACTTCTGCGATGTACTTGTGTAAATTACAAAATGGCAAACTGCATCAAGAGCCAAGTTGTGTTTTCTGAACCAACGCCATTTTGGTCAGCTGCCTTTAGCTACAGCAAATATGAAGCCACTCCCAGATGAGACATGTGTGCAACGTGGCACAATGACTTGCTTTAGCTGACAGGCACTTGCGGTGTCACCACTCCCATGCTGACCATGTTCACCCCAACCCCACGCAAACACCCTGCCATCCACCAACACCGCTGCTGAATGCTCTGATCCAGCAGCAATGTGTGCAACTTCACTAAACTCAGGTAAGTCAATCTTTTTTGGCTCACTCACCAGGTCAACAAGCGCCCGCTTGCTGGCAGGTGGACAGGTTGCTGCAAGTTGCCTGTCACAGGCTGTCCACATTGACTGTACTTGTTGGAGCCCCAAGCCCAGATGCTCCTACAGCAACTGGCCAGAATTGTGGTGGTCATCCCAGGACTGGTTGGATCAACGTTTTATTGTCTGATATTTACAAGTGAAAGGTAAATCGCTACACCCGTGATGCTCTGAGCAAGCCTGTCTGGCTCCTCCATGGAGAAAGCTGGCTTGCGTCGCATGCACCTAATGCCTCCTGGCTAAGATTGCTTTTTAAATATTACTGTTAACTACAGCAACATGTTGACAGAGCCATCTTGGCTGTATTGACAAGTCAGTCTCTAGTGTGGGGCCGCATTGCCAGCTGTTATGCATACAAGGCTGTCCCACAAACATGCGGCCACGCTTGATGTAGGGGGTGACACGGTGTCACTGACACCTGTACCCATCTGCAGCCTGGGCTTTGCTGAGAGCTGGCAGGCACAGGCACATGTGCAGGATGGGCTGAGTCTTGTGAAAAGGTCTAGGAGCGGCCCCAGAGGTAAAGGCAGCCTGACTGGTCTAAGACACTACGATGGTGTGCTCCAGCAATCACCTGCACAAGCATGCCCAATCTATATGATTAATGCTTTCAAGCCACAACTGTTGTGAAGCTCGGCAAGTGTTGACGTATAGCAAGGTGGAGTACAGTCAGAGCTCAGGGCCGATGCAATAATGCGCAAGCTTGCAGTGGAAGGCATACATAGGCACGCATCATCATGAGCTCTTGCGCATCTCTTGTCAGTCACATTTGTCCTGTCAATACCTTGCAAATGGGGAATGGGGGTCAGTCCAGCTACAACAGAAGGCTCCCAAATTTTGCTTGGCGTGTTGTGGTGCACAGCAGGGTCTGATTGAGCACCCCATGACCACGCTTCCATATTGTATGCTTTGACGACAATCCATCCCCAGGGTCGCTGTTCTTATTTACCGAGATTGAGCAAAACAGAGGATGCCGTTGTCAATGCAGGTGCCTGCAAAAGCCATGAATCGAGAGCAGCTTCACTTACGCCTTCCATGCAGAGCGACCGTACCTACGATTACGTCCCCATGCCTTCGATACTGTTCATGGTACACACTGGTGCGCCAGCTATTATTTGACCGCAGTTGGTGCGTCGTGGCGTCACATACAAAGTCGGTGCCATGGCTACAATGCAAGAACAAAAGCTAGACTTTGTCGAGTTTGTTATCAAAAACCCTGCTCGAAGCACTACTCCCCCCTTCATCCTGCGAGCCAGAGCAAGTTCCACTGTGTCAGATCTCAAGAAGCAGTTACAGGCGGAGTACAACGGCAAGCCCGATCCACAAACGCAAACGGTACTCCTGCTGTTGTATGCGTGCTAGATGCTCAGAAAGTCACAGCCTTAGACGCTCAAAGCATGTTAACCTGCAGATCATTTACGCTGGGAAGGTCTTGCGAGAAGAGTCATTGCTGGTCAAGGACTTCCTGAGGCCTGTGAGTATACGATTTCCAATGCAGATTCTCTGCAAATCTACTGATCTTGCCCTTCTGCTTTGCTCATGCACCCTGCTTGCTGCAGAAGATAGAAGAATCAGTGCCTCACTCATTGCATCTGGTCATCAAGACTGACGCTAGGCCAGCACAACAGTCAGCACCGCATGCACATCCAGCAAGCTCAGCAGGACCTTCTGGGTATGCACCACCACACTTCCAGCCCAGGGCTGCGCAGCAGGTCAGCTGCTGCTCAAAATCAATTACAAGACCAGCCTTGGCTGTGTGTTGATGAGTGAGCAGTGCATATAAAGTGATGTTGGCTGTGTGTACATGATCGAGCAGCGCAGTCAAAGCGCAACCAGACCCAATGCCTGTTACTGCATGTTTTCTGCTTGAGCGCATGGCCTGCATCGGCTCACTCTGACTTATTTTCAGCATCAGGTGGTTCATCTGCAAATAAAACTCTCAGTGTTCAGCCTGCTGTGCCGTTTTCACAGTTTTGCTGCTCATTGTCATGAATGTGCGCCCATATTTGCTCCAATTCGGATATTTTTGGGGCCGTACAGTACTTCTCGATGCCCTTTCAGCAAGTCATCTCCAGATGTAAATCTTTGAGAAAAAGTTCTTGTGACTGAGCTTTGATGACCAGGACGGCTCTGGAGTGTTGCATTGCTACATTTGCGAAACTTGCTCAATTTGCCATGAGTCTGAGTTATACAAGAGGCGCATCTGTAACGCCCACCTGAACCCTTGCAGGCTTCACAAGGGCCTCAGCCTCAGAATGCTGCAATGCTGGCAGCTTACCAGGCTGCCTTGAACACTTTTGTGAACAATCGCAATCCACAGCAAGGCGGTTCACAGCCTCAACAGCAGAATAGCTCAGCCAGCCAGTCGCAATCTACTGGCGCTGCACCCGCTGGAGCACAGCAGCAGCAGCAGCAGCAGCAGCAGCAAAGTCAGCAAGTTCATCCCAATGCTGTGCCTGCTGCTGCTCATCAGCAAGCAGGCATGTACGCAATGCATGCTGCTCCCATGTTGGCTTACATGCCTGTCTTGGTAAGCCTGCACACTGCTCACTACCTGCATCATTCTATGTAGTGTTTGCCACGCACGGCCGTGTATTGTGCTTTGCAGGCCACTGTGCATGCACTGGACAGGTTCAGACAAACAGCTTTTGTTGCAGACACTTGCGTTTTGCAATTGGGTGTGTTGGCTGCCTGTCCAAAGCTCGGCAAACCTAATGTGGTTTAGCACAAGGAGTGTTACATGACCATATGTATTGGGACCTTCAGCTGTGTGTGCAGCTCATGTTTTGTGATTTTGCAAATCTGATGCTGGACTGCAGATCCCTAGTCCGTATGCAGCAATGCAGCAGGGGTGGCCTCAGCAGCAACATCAGCCGCAGCAACAGCAAGCAGGCACCTCTGGACAGGGGCAAGCCCCCATGCAGGGGCAAGCCCCTGTGCAATACCCCTATCCACCTTTTATGCCCATGATGGTTCCATATGGGATGCCCCCGCCAATGCAAGGCATGCCAGGGCCCTTCAGGGTTCATGTGGCTGGGCCCCATCACCAAGGAGCACCTGCAACAGGCCCAAATGCAGGTGATGCCACACAAAAGCCATATCTCAAACTTTGAGAAAAAGCTGGTTCAAATGATCTGCACCTGTGCGCCGTACAACATGTGACAACATCAAGTTGTCCTACAGAGATGTAGTGTCATAAGCTTCAAGCATTGTACCTGTGTTATTCAGACACCAATTTGGAGCTTGTAGATATGCATTTTGCATCATGCCTTTCAAGTGTTGTCTGTTGTGGCCTCCAGGGTTGAGGCAGCGTCACATGGCTCGTGGCCCAGCTGGGGGTGGCCCAGGGGTGGCAGAGGGGCTGCCAGCTGGCATGTTCAGGCTACGACGCGTGCCAGGCATGCAAGTGCGCATGGTGCGCATAGACGTCAAGGCTCTGGTGCAGATGGCTGTTGTTGCACTAGTCCTATACCAGGTGGGCAAAAAGCATTGCCTATAATGCATGAACTTGACTGGTCAGAGACGCGGTTGCCTGCCAGCTCAGACCTCATCCATTGAGTGCTGCCTGCTACTGCAACATCATGACTTTTGTGGTGGGTCACACATAGTGAAGTTCATGTAGAGTGTTCAACCAGCAACATGTGATGTTGCATTTGAATTGCCCCTCTGCCAACATTGGAAAGACTCTGCGAGTGCGATGCAGCACTGTCCACCCGGCCGTTTCCTGATGCTAATGGGTGGTGGCGCTCTGCTGTACCTCACTGGGCTGGGGCCGCTGCAAAGAGCCCTGCAGCGCGTGGTGGCAATGGCATTGCCTCCTCCCATGAGAGCCCCTCAAGCAGGCCAGGCAGGTGCGGCAGGGCAGCCTGGTGCAGCCCCGCAGTGGAGCTTTCTTGGCGAGCTTCAGGCTGTCATTGTGGGATTCTTTTCATCATTAATACCAGGTGACATGTCTCAATGGATTGTAGCTGAGCGCTAGTATGCCAGACCAACACACAAGGAGTGTGTACCCCATGCTCAGGAGAGTGATCATACTTGACATTTGCGCCGTACCCTATTCCTTCATGCAAGCATTGGCGTTGATAGCATTATAAGTTGGATTGCTCACATGTCTGATGTGTGTGACTGATAATGGTCTTTGTGCATGCGTGCACAGAAAAGGGGTTGCAAGCACAAGACAATGATTGCATCAGCTTGCGTGGTTTAGTCATTGCTGTGCAGATGCACAGATGCATCATTGTGAGCTCATGCACTGTGAGCATGTCTGCAGGCTGGAACATGAACGCTGAGGACGCGGCTGCATTTGCAGCTGCACAGCAGATGCAAGCAGCCGAGGCTGCAAGAGAAGCTCAAAGAGCTGGTGGCGGCCAACCTAACGCTCATCAGGACTGATTGTATGACAATGTGTAGTGCTGTAAATATGCCATATTGGAATGTCAGCAGCAGCTTTTGCAGGGTGTCTAGGTGGTGCTTTTCTAGTATCAAGCCAAGCAATCTTGAGATTTCCAAGAGCAGCAGAGCTTCAATGTAACCACACACATTTGTCTTCGACCGCGTTATGTGTTTGAGTCAAGTAAAGCTGCAAGTCTCCATCACGTTGACATGTGTTACAAATTATCATGACATGAGGTTCAACATGTGGCTGGAGTGCCCTTTTGGCTACAGCATGAGGCCATACATACATTGATGGCTGTGCTCACACTGAATGAATGTTGTGAAACTAGTCACTGACAAGGCAAGTCCAACGTACTAAATTGTACAACACATGTGTTGTGCATTCACATCGCACAAGCGAGGAGAAGCGCGCACTTGACAAGCAATGTTTGATGACACAGCTGAAAGGGTCCCGACTAGCAGTGTCAGCTCCTGAGGGGTTTCGTGACTGAGTTGCGGCGCAAGCAATTAGACTTTAGCTCGATCAGCTGTGAATTGTTTGACATCTGCTGGTGACAGTGTAGGCATGTTGGCGAAACCAGCAGCCGTCAACAGCCTGCATAGCACTCACACATGTCAAGCTAGAACACAACTTGAGTCTGGCACATGTCAGGCTTGCTGTGCTGTGCTGTGCTGTGCTGTGCTGTGCTGTGCTGTGCTGTGCTGTGCTGTGCTTTGTATGGTGTCAAGCTTTGTGCGAAACTTATTTGATGTAGCGTTGTTGCACAATGTATGCCTTTGTGTACTTACTTTAGCAGGCTGGCGGAGTTGATGGAGATGAATTTGGCCTGACTGCTGGCCTGGGGTCATACTGAACAGCTTTGGTGCATGGGGCCTGTCTTGTGCATCCTGAAAGTCTGTCAAGACAATGTGCAGCCAGGCGAGGTACGAGTGAGGCTCCTGTCGCAAGGATTGGTCCGTCACAGGCAATGGACCCATCAAGCTCTGCATGATTGCCACCAGGGTTTCAAGATCTGTCATGACATCTTGTGGAGGCTGATTCAGGCTTGTATACATGGGCAGCAGATCCCAGATGCTGCCGTCCTCAGTCACTGAGTGGCAGCTCGGCACAGCAGGCTGACCAAAGATTTCACACGCCTCTCTTCCATGTTGGCAAAGTGCATCTTGTGTCCAAGCTGCAGCCTGATGCAGCGTCGAGTCCTGGAGAAAAATTGGTGGCGATGTGGTTGTCAAAGTTGACCCTTGCCATCTGCGCAGCCGTATTCAAGATCTGCAGCAGAACGTTGCCACAATTTAGACTGTGCAATGTGCATGACAATAGCTTTGGCAAATTTCAGGAAGGTTGCAACAGTGCAAAACTCACGTCTTTTAGAAATGTAGGCCTTTCTGGTTTCTGGTGATTTGCTGGCAAGCTCTGACTGTACAGAGTATTGTAAGAGGTTGCCAGACTTGGATCAGTTGCTTCGTTGAACTGCTGTGCCCAACGACCAGTGCTAAATGAGATAGCATAGAAGCATCTGTTGAAGAATGTCTGGTCCAGCTTTGGGATAGCTTCTCTGGCCACTACACACGTGGGTGCACCTCAGAACATGTAGATTGGCCAGCAGGTTGCCCTCTACCAAGAGTCGGATCACCAGCTGCACAGCTTGCTGAATCTGTTCTAACAATACTTGGTTTGTGAAAAAGCTGTTGACGCCAGACTTGCCGTCAACGTTGTAGAAACGCCCTGATTTGTTAGCTTCTCTGCGCTGCTGCCGGGTCAACATTGTAGTTGCCAAAGACAGTGCCAGTCAGCACTTGCCTGGAGCAACTGCATACGTGCTGCTTTATAAGAAGCAGAGCGGCAACAAGCAGCTTGCATGCATCAACTATCATTGAATCCTGTGTACGCACCTAGACGACAATGCGACTGCTTTGTTGCTTCCAGAAAGCTGGAGGTTAGACAGACGTCTCTACCCTGCAGCACTAGTACTATCATGGCGGTAAAAGCTTGTACTGCAGGTGCCAGCACCATTAAAGAAGTTGCAACAAGCCACACCTTACCTCAAGCTGCCTTGTACGTTCAGCCAAGCAGCTGGCACTCCTCAAAGCCTCGAGACACAGCGGAAACTTGCTGGTTCTGTCGACCGGTTGTCTTGCTGAGTGACGGCCACAGTTACCACACTGAGCGTCTACGAGTCCAGGATGTGAGCCAAGGCGAAAAAGCAGTGCGAAGGATGCTGCGCCGTGTTGCTAAAATGCGAGGTGCGTCCTGGCAAGGTTGGCTTATGCGTTTGACCTCTCAAAGTGCTTTGAAACTTTGCATGAATTGAACACTGATGATGACAGTTAGAACTTCTTTTTTAACGCCTGGGGATCTTGACATCCCGTGATCTTCAAAGGGTGACTCACCTGTCACATTGCTGACTAAACCAAGCACTTGACGGTGAGGCGACCTGCGCCGCTACTATCGAAGATAGTCCAATCGCCGACCTGTCCTTTTTGTCGCACTTCTGGCGTATTCTAAGCAGAATGAGTCGGCGTTTTAGAAATGCTTGCCATCTCTGCAAGTTGACTGGTCCCACCTAACACAGGCCTGTTCACAACGGTCTGAGGAATGCCGCGTATGCTGCAACATTCAGCCATGCACCGGAACAGTAAGAAATTGAACGATGCCGTTTTGCGACAATCGCGAACAGAAAACTTCCCTGAAGGTGACATACTCCAAAAGTTTTGAACGCTCAGTTGCAACTGAAACACCTCTGGTGACGGTCTGAAAGCTCCTTGCAGAAAGCATATCGCTGCCCAAGCTGGTAAACCGAACAGTAGAGGTTGACTTTATAGAATGGGGCACTCTGCATCACAAGTCTACACAGACAGGGCAGAACACTTTAATAAACAGCCACGTGTTTGGCAGGCAAGCCCAATTTTTCGAGCAAACTCTTTAGAGCAAGACAACATAGCACCTACTGTATGTAAGCAACAGTGGGTTGTTTCAGGGGTCTCTTCTGGAGAAATGGGTTTCCAATCTTGAGCCCAACCAGCCAGTTGTATTGGTTTTGGTCTTTGTATGTGCTGCTCATGGATGCTACCTATACAGCATTTGTGGTCCCAATTGCAGTGGGTTTTGATGCCTCTGATGAGGTCTGGAATTGGGCAGGGTACCTTGACTTTATAGCAGGTAAACAGAGCAGCTGTCACTTGTTGGTCTGCATCCCATGAAAACAGCATGTTCACACCCCTTTTGTGCAGCATTCAGCATTCGCAACTTTGCCAACATCGTGTTGCAAAATCCATGTGGTAGATTTACACACAATCAATTTGTTGCATAAAGGTAAGTGAGCACTTGAAGTGGGTTCCTGCAAGCATGCAGTGCCAATGCACATCAACCTTCATTATCCAATCTTTTGATACACAATGTCAACCTCACAACCATTTTGCATCTGCTGTCAGAGCGTTTTCATGTCGTACAGCCTCAATTGGATTGTTGTGGCTGCCAATATACTCCAAAGCAATTGCTTGCATAAGGTTGGGCATGCAAGTTGTACGTCATGATCATAGCAGCAACTCACAGGCAACTGAGCAAGAGAAAGGGCCGCATAAACAGTCTGCTGTTCATGCGTAACTTAGTGATGCTGCCACTGCAGGTTGTACGTTTGCCATTGAGTTGCTTTTGGGGTGGAATGTGGCTTATGTCGCCACCCACAAACACCGCAAGCGTATGGTCCTCAAGCGCACCAGAATTGCCTGGTTCTACATTTTCAAGGGCACCTTCGTGTTTGACATCATAGCAACCTCCGTCTTCATAGCCCAGGTGATCTGGCTGTTTCCTTTCAGTTTGTCAGGATCCTGTTGAACATGCACGTGTACGCCTAAATGCCAAGGTCAAATCTGCAGCTGGAACCTGCTGTGTTGTACTTTATTTTGCTATTTAAAGTGTTGTTGTACCTGCATGGGAGCATTTTTGTACATAAGGCACAAATCTTTGCCACATACAAGCAGGTACGCAGGGTGTGGGCTATGGGCTAGGACTAGCAAGTGCGCATGGAGGAACAGTCATACAGATCATCCAGATTGCCAGAGTTCTCAGGTCAGGTCCAAACTAGGTCTGTTGCAGACAAGGTGTTGTGTATTCTTCACAAATGCAGCCTTGTTGACAGTGGGAATCAGCATGCCAAAGCTTCGTGCTTGCTCATCTCCTGAACAGCTTTTTGTCTTTCTAGCTATGTTTAAATGACATGCTGCCTACTACCTTTTCCCAAAAACATGTTGATCATCCTCTGGCTCCTGCTGCACCTGACCATGTGTCCATGTGCAGGTTACTACGATTGCTGGGCTTACTGCAGCAGCTCTTTGTCTTGTCTCTGATAGCCCTCAGAGGGTGTTGCCTGTGGTGGGCAAACCACTCCCCACCTGGCTGTCGTACCTTATTCCCTTGCTGTACCTCGTGGCAGTCTTCATCAACTTCATGGCCTGTCTCTGGTCAGCTTTCCATCCTCATTGTTGCTGTTTTTTACGCTCATGACTGATTGATCGGTGGAGAAGATTGGTGTGTTCCATCTTGTTGCGTATGTTGCAACTTGAGATGATAAGCTCCATGACCATGTTGCTGTGCTGCTTCATATGCTTGCAGTCCAGCAGCTGCTTTGGCAAGTTTTTACAGATGCTGTCGGCAAGCTGTGTCGCAAAGTTGTGATTTGACTGCAGGGTGTTTGTTGCACAGCGTGAGAGCTATGAGGATACTTGGATCAACAACTACAGCCCCTTTGTGTCTGAGTATGCTGCTGATGCATCAGCGTCCTTGCTGACATCACAGGAGGTGTGCTGCACAATTGAGCTTCAGGTTCTTGCTGGAGAGTCTGTACAGTGCATGACCTTGCATACTGACATTGACGCAGTCACGCCTCACAAACCGTTGTGTCATATGATGCATGTTCCCTTTTCCATGAATTTGTATGCAACTTGGTGTCAGACATTCCAGACAGGAATTGTCAGATGCTTTGTTGCTGTATATTACCAGGAAACAGATCATCTTGGAAGCAGGCCAGGATTATACTTCTTGGCCCAAAGTACCTGTGTGGTTTGACCCATGACTCTAAACTCTGTATACTGCTTGGCCTCAAGTACCTGTTTGCTGTTCAGGCAAGGGCAATTCCCGGGCCCCGTATCTATCTTGCAGCTGCCTACTGGTCCCTCACAACTGTGTCCACCATTGGCTTTGGAGATGTCACCCCCATCACTGATGCAGAGCGAGCTGTGCTGCTGCTTTTGGAGCTCACAGGGGTTCTCTTCTTTGGCATTCTGCTCAGCTCTATCACAAGTTTGCTCCAGGTCAGGACCTCACCTGTAGCACAAGTCATCCTGTGTCTGAGCTTCACACAACAACATATAGTTTGTGTCGTGTACAAGCTGTTATCTGTCTAGGTCTTGGTCTTTGACTCTGTTGGTCTGGGCAGCCACTGCCCACTCCCTGTGTCAGTGACTCATGACTGTAACTTGCAATGTAACAAGCTAGCGCATCGTGAACCATATTGCACCATGCGATGCTGATGTTGTAGCAGTACAATGCTCTTATGCATCAGGTACTTCATCCTGCTTGCACAGGCTCACTGATGCCGGTGGTATGCACAGAGAGCAAGTGAGCAAATGAAAGAAGCCGAGACTTTCCGGGACAAGATGTCCAGTGTCCAAAAATGGATGATCAGGCTTCAGCTACCTCATGAGCTTCGCACCAAGATACGCCAGTACTATGCTGAGGCAAGTGGCCATCACATTTCCAACACCAAATCTGCTGCACTGCACACAGACGCAACATATGAGTGTCATGAACCCATGCACAAGGTTGTTGCATTTTGCTGACGCATCCAAGTGCTGCATGTTGCTTTGCCTCGCAGCATCCACTGGCTCAGTTTGCTTTGTGATATAGGTGTGGATTCATCAGGCTGATGAGCAAAATGGTCTCCAGATGTTTCAGGATCTACCTCAGCATCTGCGTGGGCAAGTGGTCTGGTGGCGAATCAAGAACATTATGGACAAAATGCATACATTCAAGGTGAACATCAAAGCAATTCTGGCATCTGTCGTAACATGCACTGCAAGCAAGTCCCCTTGCCAGTTCAGCATCAGTCTGACAATATTAAGCAGTGTCTGCAGCTGACTGCACCATGCCACTGCCACAGAATTTGTTGTAAAGCCTTGCAATTTTGATGATGTATTGCTTCTGACTCACGTCTCAGCATCAAGCCCCATGGCGGCGTCATGAGTCAATGTCAGTCTCAAAAATGTTTGTACAGGACCTGGACGCAGATTTGCAGTTCCTGATTGCTGCCCATGCAAAGCCCCACAAGGTGGCGGCTGGCCACCAGATTTGTGCTGAGGGAGCCCCCGCTGATTGCATCTGGATGCTGCATGAGGGTGAGCTATGCATCAAGCTGCCAACTTTTGTGTATGGGAAGGTCCGGCACAATGATTATTGCTATGCCTGCCTTCATTTGCAATATGGCCAATCAAGAAGCTGAGGGCACTTAACAAGAATGTATGTGGTTCAGGCTCTGCGGTGGCTTTGTATCATCTCGTAGAAGCGCAAATAGAGCATGCTCCCGTTGTGCTTGGCGTCACAGCTCTCTTAGCTTCAGCCAATGATAGATACAGGATCAGACAGTGTGGCTACAGGTACTCTCCTAGTGTTGTTTTGACACATTCTATGCAAAGATTACATCTGACAGGTGTATCGCCAACAGCAAATTGTTCACTTGTGATGCCGATGAGTCTGCCCCTGCCAAAAAGGTTGATCTGTATGTGCAGTGTTGGCCAAAAGCAACAGCGAATGCTCTTTGATCCAAGCTGCTTGCAACAAGCCTTCTTGACAGGATTGTGACAATGGCATGACACTGTAAAGTGGGTCACACAAGTGTGAGTGTGTGTGTACTGTTGCAGGGCACTGGAGAGCTGCATGCTGTGGGAGGTGTCCATGGCAGACATGCAGCCCATCATGGAGTGGCAACAAGACCTGGCAGCCCATCTGGTGACTCATCACTGTCCTAAGTACATGTGTTTTTGTTGCATAGTTCAGGTGCAAAGCCACCCAGCTGTAAGCCCAGCTACTGCAGGGTTCAGCGGCACCTCTTACATCTTCCAAGTTCCTGTGATGCAATACATGTTTGCAACTGCCAAAATGAGGTGCAGCTCAACATTCCCATCAGCACCCAAGTTAATGGAAACAGGCAGTAGTCATAGGTCAAAGGCTGTTATGCAGACCGCCAGAGCACAAGAGCATGTTGCACATCGAAAGTCAGTGCGTGAAAGATTGTGGAGGAAGAGCATAGTACAGGTGACCGAGCCTGCTGAAATTACAAGCTTTGGTTGTGACTTGCAGTGCCATTGTGTTTGTTTTCCTGTATTGCAATGCATGGAAGGCTGCTGCTGCCTTGGTCCGCAAGGGTACATGCAGCTTACAAAACACAAGGCACGCTTACCCCACCCTCTGCTTTGGTGACCCACTTGTGACACAAGCAGTGCCTGCTATAGTCATTGCCGCAGTCTTCAGACGCTGTGTGTGAGAGCTTGTGACCGGGCAGGCTTGGTGCAGGAGAAAGATGAAGATGTGATTCGAGACGCTGATGGCATTGATGCAAATGACGATGCGACAGTGCAGTACAACAGCTCCTCCCATCAAGCTGTTGTGCTGAATCTAGCCGAAAGATACAAGCAGGACAGCTTGCCAGTACTGCAGTCAGGTCAGCTTTGCAGCAATATCCTGGTAGCAATGCATCTTGCACAATTATGTCTAGCAATCCTCATCACACTACATGACAAGCTGTCTTTGCCCACGACACTGCACAATCTAGCCTGCAAGCCAATTTTATACAGGATTGTGTGTGTGACACGTCCATGCCTGAAAAGTGCAGCTTCGTTGTCTGGATTGCATGCAGGTAGCCAACTTGATGGCCAAAATATCGCACAAATGACAGACATGTGTAGCATGGTCCAGATCACATGCCCACAGCCAGGTCACTTGGTCATATGTATTCCAACAGCTCTAGCCTCATCTGAGTTAACGCTCAAGTATGTGTGATGGCCAAGCAAATGAAGAACATATGCTGACACAAAGACGCATCTTCAAGAGTGTCTCAGGTGAGTTACCTGCACTTACGACACAAAGACGCTGCTGCTTGACATTTTTTGCATGCTTCCTGCCAAATTGGCTTTATCTTGACCAACACAAGCACAAAATGTTTTTGAATGATGGACCTTTGCTGTATATGCAGACTTTCAATCCCATGCTGCAGGAGAGCTTGAGAGTGGGCCCCATGAGTAGCTTGAGAATAAAAGCTATGTATTTGCTGTGAGTATAGCACTCCTTGTATCCTGCATGACCTGCCTGACTATGTCATGCCATGAAAGAACGCCAGGCATGCCTTGTGCATTTTAAGAGGCTGTCACTCTAATCTCTGTTGTTCACAGCACTTGTAGCTTGCACTGATTGTTATATGTCCTCTCAAAGCCGCAACAATGAGCAGATGGTGCAGATATTGGTGTGGCATCATGCAGGATGTCACCCACAGGCTCCACATATGATCTCTCCTTGGGCTATGCTGTAGGGCCGTATGGAACAGTGCCTGCTACGCCTGCTGCAATCAATGCTTAGAGGCATTGAAATTGTGCCTTGCCAAGGCAGCTACGTTTGTCTACATTCAATACAGTGTGTTCAGTCTGTTTTATGATATGCCTTGCTGTGCTGTCTTTCAAAAGTTGTTGCATTGCAAAGCAGTCCCTCATGCAGCCATGTCATTCATCTGCATTAACAAGCTTTTGCTAAAAGACACTTAGTGCATGTACACAGCTGTTGTGGTGAGTTACGTAAGTATACAGTGTTCTGGTCCCTAGCACAGGATAAGATAGTACATAGGAGACTGTGCTGGGTCTTGTATAGTCATGAAACTAGAGTTAATCATTGCTTGCACAGCTCATGTGTCACCGATGCTTAGCTGAGGTTGCACGTACATCTGAGAAAACAGCTTGAGCAGCCTAGTGATAGTCACCCAATCAGCAGACTTTCTGCTGGTAAGTGTTCTGCTGTCGAACACCAACTCGTGAGGAATAACGTTTGCAAATTTGTTCATGCATGAACAGGCTGGATGACCATATGGTTGGGTTTGATGTATGCGTATGAGCAGGCTGCAGTGGAGAGCTTACTATCATGACGTTGCCAGTGACTGGCTGTGCTCTGTTGCACAAGTAAATATCACCAAACTTTGAAACATTGGCATTGCCGAAACCCTGAGAGATGGGGCGGGCGCTACTACAAAACATTGCAAGGCATATTCACAAGATAATCGCAAATGCTGATGTAAGTTTTTCTTGAGTCACTACATCTTTTAACAATCTCTGGCTCTGAACTCTTATGTCTTGGCCATGGAACCACGCCTCCGACATTGAGGACAAAATCGCTTGCTAAAAGGGTACAATATAATGTACAACTGGTATTCTTCCATGTATAACCATCATGTGATAGCGCCAGATTCTTGCTGCAACTTTACTGCCCTTACTCAGCTGCGATAGTGACCTGCACAATTAGACGCCTGGTTCTCAACAGGCTCAACAATGCTGCTGCCTATTTTGACCACTGTTGTGTCTTGCTGCCCAAATTGGAAGCGTTGCAGAAGAGTTTACACAGCAGAAACAATGTGAGCTGCGCTAATCACTACAGCTGCATTGCATGGAGGTTCAATCGATTGGGAATTCCCACTTGGGGTAAACACATGTCCAGTTGATGTCATGTATCCAGTCGTGCTAGTTTGGACATCAAACTGTGACAAAGTAATGCCAAGTGCTAAATCGCGTAGGCACATGCCTTGTGCAGTTTTTGCTCGAGTGTTGAGACTCAAGCCTCTCAATCTGAGGTGACTCAGCAGGGCTGCTTGTGAGCAGGCAAAGGTGGGTCTGTGGGGGGTGTCTGAGGGGCTGCCAACAGCCCTGAGTCAATTTGCAACTGCCCAGATGTAGCTGCCCTGCTTTGCAATGGCCCTTAGGCTACTGTGAGTGACTCAGAGACTCAAGACCCTGAGATCTGGCTGAATCAGGTGAGAGGGCTGTGAGGGGTCTGGAGT
>JAABUP010000997.1_pt1 | contig 60664 bp, 69 predicted proteins | sample 5559201 | NCBI WGS metagenome assembly JAABUP01 (sample SAMN10711887, study PRJNA513373) | rock metagenome | isolation source: Antarctica rocks | place: Antarctica | reverse complement strand
CTTTCGACTTCTTGTCGCTGTCGCCTCACTTCGGTCGCTACATCAGCGTCTGATTTGGTGATGGTGTTTCGACTCGTCAAGCGACCACACCTCACCTCCACCACTTCTTTACACAAATACTACCTTGTCACTTCACCACCTCCTCGTCGCCCAAAATCCTCTTCACCTAACCTCGTCGTTACTAAACACTAACATGCTTTCAAATCACAGGCGGCAAAGGCGGTAAAGGCCTCGGCAAAGGCGGAGCCAAGCGCCACCGCAAGATCCTCCGCGACAACATCCAGGGCATCACCAAGCCCGCCATCCGTCGTCTCGCCCGTCGTGGTGGTGTCAAGCGTATTTCTGCCAGTAAGTCCCTCCTCCCCTCCTCTCGCAATCCAAAATCCACCACCCACAACCCACCACTCACCGTGCCATTCCCTCACCCTCTCCTGCCCCCGAACAAACCTAACGGAAACATGTACCGTTGTTGCCCATGACTAATCATATACTGTTGGCAGTGATCTACGAAGAAACCCGCGGCGTCCTCAAAACCTTCCTCGAGAGCGTCATCCGCGACGCTGTCACTTACACCGAACACGCCAAGCGCAAGACCGTCACTTCGCTCGATGTCGTCTATGCTCTGAAACGCCAGGGCAGGACGTTGTACGGGTTCGGCGGATAAAACTCATCACTTACTTACTCTCACTCTCGCTGTACGCCCATCACGATCGATTTGCTTTCTGGTGCTCAATCAGATGTCGGTCGAGCATTGCTATTACCACTGCGACGAAAACCTGTCGCGTCGGTGTTGATGGTGCAGCTGGGCAACTGCAAGGGATATCGGGATGGCGAGTGGTGGATGACTTTTCTCCCGCTTCCCATACTTCTCCTCACCTATTGGATCGGATTGCAGGGCACGTGCGCTCGGCGTTTGCGATGGCGGAGGACCGGATCGTTTCATCACTTGCTCTACCTACCTGCCTGGTTGCTTGTTTGCTTGCTACACATAAAACTCATCTGATGAGTCAATGAAACCCGTTCCACGGCCCAAGACAAACTTGCAGTGCCTGAACCGTGACGTCCACTATTGATCACTTTCAGTGGCGTCGATGGTAAAACACCCCCTCGCACCACTCTCCCATCACAGGCGGTCCTTCTAGGTGCTCCCTACCTTATACGAGTAACTAGTTATTAGTCATACTACCCCATACTCTATGTTGAGAACCACAAAACGTGAACACACTCTGCGAATTCTCTAGACCAGTATATATTGCAAACTCCAACACTCTATCCAACACAAAGTACGAACGGTGAGCACCCAACCAGCCACGACTGTCGACCCGGGCCTGTGGGAAATTCTCAGTCGGACGCACGGGAGTTTGACTCGAGGACTGGATCACTGACTCGGTCACTATGTGCGTTGGCATAGCTGCGTGGGTATGCTGGGGATAGGATGGGGTTGGGTTCTCGTGGGTTGTTGTGGGTTGTTGGGGATTGATGGGGAGGGCAGTCCTAAAACGACACCGACACTTTGCCCCCATGAACGCACCGCTTCATCCATCCATCCATCCATCCATCCGTAATTATCCACAGAGTGCTTTACAAACACGGTACTACCTAAACAATGTCAAGACCGATACCTGGACCGACACAATCTGCTTGGACCCAAGCTGATCCCGACTCAACGACACACCCTCACATGTGAAGATGAAGATTAAAAACCACCTTGATCGACAACACTAGGGTCTACCCTCTCGCTTCTCCCCTCCCCGTGAAAACCTAACCGCCCAGTTTGAGATCAAGTACGAAAGTCGCGTTGCATAATCGGCAATGGTAGATGGATCGGTTGACATTGAGGAACTTCACTGTTGCGTCGAGGACCGAAGGCGTTGTTGCTGGATATATATCATACACACTCATCCTCTCTGTGTTTCTTCACCCTCTCCCAAAATCCTTCTTTTTCCATTACGACCCCTCTTCCCCACCCTCTCCCTTTGACTTTTTCGAATCCGGTCTTATCGCCCTCCCCAAGTTTTCAGTTTTCTTGCCGACATAATCGGCGATTCGTTCTGTTGTTTCGTTCGCACTGGCCATGGTGTTGGATCCTGCGTTTTTGGTGGTGGAGGAGATGGTGTTGGTGGTGTCTTTGGCGTTGTCATAGGCTCCGGTAGCTGTGTCTTTGCTTGTTTCGTATGCGCTGTTGGCTGTGCCTTTGGTTGTGTCATACGCGGTATTTGCTGTGTCTTTAGTTTTATCATATGCTCCGGTAGCTGTGTCTTTGGTTGTGTCGTACGCGCTGCCGGCCATGTTCTTGGTTTTGTCGGATGCTGCAGTGGCTGTGTTTTTAGTTGTGTCGTAGGCACTGCTAGCCGTGTCCTTGCTATTGGAATAGGCTCCGCTAGCTGTGTCTTTACTTGCCTCATACGCGCTGCTCGCTGCGTTGGAGGTGTTTTGTGCTGCAGCGTTCGCTTTCGTCTGAGTGGCACTGCCGAGGTTGGAGACTTGCTCCTTACCCTCTTGATAGAGAGATTGTGCTCGTGCTGAGCCGTTCTGGGCCATGTCTTGCCCCTTTTGCATTAAGTTCTGCGTGCCGTTGCTGACTGTCGTTGTTGCTTGTGACGCCTGGTCAGAGACATCCCCAACCATGGTCTGCGCACGCTCTTTCGCTTGCTGCGCTAGCTCCTGCGGACTCGGATATCTCTTTAACATCTTCAAAACCATATAGTATAGTTGAATAGTGAACTTGTGGACGGCTTCTTTGACGATCATGGTGATGCCGTGTGAAAAGAACCCTTTCATTACTTCGCCACCCAGCCCTTCGTACAAAGCGCCTACACCTTCTGTCCTTGCGATATGTAAGATCGTGGAGAAAATCGTCGAACGTGCTGCCTTGCGTGTTCGGTTGGTGCCGTCGAATTCCCCCGCCGTGACCTTTTCCAGCCCCTCCTTGACCTCTTGATCATTGTCATCAACCGTCCTCGATGAAGCTTGGGCTCGTGCCTTGGCGAGGGAGAAAGGGTAGGTGATTGTCGATGCTATCGCCTTGCTCATCGCTGCAAGCAAGAATGTCGCCAGGGTGCTGGGATTGTCACGCTCCGTTCTTGGTAGTAAGCTACGCTTAAAGGTTTCGTAGAAGAAGAAAGTCAAGCTCGGGTTTAGGGTAAGTACAAGAGAGGCTGAATATCCGGACCAGAAGCCCTGGAGACCCTTTTCTGAGTGGATTTGAGAAGCGATATCTCTGACGGACGTCTGCCGCGAGGATGAAGCCACGCCGGGCTTAGAGCGCGAAGAAACAAGAGCAGAAGTCTGTTTGCGGGTAACGATATTCGCAACGGGCGTTGTGAGGAGTTTGGCAAAAGCACCGGCAAGAATACCCACGCTGAGCTCATCCACTATTGGCAAGTTTCTCGAATGACTACCATGCGAGCGCAGACGATTCTGGCGAAGGAAGTTGTAGGCAAAAAAGAAGAGGAAGGAGTCTGCTATCGTCTTTCCTGTATCTTCTACCACGCCCGTATAAAAGCCGGACAGTCCGCCCTCTTGGGTATAGATCTTGCCAGCAGCATCGCTGATGTCTTTGTATTCTCCTTCGTGAGGGGAAGTCGAATTCTTGCGAAGTTGACGTTGGATTTGGAGGCGTGTGATTATGAGGTCGAGAGGATAGGTACAGATGTTGGAAATAGCAGCACCAGTAGATCCTGCAAGAGCGTGTCCTAGGGCTGGAAGAGCAGGACCACCAAGGATTGGGGTCGTTGGCTCGGGCGTTTCTTGAAGCTTATGATAGATGGAGAACGCATCCTATGGTGGTCAGTCTTTGTCAATGTACACACGAGAGTCATTGGAAAGTCACTGACAAGCTGGCTGTTGTAGACGTACGCCATGACAGATCTCGTCAGTCTTTACAGATCGTCGTTGTCGCCCAAAGCTCTTGGTATTCTGTATTTGGGTTACAATGTTGACTCGGATCGAAAACTGGGTCGGCTATAAGCTTCTTGCGGGGTATGCCCGACATTAAAGATCGGTAAAGCATGACGATCATGGAACGATGTTGTTGCTGATCATTGGATGAGCACAGCCACTATTGCTGGCACGTCATACCCGACTAGCGTTTACCCCAGGTTTCGCTTAACGTCTCGTGGCGAGCATCTTTCAAACTCGCGATGCCCTCCCCAAAAGTACATTTCACACATGTTTGGTTGGCAGCATGTCACCTCTTCGTGGCGACTAAATGCTTCTTTTCAAATCGGCATCAGATGTTATTCCTATGCGCAGTTCTGGTGGGCATTTGCACATTCATGAAAAGGCCCGGAGCAGCGCGCTGGAGCCTTCTCCCCTACTACGAATAACAGCATAGGAGATGTTCAACGACGATGTGGCAAAACCCACAACATGCTTAAAGGTATCCGCAGTCAAAGCGATCTCGAAGCACGTATATCCTGGCAGTGTGCTACGTAGCACGCACGGGTGTGAAAGTTGAGGAAGTCATCTGTCTATCTATCAATAATCGGTAACTTGGGGTTGATTCAGCAAGCCAGGAGCTTAGCATATATTCAGTCAAAGAACTTAGGGTTTGCTGCACATCCTCTCGCCATCTCGAACTGGCAAGGCTTGTTAGCACTGAGTGATGCGAACCACCGACGGCAATGAACTTACCTGCTCATCAGTTTTGCAGACTAGCGTACGATGCTTCGCGCCCTCCTTTCCCATATCAACAACCACCTCATCCACACTCTTTTCATTCTTCCCTTCGTCAATCTCAAACCCCAAACACCTGCATTTCTCCACGACTCTCGTTCTCAACAGCGCACCCTTCTCCCCTATGCCTCCTGCAAAGACCAGTGCGTCAACCTGGCCTTCCAACTTCACGTAGTAGCTCCCTACAAAGCCTACGATACGGTCGATAAAGATGTCGAAGGCAAGTTTGCACTGTGGATCGGAAGATGAAGATACCTTGCCGAAGTCGGTGGTGCCAGTCATTACCTTCCAGCCGGACTTCTTATTCAGGATGTCCTCGGCCTGTAAATTCTGTCTCAGCAGGCGTGGTCTAACTTGAGGCAGAGGCCGTGCTGGGTGGGCTTACTGTACTGATATGCATTTCCTTGGTGCTGCTTGGACTGAGTTTACCGGCATCATGAGTGAAGTGGAATATCAGACTGGGCATTTTCAGCTTCAAAACCGCAATTCACATCTGAATGGCATACCTTGGATCAACACTCCCACTTCTAGTGGCACCAGGCAAACCAGCCAGAGGTGTCAGACCCATACTAGTATCTAAAGACTTTCCGTTCTGAATCGCACAAGCCGAGGCACCACTACCCAGATGTAGAGCGATAATGCTTGTTTTGTTTTGATCTTTCTTCAAGAAGTCTGCCACTGATCTCGTAATGAAAGCATAGCTGATACCATGGAAGCCATATTTCCTGAGCTTGTTCTTCTTTGCGACCTTCTGATCGATTGGATATGTGCGGATAGATTCGGGGATCGTGGCGTGAAAGGCAGAGTCGAAGTAGGCAATGTTCTTCGCTTTGGGGAGTTCTTTGATGCATGCTTTGACAATGGCTAGGGCACTGGCGTTGTGGAGTGGAGCCAAGTCCGTCAACTCTTCGAGGTGATGGTAAGTATCTGAATCTATTGCATGAGCTTCGGGATAGTCTCCTCCATGGACAACTCGATGGCATGCGTGTGTGATATTGCCCCTGTCCGAGATTTCGGATAATCCCTCATCGTTCACTAGGTGGTCTAAAATGTAACTGAAGGCATCTTCTTGCCCATTGATGCCATTGATCTCTTGACCTTTGATCTTTTGGGACCCACGCTCGTACGTCAAGGTCGCCGGTGGAGCAGTCAATCCCGCTATTTGGGCATCTGCAAGCTGTGTCGGCGCTTGCCCTTTCTGCTCTGCGCTGTAGACGGAGATCTTAACAGACGAGGAGCCTGCATTAATGGATAAGATGATTTTTGGCATAGTCCAAAGAAGCTAATAAGACGTCTGTCGAACAGGACTTTGCAATCGTGATCTTGTGCGCTTGTGTCGGACCCCCCAATTATCGATAAGCTCTAGCTCGCGCCAGAGCTGCAGCTATGGCAAGGATCAAGTTTCGGGAATCAGACCACCGCCGCGATGTCAGATCATACCTAGTCATATTCGAATTTGTTAGCCATAGAACAACGCAGATCAGGGACTCATCTTTTCTGCGACACAAGAATCATGAATTCGATGGTAGTAGTGACGTAGTATGGGATGCCATAGCATACGGAGTCATCAACTCAGAAGCTTGAGCTCAGCTACAATACTTCCTATAGAGCCTTTTGCAAGTACTCGTATCAAAACTACGGTCAACGTACCGCGTCCGCGTGTTCCGCCTCTTGACAAATAGCTCCCCTGGATCGCTTCACTGATTTCCAGCTCCTTGATCAACCTCGACAACTTCACCGTCACACCTCCTGGTAACCGCCATCTCAGTCATCTAAGCCTCACCTAGTTGTGACCATCTTACCAACACTATCAAGATGCCGGGAGAAGTCATCGATCGCCCCAATCCGCAGCCAGTGGCTTCCAATGTGCCGGATGATGTACTTTCTCTGGTGGTCAAGCTTGAGAAGACCAAGCTTGATGAGGGCATCTATACGGGACTGCAGCACTTCAGGCGCGCGGCCAACTACATCGCAGCTGGTACGCAGCCTGTCCTTTTGTCAAGACCGAGACCGTGTACTGACATTTCAATTGCCAGCCATGATCTTCCTGCACGACAACGTGTTTCTTGAGCGAGACTTGACTTTTGATGATATCAAGCCCCGACTGCTAGGTAATCGGCCAATTGGAGCTGGTATTGTAGCCACAGCTGACACTCTTATAGGCCATTGGGGTACTTGTCCAGGCCTGACGCTCGTATACTCGCACCTCAATCTGCTTGTCACAAAGCACGACTTCAATTTGCTTTACGTTGTTGGACCCGGCCATGGTGCGCCGGCGATTCTCGCATCTCTATGGATTGAGGGATCTCTCGAAAAGGTCTACCCACAGTATGGCAGAACTAGGCAAGGACTGCATAATCTGATTACCAAATTCAGTACGCCGAGTGGATTTCCAAGGTACCCGCTCATACAAGTCTGTTGTGAGGGTAGATCTAAGTTTTCCATAGTCACATAAACGCCGATACTCCTGGAGCCATTCACGAAGGTGGTGAGTTGGGTTACGCCTTGGCAGTAGCTTTCGGTGCTGTCATGGACAAGCCGGATCTCATAGTAGCATGTATCGTCGGAGATGGAGAAGCTGAGAGTGGGCCCACCGCAACGTGAGACATTCACCTCCGACAAATAGACTATCACTGACGTTATCAAGAGCTTGGCATGGCTACAAATACATCGATCCTGCAGAGTCTGGTGCTGTCATCCCAATTGTGCATGTCAATGGCTTCAAGATCAGCGAGCGCACGATTTATGGATGTATGGATGACAAGGAGATGGTTGCCTTGTTCACCGGTTATGGATATCAGCCACGGTTTATCGAGGACTTGGAAGATATTGATGCTGATGTTAGTGCATCTATGGAATGGGCGCTAGGAGAAATTCGGAGAATCCAAAAAGCGGCTCGATCTGGAAAGCCAATTATGAAACCGAGATGGCCAGTTCTAATCATGAGGACTCCCAAGGTAAGGACAGTAATCCTCTTTCACTTTTCTATTGCTAACACACTTTCAGGGCTGGGGCGGTCCCAAAAAGGTCAAAGGCGAAATCATGGAGGGCTCGTTCCATGCGCATCAAGTTCCGCTCATGTTGGCCAAGTCGGATCGCGAGGAACTCACGCAACTGCAGTCTTGGCTAGGAAGCTATAAGCCCCACGAGTTATTTACCAAGGAAGGTGGTGCTACCGAGACGGTTACAAGCATCATTCCGAAGAACGACGGTCAGAAACTTGGACAGGCGATTGACAGTTGCTGCTCTCGTGAGACGCTCGAGATTCCGGATTGGCAAAAGTTCAGTGTCAAGAGGGGAGATCAAGCTAGCTGCATGTCAACGATTGGCGACCTTCTTGATGAGGTTCTAGTAAAGAACCCGCATAGCATGAGGATCTTTTCACCGGATGAGTTGGTCAGTAACAAGCTTGACGCAGTCTTCCGTCATACAGGCAGAGACTTTCAGTGGGATGAGTTTTCCAACGCAAGAGGTGGACGAGTCATCGAAATTCTGTCAGAACATACTTGCGAAGGGTTTCTGCAGGGGTATACTCTGACTGGAAGAACCGGCCTCTTCCCATCGTACGAGAGTTTCCTGGGCATCGTTCATACCATGATGGTGCAATACAGCAAGTTCAACAAGATGGTATGTAATATTCTCTGCAAACCCCTTTTCGAGACGTTCGATTGACCTCAACTCACTAGGCCCAAGAAACCACCTGGAGAAAGGACATCAGTAGCATCAACTACCTCGAGACTAGCACCTGGACCAGACAAGAACACAACGGATTCTCACACCAAAACCCCTCCTTCATCGGCAACGTGCTCAACCTCAAACCCAGCGCAGCACGAGTTTACCTTCCCCCGGACGCAAACACCTTCCTCTCCACGCTCGCCCACTGCCTCCGCTCCAAAAACTACGTCAACCTAATGGTCGGTTCCAAACAACCGCAACCTGTCTTCCTGACCGCCTCCGAAGCAGACTCGCACTGCCGCGCCGGCGGCTCCGTCTGGAAATTCGCCAGCACAGACGCCGGCCTCGACCCGGACGTCGTCCTCGTCGGCATCGGCGCAGAAATCACCTTCGAAGTCATCGAAGCCGCCGCCATCCTCCGCAAACTAACGCCCCACCTCCGCGTCCGCGTCATCAACGTCACTGACCTCATGATCCTCGGCCTCGAAGGTACACACCCGCACGCCCTCACCCACGACGAGTTCGACGCCCTCTTCACGGCCGACCGGCCCATCCATTTCAACTACCACGGCTACGCGAACGAGTTGAAAGGGCTTCTTTTCGGAAGGCCGAATATGCAGCGCGTCAGTATCGAGAGTTACCGCGAGGAAGGATCTACGACGACGCCGTTCGATATGATGTTGCGTAATCACGTGAGTAGGTATCATGTGGCGCAGGCGGCGATCCAGGGCGCGGCGAAGAGGAACGAGAGGGTGAGGTTGGATATGCATGAGTTGTTGAGTGGTCTGAAGCACGAGATGAAGAAGACGCAGGAGTATATCATGAGGACTAGTAAAGGTATCTTCCTTTCCCTGTCTTTACTGGAGGGTTGGGGATCAGTGATTGAGGGAATAATGCTGACTGTGTGTTTGTGATAGATCCGGATGGGACGTACGATACGCCCTCATTCGATGATGATAGTAAACCGGTGCATAGGGATGTAGGCTATGCCGATTAAAAGCCAACGACCGGGCGCCGGGACGCTAGCGGCGCGGTGCTCTTTTCCTTGTAAAATAGCAGCGCAATGAACATATGCTTTGAGCCTATCTCGTACATAGATACCATGACATTCAAATACCCCTGAACCCAAATCCACAACATCTCTCGGCCGGTGTCGAAGAAATAAGCGCCCAGAATCCAAATCCACCACAGCGGACCATGATATACGCAAGCCTTTATCCTATCCGATCCATGAACAAACACCTGCAATCCTTGCCATCCAAGCGCATCAAACCCCCCCAAACCACATCAAAGCTTTTCCTCCCCAGAGCCAGAAACAAGCGGGAGAAAGGAAAGGTGGCTAGAAAGATTGGCCTAAAGGACCTAGTAAATCATCCATGGCACTCTGTATCTGCGGTGGTGTCGTGCCTTCGAGCGCGGCGGCGAATTCTTCTCGATCTATTCAGACCACTATCAGCAACGGTCCCCCTCGAGATAAGAGTGGCTAACCTTTAACAGTCTCAAAAGCAATAGTAACCGGCCCCACTTTCCTCGCCTCGGCCGCAACTACTGGATTCCGCGCGACCAAATTCGCCATGTCGATAAGTCTGCCGCGGTCGTATTCGACGCGGGGGAGCACGGCGCGGTTGCTGTCTTTGGCGTTGTGGGCGCTGCTGGAGGCGGTGCGGGGGATGGCCATTGACATCCATTTGTCGTCGACGCGGTCGTCCCAGCGGGAGACTAGGCGCATGCTTGCTGTACTGTTGTTACTGTTGTTGTTGAGGTAGCCTTTCCGCCAAAGTTGTACTTCTGCGGTGCCTTTGTTTGATTTCGTGATGCCGAATCGGGAGGGCGGTTTGGTGGTTATCCAGTGTGCTCTGCGGGAGAAGATGAGGTCGTGGCCGACGGTGAGGGAGTTCATGAATGCCTGGGCGATCTCTGAGTTGTCAAAATCGAGGGTCACGTTACCGACTTTTTTTTGGCAGTGAGAGAATTGTGGGAGTTGGTCTGGTGGTGGCTTGTAGAGCTTGTCGACGTGCGTGGAGATGTACTCGGTATAGTAGACTTGGGGAAATCTGACGTGGAGGTTGGCGTGGTTGTATTGGTAATCGGTGTCACGGTACATATAGAAGAGCTCGGAATATTTCCATGACAGGTGAGTGTGGGTTATTAGTAGGGCTTTGTAATTTTTAGGCGTGGGTTCTGTATCGGCGATATCATAGACGTAGCGCGAGTCGGGGCCGGTGTCCCATCTGAAGGCAGGAGCGAGGCTAAGCTGTAAGATTGTCTTTTCGAAGTCGGTGGCATCGGCTTGGGTGCGGAATTGTAGGTTTAGGGCGATATTCGGGTTGCTGTCGTCGTAGAAGTAGGTGTAGACTTTGTTGTAGTTGCCGTCCGTCTTGTCCGCCGTTTCGTGACTGCAGTCGGACCACTTGGCTACGATCTGGCGCGATATACCATCTCTGCTCAACTGAACCCGACTCAGGGGCAAGACTAGCAGATGTGAGCAGGACTAGTAAACCATTTCATTAGGTTGGAGCACTAACAGAACTCGGTGCACCATGGTCTCCGTTCACCGGCAGAGGAGCTGACGACCACACGACGTGTTGTTCGCCAACCCTCTTTACCGGTGGTCTCAAGAATGCGTAGATCGCAGGAGTGCCGCAATTGTCGTGGGTTCAGAGGTTTCATTGTTGATGCCTTCAGTTGCTCATATATCTCGACAGAACTAGACAGTGTGAGCAATGCAGAGCACCGTAGGACATCAGTACTGGACTCCACCTTTTGAACAGCAAGGTCTCGGTAGCCCTTTCCAACTGTCGTGGTTCTCGTCTTCTGACAGCACTAAAATATGTCTCTGGAATATACATGAAGCGATTGAAGTCTGCAGAAGGATACGTTAGTATGGCGGTTTAAACATCCGGGGCAGATGATTGTACCATTATCACTCATGAATGAGACAGATACGTTCATCCTGCCAAAGTTGAGTGGTAAAGCCTCTGTAGCACCCATTCCAGGCCAAGGGGCCTGGGCCAGACCCGACATCGGACTTGAAGGTAATATAGACGCTTTCAGATCCTCAGGCGTGACTGAACGGTGATCAGCTTCCTGGTGAGGAATGGGGCGCGGTGGTGAATTGCTTACACTCTCTTGACAAACCAAGCGTCCCACTTTGATTGCAGACTGTGACCCTTGGCTCACTCTCTCCCTCTTTCGTCGACAATATCAACAGATATGGAGCGCCTTTTGACCTCATCCTATACCTTTTCCCACCAATCTCTGCATTGACAAATGTACGAAAAAGAACCCGTTCATCCTCTTCGCCAGCGTCCTCTTGTTCCACCGTGACCCAGCGCCCGTTCTCGAGCCCTGGTAAAATGTCGTCGTCCTCGAAATTCTCCTCTTCTGGTTGCAGTAGTTCCCAGATGTTGAGGTTTTGGTGATGTAAGGTATTCTTGTCTGGTATGTCAATCGGACGAAAGGAGAAAAAGTCTTCGTTGATACCCTGTAAAGCTGTTAGTTCGGACTTTGCTAGGAAGAAGAGAGAGCAATAGACACATCGGATAGATTATAGAAGAGCTTTCGATTCTCATCCGTCAACAGTGGAGTCAGATTCTCGTCCTCTAGGATGATTTCGTACAGTATCCAAGAAGCTTTCAGAAGATCGACGTATGCTTGATTGGAAGGTGATCTCGAGTCATCTGAGCGGCTGAAGCTACCGCGAGCATTGGTCATTTGAGGTTTCTCGTGGAGATCCATGCTGTTTCTGGCCTATATATAGTAAATTAGCATGCTAGATAACGAAACACATGACGAGTAATGACCTTTAAGAGCCACCAAGTCGCAACCCTTAACCAATCTCTGGCATTTAGCCTCCGTACTTTGAGCTCATCATTCGCCAGCTCTTGAAACTTATTTCTCAATGAATCATCAGGCCTATGCACTGGATCTTGTGGGACTATCCTCAGCGGTCTTTGCGATTGTTCTCGCTGTCTGATCTTCGACAACTCTTTCATGGCTTCCGCCACAACCTCAAGTACGTTTGGTGCATTGCCGCCTTTTACAGTAGGCTCTCCGCTGAGTGCAGGTGTCCTGTCATTTAACGACTTCTTTGGGCTTTCGCTATTTCCATCTTCGGATACCATGGGGCTGGACGGGAAGGCTTCAACGACATTCGACACGCTGCGTCGAGGCTTGCCGGTCGACCATGGAGTTTTCCGTGGTGGAACGGGTGTTGGCTTCATTACAACACCAAATTCTGAAGTGTCTTCTTCGCTCATTGAAGGTGTAGACTCTGGTGATGCTGTCACAGCTCGGTCCACAAGCGTTGCGCCTGTGAATCGTCTCTGCATACCCTGCAGGCCCAGACCATCTGCTTCGGGAAACTCTGAAGACTCGACTGGGGTCGTCTTTGACCTTGTGAGTGGACTGGTTGTGTCATCAACGGTCTCGCTGGTTGCTTGCGACGCCTCTTGTCGCTCGAGGGCTTTCATCATGGATGTCTCTATTCTAGCTAACGAGGAGCTTCAACACCATTGTAAGCACATGAGTCACAGCTACGGACTTGGGAGACAGAGTGTACATACTTCCCAATTGTACTCATGCACAGGCTTAGATTGCATGTGTGTACCATGACCTTGGACTTCAAATCCGCAATCTCCGTTTGCTGAGAAACCCACTTGATCTTCCGCCAGAATTGCAGTCCGTCACCAATACCCAGCTTCCGATACTTGACCACCAATGCCTGCAACTTTCGTAGAGTCTCATAGCAGCCCGTCAAACACCGCTCCAAGGTTTGCTTCCGATTCTCGCCCAGTCGTTCCAGAAATGATTTGTCGGAAGTCACATCATCACGTAAAGTCCTCAGCACCCCTTGAAGAGAAGCAAGCTCATTGACAAGCTGTCGGAACTCGTCTGGCGCTTCGCGAGCGACAAGATAGCAGTTGTGGTAAAGATCCCAGGCCAGCCTCGTCACAGCGAGCAGGTCCCCAATGGCCCAACCAAACGACATATTGTCCGCGAGTACAATAGTGGAGCTCAGGTTCTCAAATCAGGGTTAATACTGTTACTTGCGTTTGGCGAAGGGATGCCTTGTCATCGACTAGTCGACAGAGGAACCTAATAATGGTGCCTAGCGGTCGGTGAGCAAATCGGTCAAGGCTGACAGCAGCAGGCGTGCGGCCTTGCAAGTATTCTACCATACGTGTCAGACACTGGTGCGGTTAGGCGGGAGTTAGGGTAATAGGGTAAGCTTCGGGCGATATTGATAATAATGTGATTATGAAGACAAGCGGTGCAAATGGGTGAGTACACACATTCCTGCGCAGTGGTAGCGGCGGGAAATACAAAAGTGAGATTGTCGAGGATCGGACGAGGTGCAAGGTGCGAGGTGCGAGGCTCATGGATTGGAGAGTAGCTGAGCTCTCTCCGAACGAAATGTGGCACGAAGCGAGAAAGGCGGGGGATATGCAGCCAACAATGAAAGGGTGTCAGTTATAGCAAAGACAAGGATACAAATGTAAGATCCGAGATTGTCGATGCAACAAGGAAGAGTACATATATGGATGGTTCAGTGATGGAGATGACTCTTTCTGGATGATACATTAGAGGGCTGGTGGTGGCTGTGTCACCTTGTACGGAGTCTGCCTTCGCATACATTACTCGTCCGTCCTTTTCACAAGGGTCAGGTCAGACCGTCTTCCTGAAAAGGGGTCTTCAAGGCTGTCAATCGGAGGCTCATGCAGTAGCGGGGGCGACTGCGCCTCCTCAGCTGGAAGAAGTCCATAGGTGTGGCGTACGAAAGACGCATTATATAGTCGCTAAACTGTCATCTTGTCATATCCCTAGATCTGCGAAAAGGTCCAAGAGATCTTTGCCTTGTGTTGATATGGTTGAGTGATGACACTATTGTCGAAGGTCAGCGTTTGGCGCTGCCTAGGGCCGCGAACATGCACAGCGAAATCGTGGAGAACACCAGTGCATTTTTACTTAAGAAAAGCGACACCTGCCACGCAGAGTAAGAGCACAGCAGTTTTCAGTGTTGGTAGCCATTGAGAGGAGTTTTATTACGGCAGCCTCTAAAGACCATCGGGATGCCCCCGCATTCTAGAATGAAATTCATGGACCCCACTAGCTACCAACATCCTCACGATGTAAACACCTTGGGACACTCGATTGCTCGTTCCAGAACCGCTCTCAGATCCGGCCGTTTCTGGAGAAGATTCTCCAGGGCCTCCACAAACTCTTCCTCCTCCAGCACTAGTCCTTTGTCCCCTACTATCTGGACTAGAGTCTCAACGTCCGCAATGTCGCTTTCTTCTTTCCGATTGCCTTCTCGTTGTTTCTGCGCAAGTATTTTCTCTCGCAAGAGCCAGTCGGGACTGAGAACGTAGACGGATTTTCCGCTCACGTTGAGCGTGATTCGAGAATTTTTGGGATTATCCAAGTTGTACTGAGGACGATTTGGCCAGGCTTCCACGTCGAAAATCTCGACTTCAACTAGGATTTCTTGACCGTTCCTCTGCAGACGTACCGCGGGAGTACTGACGCCGTACTGCGAGACCGTTGCGAACTGTTCGGAGTAGTCTTTCATGAGCTTCTGCGAAATCGTGTCGGCCGAGACGTTTCTGTTCTTATCGGGTTGTATGATCAGATCAATATCTGCCGTCTGTCGAGGCCGGAAATGATAATGGTCCGTAATGAGAGAAACCCCGGCCCCCCCACAAATACCGAACTTCGCATCGAGTGTGCCGAGAGCACTTGCTACAGTTGCAACAGCGCTCCTGAGCTCTTGCTGTGAGAGCTTGGAGGTCATCTTCGAAGAGGTGAGGTGAGTCTGATCCCAGTAAATTTCAGTGCTTAATACTTGAATTCCAGCTCCGCAACTTACCGGAAGGAGATAATGCGAGTAGGCCGATTCAGTGGTATGGAGGGCTCCTTGAGTGCATTAGAGTACGGTCAATCGATGTTCAAGTGCAAGCAGGAGACCCTCGATACGTTCAGACAGTCATTCTGAACAGTGAATGCATAAACTTTTGGCAGCTAGTAGGGGTCTAAAGGTCTAATTCTCTAACACCACGAATTGCGAATTCGACTGCCTCACCTGGTGTCCAAAGCGCGCATTATGTAGCCTTGGAGTACCCCATGAATAGATCCTCAGCAATCAAATCAGGTATTCGCTGGAATGTTCTCTTATAACAGTCGTGGACTTAAAGAATGTCGGTGAATGAGAACGCTTTCGTTGAAGGGTGTCTGTTGAGAGCTTCATTTGCAATGCTGCTTATGGTGCACTCCAAGACTAGATATCATTTTCGCGTCCGAGGGGCGTTCCGTGGGCTGTTTGCCGTGGTTGGAATCTAGCGTATGATCACCTCAAGGATTCGAGGCTCGGTGTCTAGTTTATTGGTCACATACCTTGAAATGGTCAGAGCTTGCGACGGCGTCAATTAAGATAGCCGATAGGCCTGGAAGAATAGCGACATATCACGACACCGCCTGCGAGACATAGTTCTGCTGTGCCTTGCCTTCGTCTTTCCTTGTCGCAGTTCGCCTTGCCGGCGCCGCTTTCTCGCGAAACAATTCACCCTTGCTGCCGCTGTCCCTGCCTTTTCCTTCTGAACAGTTTTTGGACGACAGAAGTGAAGGATAAGAAGGACAACAAGGAGAATATACTGCTAGCTATTCTGTTCCTGTATATGTTGCTTGGACTGAGCCGTATATCGAAAAAGGTGTGGTCTGTACGGGGTGCCTCAATCCTCCCCTTCCTTTTGGTTACTGTCCTGTCCAAACCGCCCTGATCCCTTTTGATCGCTTTATTGAACCAGCTTTTGACATCCGCGTCCTCACAAACTTCCAGAGCATCATCATCCACATCAAGCTCTCCATAGACATAAGAAATGGCCCAAGCTTTCAGAAGAGTTTGCCATGTTTTTAGATACCCCGTATCCTTGTCCTCAAGTATGACTTTGATGAAGCTCTCCAGTAACACAGCTTCGTCTGGGTAATACAAGTTCTCATTGACGTAAAAGTGCGATGTCGATGGACTGGCCGGAAGTGTGTGTGTTGAACTGGATAAGGCAGAATCTGTGGGAGGACTCAAGTGTACGTAGCTACTTTGAAGTAGAACAACCTTTTCCTCACAATTCAGCGAAGGTGGGAACTGATAGCGAACCGAATGAGCATCAAGCCTTTGATATCCACGAATGCCGCTCGCGTGGAGCCTTTGAGTGATTGGATCTGTATCGAGGATTTTTGGATCGACCGTTGCGTATGACCAAGGTGTGTGTTGAAAGCCCGCGTCATCTAGCAGCTTCATGCTCTCTTCAAAATCCTCCTCAGAAGGCACAAGCATGAAGCTCTAAGTATTACAGATCAGCTCAAAATGCCAGATTTATGCAAAGAAAAGACTAACGCTGCAGACGGTTGGAACACCCAAGTGACCCATTGCCGCTTCGCCCCAAACTACCAGCTTGATGGGTCGAAGCACTTCGGCCAAATACTGGAGTCCCATTGCGACGAGATGAGTGAGACCGTTACGAACAGGCGGTGAAGGTATTGAAGTTACTCTGTCGAAATGTGACAGCGACGTTGGACATAGGCCTTTGAACAGAAATCTCGGAACAAGCTGCCCGGATCAGCGGGTCTAGGGTCGCCTGTTGATGAAGACTTCTATATGGAACGGTGGTCATCATAACTATCATATTCACATCAATTCAGTCAATTAAGACATGTGATTGCCTTCTACTATTGCTATCAATCAACACGCATGATATTTTTACCTGTGATCTGTACTTACCATCATGTAGGTACTCATACCGTCAAGCTTGTTTGATTCAAAAGACTCGACTTTTCGTCACGCCATAGAAAGCACTCTCACCTACAAGTATATTCAGCCACGATGGCAGCAGACCTCTACCCACCCGTCACCACCGCCACCTCCTCCCCAGTCGCAATCGACTTAACAACAATCCTCTCCCTCCTCACCGCGCTCTCCCTTCTCGTAACCGCCTACCTCACCTCCCTCTGCCTCCTCCCCCACCGCACGACACCGCTCAACATCCGCATCCTATACATCTGGCACCTCTTCGACGCCCTAACCCACTTCCTCCTCGAAGGCTCCTTCCTCTACAACTGTTTCTTCACCTACACCCTCCTGCCTCCCTCGTCGTCGGACTATCCTCACCCCGCTTCTCTGACAAGCACCACTTCCGCCGGCGGAGGCTACTTTCTCGGATATAAAGATCGATTGTACGGCAGCAATTACGGCATCAATCCCACCGCGCGTCTGTGGCAGGAGTACGCGAAAGCAGATTCCCGCTGGGGCGGTGCGGATCTGACCGTCATTTCGCTGGAGCTGCTTACAGTCTTCGGAGCGGGCCCATTGGCGCTGTATGTGTGCGAGTTGATCCGGCGCTCTTGTAAAGATCGTGATACCAGAGGTGGCGGAATGGGGGGAGGGAGTGCAAGGTTGTGGTTCTGGGCCACGGTACTGGCGTCGGGGGAATTGTATGGGGGGTTCATGACGTTTGCGCCCGAGTGGTTGTCGGGAAGTCCGAGTTTGGATACGGGGAATTGGATGTATCTGTAAGTGATTTTGTTATCTTTTCTCCACGGTGCTTAAAGCTGATGGGTTACAGGTGGGTCTATCTGGTGTTTTTCAATACTTTATGGGTGTGGTTTCCGCTTTGGGTGCTGTACGAGGCGTACAATAATATCAATGGTGCGTTTGCAAAAGCCGGTGAAGGGGCCGTGTCGAAGGGAAAGAAAAAGAGGTAATGAACCTCTTCAAGATATAAATGTGATTACCGTACTAGCTAAGCCTTGACACAATCGAGGGTTGGGTGAGACGCGATGTGAAAAGGCATGGGAAAGACAGGGAGAACTTCTGCAGAGCTTTCTAGTTTGGACGTGTGCTATTGCTTCTTGACGAGACGTTGCTAGATCAAATGAATATATCCAAAATAATCGCTGCATCAGTCGTAAATCATTCTCAACCCCATCACATCGTAAAGTTATCCAAAATTCTAACATAATTTCCCGGGAATAACCCCTTGGCGCCAGCGTAACAACCCCAAAACCAATCGCCGTTGATATCCTCAACTTCGCCTATTTCCGCTCCCTTTGGGGACATCAGCTCATCCGTGACTCCGTCCGCTGGGTAATAGCTCCAGAGCGCAAGCACTCGCATGCCCACCCCTCCATCTGGGGGAAACCGTCCCAGTAGTGGTATCGTGTCGCTGGCGGTGATACCGGTAGAGACCTGCTTACTCACTATTCTGGACTGCCTTTTGCGCCCGTCTTGCCAGCTCCAGTTCTCCGTAGCAGCGCCCTCTGCGCCTTCATCTTTTAGGGCATGGCCGCCCACAAGATCCTTCACCACCACCCTTCTTTGTCCGCCATCTCCGTCCTCAAACCCCACGACTACCATTCTATGTCCTCTCAGACACCTCCGCCAACCTTTATTCCCGTTCTCCTTGCTGATACGCCCAGAAGCGACAAGTTTGGGGTAGCAGTTCGTGCAGATGTCGTAGTCGCCTCCATTGCATTGTGGACAGTGAAAGCGAGTATTGGACGGCTGGATGGGATAGGTGCAGATATCGCATTTGGTAGAAAAGGTCAAAGGTCGGAAGTCACCGGACGCCGTAAGGCCGGGAATAATTGTTGCAGATCTCGGGGTGACTGCTGGGGCGGTGGCCGTGTGTGGTGATGAGTTCGGAGCATCTTGCGTGCTTTTAGAACGCGCGGTAGATTTGTGTGCGACCGGGAGCAGAGGGTGAGTGCAACATCGTCCTTGATTTACACAGCGGTTGCAGAAACCCCATTCACCTTCGTTACATAAATCGCACTTCCAAAAGCATTCATTAGCGTACGTGGAGCAGATGTCGCAGAAGACGCCTGATTGTAGTCTTTCAGCAGGATCTTCTGAAGTTAGCCGTCGTCTTACTTCACCTGTTGCGGGCTGGAGAGCCTCCTGTTTTGGCCTGAGGTATCGATGACCGATTAAAGCATGTGGTAGATGATGACCAGGTGGATAGCCACCTGGTGGCGCTTGTCGCTCAAAGCGAGGCCATGCTGTGTGGCCAAATCCAAACCAGTGAAGGCAGCCTAGACCTTGCCGATAGCAACGGAGACACAAGTTGTAGCTGCCGCCATAGCATAGCCCACAATGCTCGTGCAAGTCATACTCGATATGGGTCTTACCACAGCGTCCGCAATCTATGGAGGGTTCAGGGTACAGGGACAAACGATGTCGAATGTGGACGGAGGATGAGGAAGAGGGTCTGCCATGAGTTGAAACAGCATCATTGGCGGGGTCTGGAGATTCATGTGATGGTGAGTGTTGACTAGAGCTTTGCGCTGCTGGTACTGGCGTTACTGATTCTGAGCTGATAGGTCCTGTCGAGATGGACGAAGGTACCGGGATTGAGGTCCTAGTAGTACGAGACATACTTGGGCGCGCACCTGGTGTCGCTGTTTCAAAAGAAGAATTTATTCTTGAGCTGGACTGTGCCACGGCCGGCACTATTCGGGCAGCTGCTCTACGCCAAGTGCTAGATGGGCGCCTTCTCTCTGGATCAGTCGTAGTCCTGCCCTGATGAGACAGCCTTATAGGCCGTGCTTGTGAACCATGAGAGGAACTTGGATGATATGGCAAGTCAGTCGCCGAGCGGGCCGCTTGACCTTGTACTTCTGAAGATGCCCTCCGGGAATGCGCAGAGACTGGTGATGTTTGCCGCCTGCTATCACTGAAAATTCTCCTTCGATTGCTGCTACCTACAGGGCGTGCATCTAGAAGGTGCGGGCGCGAGGTCAGACGCCGTGATGCTTCTACATCCTGGGCAGCAGCACTATTTGACCTTCTGTGCTCGTGCCTAGCAGACTGATCCTGCTGCCGATATGCCGATCTATTTCGTCCATTGCTCTCATCAGTAGCATGTGTTTCTTGCGGTCTTGGTCCTTCTCTATACCGACTTCTGTAGGCATCCGCAATCCTCTCACTCAGCTCGTCCTCTTGCGACACATCGATCTCAGATAGATCAATACCGTCCAACAACCCCTCATCTACTATCTGCCGTAAGATCTCCTCTTCCATCTCCGCCGAATCAACGTCGGATGTACTCAGTAAAGACCTTAAACTAGACTGATGCTCAATCTGCCGCGCCTGTGACCTCATGTACGTATGCCCTCGGTCCCTGCCAGACCCGTCGTGGCTGGCTGATGATATGGCCGCTTCGTTTCTTCTCCTTCTCTCCTGTTCCCTGCTTCTCCACTGCCTACTATCTGCCTCTCGACTATCTCGACTTCTCTCTCTTGTCCCTTGCCCTCCCCTTCGCTCATAACTCCCCACTCCAAACTCCCTCAAGCTAATTTCCCTGACTTCCTCTACCATCCTCCTGTCCTCTTCGTCCCCACTATCCTCCTTTCTGGTCTCGGCCTTCGGTATTACCACATCCCCTGGCTTATATGTCCTACTAGTTTCCTCCTTTTCCTCCTTGCTTTTGTCCCTTCCAGGATTTGCCTGCAGGAACATATCCAACAGCGTCGTGACTGTAGCATTTGGCCGCGTGTCTCGTACTGAGGCGCGACATGATGGGCAACTGTATGGATGGGTACTCGACGGGTGGGAAGCTTGCCAGGCAAACCATTCTTTGAGACAGGAACCACAAAATGTATGTAAGCAGTCGAGGAGGGTGAGGGGTTGGTAGAGGACTTCTGTGCAAATCTGGAAACGTTAATCAAAGCGAAATGGGTCAAGCTTCTGCTCACCAGGCACAGGACATTGTTCATAAAGTGAGAAAGCACTATGAAACGGTGATTTGGAGGCTTTGGCCTCCGCAATAGCATGGATCACACCATGGAAGGCTCAAAAGCTGTCTGCAACCTACCGAACAAGTCAACTCCTTCTCCAACAGATTAGTTTTTGGACCCTCAGCCATCACTTCAAAGGATTCGAGTACATCTCAGACGTTCAAAGGTATGAATTTCTCCGCCTCAACATAGTGCTCCAGGATTACTTTTTGCGCTAGCGATTGGAGAATCCGCCCCGCCATCACGCCTACAAGGTGATTGACTGCCTTCTTCACCGTGCATAATCCGTAAAGCACTGTGCATACCAGAGAGAAATGTAAGACATGAGCGAAAGAGTCACTATATGTACGTCAATAATGTGCGTTGTTCTGAAACTCAGGTAGTTTTATACGATTAGTAAGAGCTGAGTAAGCATAGGCTAAGTCATGTGACGCACTTGGTCATACTTCGCTCGCCTGCACCTCATGCACTAGGCAAGCACAAATTTTCATAATTTCAACACAGTGTGATATATCACGTCACACAGAGAGGCTGCCAGTACCTTTGGTTTGCCGCTGGACAGAGATCGACAGATCTCGACCAGGAGACTACAGTAAGGAATGACGACAGTTGTGTTAGGGAGCCAGTGGGGCGATGAAGGTAAAGCCATGTGTGGTGCAATCTGTGGGTCGCTTGAGGAAAGACTTTCAGCGAAGCTGACAGCGCAATGAATATGAAAAGGAAAAGGCAAGCTTGTGGACCTATTTTCTCAATCAACTTCAATCTGTCTACGTGCAGCAGGTGGTCATAGTGAGCATTGACAAGTCTTCAACTAATACGAATGAAGGAAACACTGAAAGGAGATAGATGCGGGTCATACTGTTGTGATTGGGTCCACGGTCTATGACTTTCACATCCTGCCCTCTGGCCTCATCTCCCCGTCCTGCGACATCAACCTCATTGGCGCCGGAACAGTCGTGCATGTGCCGTCCTTTTTCTCCGAGCTAGAGGCACTCAAGGCGAAAGGGTTGGAAGGGTGCGAGAACAGGGTGTGGATCAGCGACCGCGCGCATGTCTGCTTCGACTTGCATCAGGTCGTGGATGGGTTGGAGGAGGGGAAGCTGGGGGCGAGGAAGGTGGGGACGACCGGGAAGGGGATTGGACCCTGCTATAGTGATAAGGCGGCCAGAAGGGGCGTTAGGATGGCGGAGATATTCGAGGAGGAGGTGTTTGAGCGAAAGTTGAGGAGTCTGGAGGAAGGGTATCGAAGGAGGTTTGGTGAGGACTTCAGGTACGATGTTCAGGAGGAGATTCAGAGATTTCAAGTATGTTTGCGTCCTGTTCTGCCCTCTTCCCTTCTTTTGGAGGATCACCTCTCTTCGCGAACGCACCATTACAAGAGTTCTCCGTTCGGCTGACCCGTTACAGAAATACCGGTCCCTCCTCCGCCCCTTCGTCATCGATCAAGTCCCATTGATAGCCCACCACGAGCGCAAACACTCCCCCATCCTCGTCGAAGGCGCTAACGCCCTCATGCTCGACCTTGACTACGGCACCTATCCGTACGTAACCTCCTCCTTCGCAGGTCTTGGCGGCGCCATCCAAGGCCTGGGTCTCAATCCCTTTCAGATCGAATCCTGCATCGGCGTCGTCAAAGCGTATAGCACGCGCGTCGGCTCTGGACCCTTCCCTTCGGAACAGCTGAACGAAGTGGGGGAGAAGCTGCAGAATGAAGGACGTGAGTTTGGGGTTACAACGGGAAGGAAACGGCGATGTGGATGGTTGGATCTTGTGGTGGTGAGGTACTCGGCTGCCGTGAACCATTACACGGCGCTGAACCTGACGAAACTGGATGTCTTGGACGGTTTCGAGGAAATCAAGGTGGCGACGGAGTATTGGGTTGATGGGAAGATGTTGGAGTCCTTTCCCGCGGATTTAGAATTGTTAGAGAAGGTGGAGGTCAGGTATGAGACGCTGCCCGGGTGGAAGAGCAAGACGATAGGGGTAACAAGGTGGGAGGATCTACCGGAAAGGGCGAGGGAGTACGTGCAGTTCATCGAGAAGTTCCTGGATGGACTGAATATTCGCTGGATAGGTACGGGCCCAGGGAGGGAGCATATGATTGCGAGGTGACTCTCTATCATTGTATTCGAGAAGATTAGACTAGAGTTTCTATGTATATTTTTGACTCAAGTGAATACATGCAATAATCAATAGACGTGAGATCGACCAAAGGACTAATTTCCAGCAATGCCAAACACAGACCTCATTACACCCAGATCATCCTCAATAGTCACGCTGCTCAAGAACGCCAATGGGTCAAGCCGCCAACCCGTCCCCAACTTTGCAGAATACAAAATCCATCCCAGAGCCACTAGTCTAGAGGCTGGAGGTTTGAAACCAAACTCCACATCCAGTCAGCAGACGATCTATACCAGTGATCTTGTCAACTCCCCCGCATCGCTTCCCCAGCCCTGCTTTAAAAAAGTCGTCACAGCCCTGAGAAAACGGGTAGGTGGGATTGAAGTTGGGAACGTCTAAGGTCGAGTCTACCTGCGAAAAAGATTTTTTGCCGAAGCCCGCCTCAAAACCTCTGCAATCAACCCCGAACTCATTATCACGAGAAAGAGGAATCACGTCTACCTCTTAAAATGTAGGTTTTCATCATAGGACGCTTGCTCTGCCAGTGGCAGAGCATTAATCCTTAGAAGGATGACACAACGGTCAAAGACCAGCGGGAAGCAAGGGGGAGAGAAGTATCTATCACTGGCCTTTGTTTGTCGTGGACCTTTGCTCGAAGCCTCTTGTACCCATCGCGGTCGGAGATGGTCTCTTCAAAATCCATGCACACCGATGTCCAGAGGAACTGTGATGACAACGAACGACGTTGATGTAGCGGCTTGCTGCCTTCTTCCGAGAAGGTGTGCTCTGCCCCCCGGCGTAGATACGGTCTGAGTTCCTCACGGCGACATGCGTGTTGTGCACGCTGGACATTCATCAATATCGAGTGGATGAACGATGAGATGAGTGGTAGTTCTGTCAGGTAAAGCTGGAGAAGCAGCGATAGGATCCAGTTGTTGAGGCGGAGAGAGGTGGAAGAATGGAGAAGGGAAGAACAAGCAGACTTTGAGGGGGTTTATGAAGGCGAAGCTATGATTGTGCATTGACTGACATTGCTGGCTGGGAAACGACACCAGCGACCGTACCCTTGATGAAGATGGGGAGGACGTCAAAGAGGCTCTTTTTCTGTTTTGGCCCCTCCCCAAAGTACGTGCTGCACACATCGTCCTTCATCGCAGATACAAGATCTTTACACTCGCAGAATCTACTATCTCAATTCTCTGACATCATCTTACTATAGGTGTGACGGTTCACTCGCTCACAGGGAGCCGTTTTGACTACTAAGGATCTATTTCCTAATTGCGAGCCCTACTGCTTTGGGTGGGGCAGCACTCGGCCTGGTTAGTGGCCCGCTGGGTAAGGTACTGTAAGGATGACCCTCGATTCGATTTTAAGCGGCGACGTCCACCGTAGGAAGGCATCCTCGAACGGCGCCGAAGCATCCAGTTTTTGGAGGGTGATTCCAGTCAGACACTGTTACAACGTACATGTTGTTGATGCCATCCCAGGAGGAGAGAAATACGGGACCAGTACTCTTAGACAACAATACTATCTACTCAAGAACGAAATTGGGACCATGATGCCAACACCTTTCTCTCTTCATTCTGTGCGGAGAATATAAAATCATCAGATTAAGTGCTCCGCTCCCTTAAACTCCGCTACTCTCAATTCAATACATCCTTCCTTCACACAGTGAGACATTGAGATTCCACTCTCGAATGGCTCGACAGAACAAAGAAATACCAGTGCAAGACAAACAATCAAAACTCATCAAGATAACGTCTTTGTAAACACTGGTGCTTAATTGGTAGCTATGACAGATGATCTAGAATTTTTCTTCAGAGGTGGATGGCGTGGATATTGTTGATAAAGTAGTAGTCTAGCTCGATCCAATTCTTTGGGCTGACATAGGATATCCGTCACATCGGCAGAGCACAGTTTCTTACGTAGAGCAGTAGTGATATAGCTCCTGCAGTAAGCAAGAGTAGTGTATCGCGAGAACTTGGATCAAGAGACATGTAGTGAAAAGGAATGGAGTACCTTGAAACAGCATATTACAGTTCTGCGGTATAGTCAAGACGGACAGCGCTAATTGTGAGATGTTGATCGCTGCTGGATATTTGCGGAAGTTCCCTCGAGATCATGACATCTCATCGTGATATGTAGAGTACAAGATACACCTCAAACCCACACAGCCAGCAGCTACATGCAAAGCACTTAGGCCCGGATCGTGATCACCATCGCCATCCCCTATTCATCACGTGGGTCTATCTTGGGCGGGTATTTGATATCGATAGGCAGAGAGCTGGCGTTGGGCGACCCAAGTTTCATAGAGGAAGCCAAGGAATGAACACTGCTTGTCCCGTCATCGTCGGCCTCATTCTGGTGAAGCATAGAGTTAGTACTCGGCAGAATATATCATGGTGCGGTAAATCTTACCTCGGTCTCCTCCTCATCAGCTAGATCCTCGTCGAACGGAAACATCTGCTCTGGCTCTTCCCCAGCAGTCTCGGCAGCCGCAGTGATAACAGCAGCAGCAGTAGGTTCATCGTCGGCCTTCTCTTTGGCGGCGCCAGGGTCTGAGTCATCGGAAGGCTTCCCGTGGTATTGAATGGGCGTTGGGTCACCGTGCGGTTCCGCGGATGTGCGTTGCTCTCCATCGGTGGACTGCTGCTCTTTGGCGATATTCTGCTTTCCCTCGACCATGTCGCCGCAGTTGGAGTGCTTGGGGTTGAGGCTTTCCTCTTTGGGTGGTGTTGGGTTATTAGGCCAAGACATAATGTAGACGGTTGATGATGTAGGAGCTTTCGTTGGTGGTGTTGAGCTAGGTGGGACGACGACGTTGTCGATTTGGAAGTGGACACGCTTTGGAGATCGTGGCTTCTTGCTGGTAGGGCTTCGTAAATTGCTGTGAAGGCTTGTACAGAGTGATGTAGGTCTTGCTGGTATGCTTGACGAGAGGCGCGGTGGATTCGTGGTGGAATCTAGTGATCTTGCATTTGTCGGCAGTGACAAGCGTAAAGGCTTGGTGGGGTGTTTGGATGTGGAATGAGCTGGAATAGTGGACTGCGTGGCTGCGCGTTTCACGTTATCAGGTGAGGTATTGACGTGTGACTCGTTTTGTGGGCTAAGGAGTTGAGGTTCGATATTTGGGGTTATTGACACAATATCGCGACCTGTACTGTCTAGTAGAGGTAGATAGCTTGGCGTGAAAAGACCTTGGAACTCGAGTTCACGCTCATGTGTAGGGTCGTAGTCTTCTGGACGATGTTGCGTGGGTTGGCGGACTTTTCTGTTCGGTCTCTGCTCTTGCATATGACTGCCCTGGAAACTCAAACAAGAGTCTGACTCAGATGACCTTGATGCGGCAGGTCTCTGAGAAGGCAGCACTTGTCCTTGTCCTTGTGAATGATCTTCAACGTGATGATGTGCTGGCAAATCCTCTCTTCTGCTGGCGTTGTGCTCTTCCGCCCTGGCGTTGTTTTGTCCAGAGAGCAAAGTGAATCCAGAAGCTTCCTGAAGACTTCTTGAAAGCACGCTTTGCTTACTTTTCTCTCGATCCCTCTGGTGTCTTGAGCTATGGCCTTGCATAGAATCTCGACCCGCAAGCACGTTCCGGGAAGGAATCTGTTTGCTTGATCTTTCTCCTACAATGCTGTGGCTTTCGCTCTTGGAATCACTCTTCTTACCAGAGCTCTCTATGATGCCCCTCAGACTTCTTTCGAAGATATGATATTCCTTCTCTTTCTCCGCCTTGAACCTGGCGATTTCGGCATCCAGCTGCTTTCTCTTCCTATCCAACACCTCCACAATATGTCGTGCCTCCATATCTGTATACATTGTGCCCATCTCCGACCCTTCAGCGATGCGCTGCACCTCCATCTCTTATACCTGGATTTTTGGATATCGCGCGCGCTATCACCAAGCTCTGTACAATCCCTCACAGTTCCAGGAGTCCGACATTGATTATGGACATCGCAAGATGGGAGGGCTTTCCCTATGTACAGATAGTTGCTGTGCAAGTCAGCATCTGGTCATTTGTTCTCCCAACTGGAGTCTTATGACAATACTCCACGTCATAGCTGTCAGATGCGGTGGTCCGATGAACATGACAAGCTTGGCAGGTGTAGCGAAAGGCGCCTCATAAGACTTATCGTGATCCATACACCCCGGGGCCGGCTGGACCTTATCCCGAGCTCTTCAGGGCACCCTTGAATTCCATACGTACCTCGTCCCTCTACAGTACAAAACAATTCACCAGAATATGGCGCTTGTGAAGCCTTTCGAGATCCTAGTCATCCTTTGCTTTTATTCATCATAAAACTTTACTGCATAGTGCACCGAGTACATTTGTCGTTTCATATTTTTCTTAAGGGTTTATTTCCACACTCGATCACTGTCTCGACTGTGCTTGGAACTCTTATACAATGCTACGCTATATCAGCGTAAGGCAGCGCTTTCAGCCGCTGAAATGATGTTCCTCAAAAGTCTAATGCGCTCAGTCCACCTTTGTACTCTTGTCCTCTTCGAGGTGTACTTCTGCTACAGGCGCATCATCCTCGTCTTCACCTAAAAGCGCTGGTGGAATGTCATCCACCGGCGTACCCATACGACTCCGGGGCGTACCTGCAAATCCACTGATTGTGCCCTGGTCCTCGCCAAAGTCCGCTAGGATACGGTTGCCCTCATCACTGAGTCCGCCAATGGAAGACCCATCCGCAGCCCTGTCGCTGGCCGTATCGAACAGGCCCTCCTCTGGAGCCAGGTCTGAGCCCGGTGGGGCAGCGATCATCTGAGTCATACCCATGTCATTCACGCCCAGGCTGTCAAACGACCAGGATGGTTGATCATAGATGGTCATCTGTCCATGATCGAGGCCTGAGATACCCTCATCCTCCTCCAGATCCATGCCCTCGAGTGTCTCCTCCCCCGGCACACTTGAGTAGTAGCTGGTCAGTTCCGTCTTAACCACCTCGTTCCTCGCTCGATTCCCGTCCGCGAAACCACCACCTCCCGCTTGGTGAGCCGCTCCTACTCCGAGTAAAGCGCTCGACGACCCATTGCGGGAGGAGGCGCCGAGACGCTCCCCTTCCCCCGCCGGTGATAAGGCACGGGAGGCTGGATGTGACTCAGAGTCTGGATGATTGGCTGTGTTAACAATCCGCTCGAGGAAGGGACCGCCTAAATAGTGGTCTGAACGGCGGCGATAGAAGAGAAGGTATGCAGCTGACGTCACCACAGCTTCTGGATTGTGCTTGCGAGATACCGATGAGTCTAGAGAGTCGTATTAGTGGCGAAGTACAAGGACGAGTCGAACGAGATGACATACCATTGTACTCGTACCATTTCTCGTCAACAAAGTTCTGTGCGAAAGCCGTGTAATGACCGCCACCTAACCCGCCGTAATGGTTGTCCACTGCGATTAGATCATACATCATGCTCTGCCCTTCTTCTTGTGATGCAACTCTTCCAGTGAGATCTAATCCTTCTACAGGAAAGTCTACCAAAACGTCGATCTTGTCTCGAAAGCCTCTATTAGCGCTGAATCTCTTTAGGTGTATGACGAGAATGTCTGGAGACTTCCAAAGCTCGAAGGTCTTGCCGGCTCGCCGATGCTCTTTGCATCTTGGACAGTACCAAGCATCATTCTCTGAAAGAATCTCTTCTTTGCCGAACTCATCCAAGCAATCACCCAAGCTGACACCCTTTCTCCGCCGGCTGGACCGTAGCTGCCGCTTCTTGGCGAGTTCCGGATCTAGATGCACCGGCATTGTCTCCCAAGTAGGAGCGCCACGCATCTCACTGTCTGACTCTGTGCCTCCAAATAGCGATTCATAGCTATCCATATTCCAGTCAAGTACGATTCCTTCGCCAAGACGGATCAAAGGGCTATGGACATGCTCATCAGCATCCGAGGGCACGGCAGATTGTTTGCCTTTGTTCGAATAAGTGATCAGGCCCCGACTGTTCCGCGGCGTAGGCTTACCATACGTACTGAAGATGTTGCTGGGCTGTTCGTACAGATTCTCTACCGGTGGCATATCGTCTGAATCACTATCTGGGTCAGGGTTGATTTGCGGCATTGAACCATTCACGTGTCGTGGGGGGTCATCGATGTCCTCGTCACTTGACGCAGAGCTATCGCCTCCTAAGATGCGATTTCGATGTGTTCCAGATCGTCCCAGAGGTCGTGGTGTAGGATTTCGAGGCATTCTTGATGATATTGTAGGGTAAGTCTTATTCTCATCAAGCGAACTCCATCCTGTCGGCACCATCTCACCACCGGAGAAGTACTTCATCTCGAATAGATTCTGGAGTTCGGCGGGTATGAAGTTCCCAGGTTGTAGCACACGCGGTAACGGACTTTGTTCCTGCAGACTTGAGGAGTTTGAGATGCATTCTGCTGCTTGGGTGGCCGGTGGGACATCGCCGGGATCTTGCATGGACACATCGACGATGCCATCTTCGCCCTCGACAGACCGAGTCTTGATCTTCGAGTCCGAGGAAGAATCATCCTCGTTCATGATCACCGTGTCAGAATCCTCCTGAGTCGCAGAAGTATTGTCCGACCCGTCCTCCCCTCGAAAAAGGTCCACGGTGGTCATGGTGTCCACTTTGGCAAGGACCTTACGAAGTATAGCATCGTAGTCTCGAGCTTCATGGCTACCGATGATCACGTACGAGGGTAACCCGAACAAGGCACGTTGCTGAAACCTCGATGACCCGCTTCTTGCAGTGCGGTGGAAGATGGGCACGAGCATCTTTTGAGCAAGTGGAGAGTCGCCTTCTGGAACGTCCTCCTCTTCGTCAGAATTTGGGTAGGTGTTGAGCATGGATCTGATCTTTTGGCTTTTCTTCTTGGGCGGCGGACAATTAGTAGGGACAACCTCGAGCTCGAAGACTCCCACGTCATCGCCCTGTTGGATGTTCTGATCACTTATTGTTCTTGATTCATCGAAGATCTTGTAGAACTTGGATTTGTACATCTCCGCAATGACAGACTTCTTGGGGTCGACGTTCATCTTGTTGGCAACGTATTCTTTGAGGGCTCGCAGACTCGCGTTCTTGTCGATGTCAACCGCAACCCGAAGTGGTCGTGAATGCAATGGGAAGAAATAGATCTCCTTACTCCACAAATTCTCGATCGGCAATTGGAGAGTCAGGTTATTGAACGGATCGAATATGATGCTTACTTTGTCGCAAACGGGGCAAACCACTGTCGACTTGTACATGCCTGCAAAGATATCAGTGATCACAGAATCGTTGCGAGCTTTGTAAATATCCCAGCATTTGTCGGCCATCTCCCGTAGCGCCACAGGGTTTTTGACCATCTCATCGGTAGAGTCTGGCTTCTCGATATAAGGCTTCTTGTGAATGCGGTTAAGGTCTTCTTGAAGCCCATCAAGCAAGAAGCCTAGAAACTCTTGCGAGTCTTGCTGGGCGTAGCCAGAGAAAGAGGCCCCGTATCTACCAATCGTGGTTTTGAAGTTCCTGGGTGCAAGTGACGAAGGCGCATTGTCCGCATATATGTCGTGGAGCAAAATAGCATATGCTTTGGCTACTTGTCCATTGTGTGAGAGGGGGTTATCTGGATTGAGCTCCGCTTTGTACTCGTCCTCTGTCACACAAAGTCAGCATGACAAAGTCATCCGCAGAGATGCAGAAGATCATACGAATGAAGTACTGCGTCAGCTCCTCCACGCTTCGAACGCATTGCAGGGCTGAGTTCATATAGCACGTGTTGCCCAAATTGCTCAGACCAGTCGTGCCACGTGTCTTACCATCCCTTCGCTGCCGGCCTCTTGTAAGCATACCTCCGTTAGATAGTGCTGGACTTATTCTTCCACTTGTAGTAGTTGCTTTGGGCTTCAAACTGTCCTGGACTGTCGTGGCGCCGTTCTTTGTAACGTTGATGGACACACCGTTGCGACTAGCACTTTTCCCAGTAACATCAGAGACCCATTCACCACCACCGGGCCCCCCAATCTGCTCTTCTAGTAGAAGCACCTCGTTTCTGGTCAATCCAGCTATGCCTATGCTGCTATGTCCGTTATACTTCTCGTTGGCGGTCTCGTCCCTTGCTTCAAGTGCCTCACGCTCTGAGCCGAGTTGTAGGGAAACAAAGGTCTGCAGTTCAAGGACTGATCTGTTTCCGGCATCTACGACTGTTGCGGCGGCTGGGGCAGGCGAAACACTTCTGGATTGTGCTGGTGTGATGATGCCTGTTTGGATGCTCTCGCCGAGTCCACCCAAGATCCTCCAAACTCGGACTCTTGTCTTCATAGTAATGCCTACCAGGAGCTTGACCCGCTTGAGGAAGGAATTGAACGGTTCATGTCTACTTGCCAATACCTTGACTGGTAGATCATCCTCCTCTTTCGGTGACTTGGGTGCGGAAAGATTTGAAAGCTTCAGAATGGTGAAGACTGGCGGATAGAGCTCATACTGAAGATTCTCTCCCTCACCAGAGAGGTCGGTGTTGTGGACGTAGCGTCTTATGATAGGAGATCCGTTTGCGTTACCATACCACTCGATTATTAGATCCCAAGCCTCTTGAGGTAAGACTTCGAAGTCCACTCCCACAGTCAAGCCTAGTGTCAGAGGTATGAAAGGTTTTCCGGCCTCGTCTTTGAAGGTCCCTACTGAAGGATCTGTGACAAGGTTCAAACCAGAGTTGTCGACAGGTCCGATGTCTCCTTCTGTGGCACTTTTCTCAAATGTTTCCTTCCTAGACCCTGAAGCCCTCGACAACACTCGCGAAAGCCATTTCATCGATACGACGAAGCCCTTTTGTCCTTCTTTCAGAGGTTGGAGCGACAGCTCCATAACTTTTGCCACCTGCTCATCAATAGCTGGGAGGCTTCCACGGACTTGAGACAGCGCAGTCGGGGTTGTGCCGCTCCGTGGAGTGAGATACGAGTTCTCCGACGCCAACGTACCCTCCGACCCAGGAGTCGTGCTGTCAGTCTTCCCTGATTGGTCTTGCTCGTGAGCGAACATGTCCACGGATACCTCCCTCTTATGCCTTGATCCTCTACGTTCGGAATGTGATATGGGCTCTGCAGGATCGCTTGACGGTTCGGGAGGTACTCCCTCCAAATCGGATGCGGGTCTCTTCAAAGCTGGCGAAGATGATCGATCCGGTAGCGGCCGCTCACCATCATTGATCAAAGAGCAGTCTTGGCTCGCCAGAAGTCTTCCGCCGTTTTCTGAGCCTGACATGTTCCCCGTCTCAAGGGTCGGTCCCACATACGCCGCACTAGGTGAGCTTACGGCAGCCGCGGGTAACTCAGGAGTTGTAGACCACCCCGTTCTGGTCTCGAGAATTTCGTCGTGAATGTGTAGCGGTAGATATCGTGGTGTGCGTGTGGGTGAAGGTGAGGAGGACACCAGACGTGGTGGTGAGCTTGTTCGTTCAGATTGGGCAGGCGCCACAGGATTTAGCCGTGGTGGAGTGAGGCCCTCCGTTTGTGGACCGAGAGTCTTGACTGGCTGTGCGAGCTTACGCTTCTTTGTGGAAGACGTTGTGAATGTGAGCTGCCACTGCAGCTCGGAAGGCCGTTGAAATGGAGGCAGTTGTAGGTGTGTAGGATAATTCTAGAGATTGCCTGCTGTTGCCGTATTTCGCGTATGGAATCTAATCAATATGATTTAGGACACGCCAAAGCTCTCGTCCGTGAAGGGTACAGGATTGTAGCGTCAGAGAAGGCTTAAAGTATTGAAGGATTAGTCTCATGGGATGTATTTCTGTGAATGTTCGCTTGTGATGTGCTTGCCTGACTTCGCGTGAAGTGATGCCAGCCTGCAGTCAACGCATGGTAACATGCATTGTCCTGCAGCTTCCTTAACTACTATCTATAACCCGCAACTCGCAACTTGACAACGTGATAGAGGTACTTTATGACTGCCCATAGCTGTAGGGAAGTTCCAGAGGGTAAGGCTCTCGGAGATCTAAAGTCTTCAGGTTCAATGTACTACGCTCGCCGGCGCAGATCGGCCCTCCATGCAAGTGATATGCAAATTTCCAATCACAGTATAATTCATCTCTCATAGATATAACCAAGCCCAAACATGTAACCATATCCCGATCATCATCTGAAGGGCGTTCGAGTTGTTAAAGACTCCATTTCAGATTTCAGGTCTACCCCCTTCTGGTTATAGTGATGAAAGGCACTGGACTATAAGGGAGTTTATATACTACTCCACACACTCAGGAAGGCCAGTGTTGTTCAAGCCACTTGTAAGCAATCGCACCATGTGTTGGAACGAATGTCACTCAGCGAGTCAGTGTGGCCATGTAGCCCGACTGGGGTCATGTGGCACTGCATGCTGAAATATTGGAAGCACCGTATGCTTAGTGAAGTGGCGGACAAAGTAGAGAAGGTAAGAAGAGTAAATCAAGTCATATGTAACGACATTGGACACAATCCCATAGAATGATGCGAAGCTTCTTGAGAAAGGTCCTTATAACACAGCATAGCCAGCCATTGCAGACATGACAAAGACCGACTGAGCCGGTTCTATGAAGAGTCTTGGTTGGATGTGCAGTTGCGATAGTGGTATCCTAGAACGACGCCTGCCCATGCAATATCCTCAGACTTCTCAAGTTTTATTACCAGCCTCTCACCCCACTCTTAGAATTGTAGCACGTATGCGATGCACGTCAGAATAACCCTGAAGATTCCACCAGCTCTCAATCCAACGGCTGCGTTGCCCGTAGCCTTCGCTGGCGCAGCTGTACCCGTAACGGTTCCCGTTGAAGTAGCAGCGCTCAAGCTCGCAGTGTTGCTCCCCGTTGTGGCCAATGCAGCAGCGCTTCCGCCTGTGCTACCCGCGCTCGCTTTGCTGCTGCCAGTCGTGGAGGCACTTCCGCTCGTTGTGGTCACGGTACCCGTCCCACTACTCCCAGAGCTAGCAGTGTAGTACAAGCTGACGTCTGTCTTATTGCCAATTACATCAACTCCGCCAGTTGAAGTTCCGTAATCTATGGAGGTGGACTTCGTCATATTGCCAAAGAAGTCATTCAGACCCCGAGTCGCAGAACTGCTGCAGTAGGACGAGGATGCCATGCTGATGTAAGTCCTTGGAATCCAGCTGCCATCTGCAGGCGCGCCGTGGAGACGTTCGCAGTCCATGCACCTGCCAAGAGACATAAAGAGTCAGTCAACGCCTTTCCGGATTGCCGTAGAATGGAGAGTATCGTCTCACCCGCTGAGATAATCCCAAAACATCCCGCTGCAGAAGCATTTCTGCTGTTCTTGTGGGCTCGCTGTCGGCGCATTTTCATCGGCAGACTGATTGCCTTTATAGACGCAGTCATTCTGAACCACCAAAAACTGATTGCAAGGAGCACTCACATCATAGAAGTCAGAGGAATTCGTGGGATAGCAAACGTTCTGGATGTAGTCGTAGTTGCTGTAAGATTGACCAGTAGAGTAGCTACTGTAGCTGCTCAAAGTATTGCTGGCTGTGGTGTCGACGGTGACCATGGTGGCGCCTGCATTAGTGCTTCCAGCTTGACGACCCTTCAGCACATGAGCAGATGTAGCCAAGACAGACTGAAGAATCGCAAGATGAAGACTATGGGAGGAACGCATGATGTAGAGTATTTTTCTAAATGAGCGACAGGACCAAAGTGGTTCGAAGCGAATGCTAGTGACTGAATACAAGGAATAAAAATAAATGAACGAAGGCAGTGAAAAGAGCGACGGAGGTTGTATATGACTGGCGACATGTTAGGCAACGAGGCACAGCATGGGCTGATATTAATATTTGGACATTCAAGGGGCCGGCAAAGTAGGCTTATTTTAGACTTTTAGCGCAGGGTCAATTTCGGCGAGTCGGGTTGCAATCACCGACCAAGCGTCCGCTTAGATGCCATCTTCAGCCGCCAGCAACGATAGCTGACTGACGACAAGTGGAATTACAAACCGTACAATACACCTCCGACACAGAAACGCCGTTCAATAACGCAAGATGCTGCCTTATCGCTAGCGAACCTCGATTTTGTCTACCTCATCTTTCGCTTCTGTCCACGTCTCGAGATTCTTCTTGGCCCAGTCAATATGACATCTTGCGTATGCGATCTGTAGTATGTTGTCAGAATACATGCGTGATGCAACGAAACGCATAAGAGCAAGTACCATGTATCGCTTCAAGTCTTCCTCCTTTTCCTTCTGGAAACGCTTGAGATCTTTGAGAACACCGGCACTGGCATCTTTGACGTCCTTCTCCGACACTTCTAGGGCTTGCTCAAGCTGTTTATGAGTCAGCTTCAAAAGGCTCTACAATGGGCTGCGGGAACGCTACATGTACTAGACTTTCTCTAGTCTTGCCGATCTGATCTCTCCGAGTTCTCTCGGGATCGACATCGACGATGCCGTGGACTGCGTGACTGATCCTTCCAAATATTTTGTTCGTGACAAAATTTCCGCTTTGACTCTTGCGGTGATGTCCACTTGGCGTGGTAGACTTGTCTTCATTGTTACCATGCGAGTTTCCTTGAGCCATAGGAGGTGACGATGAAGGAGCTTCACCGTGCGTAGGAGGAAAGTCAGAGTCTATAGATGCGGTGTCTTCGTTACTCCCTTCTCGCCTGATATGGGCTGGTTGATCGGAGTTGCTGGCTGCAGATGCTGAAGACGGTGATCGCTTGGGTGGGCTACTTTGCGCGCCTGTGCTGGTGAGGTATTGCTCGATCCGCTTAGCTTCTAGCTCACTTCCCTCCAAAGATTCCAAAAGTGCCCTCTTTTTCGCCAGCTCGTCTTTGGTCATCTCTTCCTGCACTCTCTTCAAAACTCGATATCTGAGGACACTTCGTACTACGCCTGCGAATTGTGCGCTCTCACGCATTGGTTCCGCGAAGCTTGCACCGAGTGATGACGAAAGCTCTTCGGTTGCAATATACGACGAGTCTACTGCTTGACCAATGCGTTCGATAGCGGCAGCCAGCGTAGGTGACTGCTCAGACAAGGAGAAGCCATTGTATCTTGCCCCAAGTTCGGCCAGGTCAGTGGATAAGGCGGATAGATGTGTTAACGTTCGTCGATTGACCTTTTCAATACTGCTTTGCAAAAGAAGCTCAAGCTCACGCGTCGATGCTTCGAAGTGGACGAAGTACGGGTCAAGGTCTTGTTCGGATAGATTCTGAGATGTTGGTGGGAATCGCCCGAACACCTGGGGACCTGGTATTGTATGTGCTGCAGACGAAGCCATGGTTGAATACTCGGGAGGAGAGGATGGTGTGCCGCTTGAGGAGGTGCTTGACGCTGATTTCAGCTTCGCAGATGATGAAGGTACTGGGAGCCAGTTGTGGGCTGGTGTCGGATTGGAGGGGTCGAGCGGAGGGGCTTTCATATTGCTCTTTGGAATCGATGCAACTGGGTGTGAATGTAATACTTCGCCCTGAATTCTGTATCAGCACTTTCTTCACGTGGTCCATGAAGTGTGCAGGGTGTTCTGAGTGTCTTCGCCGTACCCAGCTTGCGTTCGGATCCAAGAATCTCCACCAGACTCCATCTTCCCTGACTTCCTTCATCTTCCGACACCGGTTCAGGAAAACACTCAGCATTCTCTTCCTCAGGTCAATTATGCCCATATCTTCTTTCGCTTTAGTAGGTTTAGCGGCGTAGTCTGCCATTGAATGCTTCTCAGGTATCGGAGGTATGATAAGAGTGGGATGGAGGTTGACCAGTGTCGCACGAAGGGAGCTGAATTCGGAGTACCGTCGGCGAACCTCAAGATCCTGCGTGCTGTCAACATTGATCACCTTAAGCGATCCTGGTTCTACACGTACTCCTGTTCTTATGGTGTACACAATGTAGCTCCCTCCACTCTCATGATTCTTGCCAGCGTCGGTGATGATAATCGGAAGATCTGGGTTCTCGTATAATATCTGCTCGATTCGACTATCATAGACGCCCTTCTTCCGCGGAATACTACCACTCCTTTTGCGCCTTGGGTAGTCTCCATCGTCGTAGTCATCGCTGAGGTCCTGTGGTCGGGAAACGAATTCGGGAGGTTCGTTGCCTGTTGACGAATTTGTCGATGTGGGGGTCGAGGGACGCTCAAATCCTGTCGGAACTTTGTTAGTACACTGCTTAGGGCAGTTCTAACGTCAACCGATAGCTATCCACTAGTCTGGGGGCGTACGTGAAGTTGGGGAGCTTGGATTTGCTGTCTCTGATGTTGTGGAGTCGCGGCGGTCAAAGGACCCGTAAGGGTTGTTGTCCTCGTCGTTCCACATCCTGACCTGGTCTCTGTTACAAAACACCTTTTCAGGTATGAGAATTCGTGTGTTGACACTTCATTGAAGCCCACGGGAGACTACTCCATTTACCACTTTATAGTGGCATGTGTCTGGCTGAGGTGACGACAAGCTACGGCAGCCGGCGCACCACTTGTGTGGCACATTAAGATCTCTCACTGCAGATCCACCACATTTACCATCCACAAGACTGCGGACTGGAATATTATTTACGGGACACACTTCAAGGATCCAGGCACATTTGATTCAACTGCTCTATGGAGCACGATCCCACACAGCTTGGGAGACCGTTTTACGGGCTTGACAGGACAGGACATCGGACAGGACCTCCTTGCTCATTTCGGGGTCGGAGCAAGATGAGGTGCAGGACTAGCTGAGGGAGGAGGACCCTCATGCTACTTTGATTTCTATCTCAACTCTAAGATGAATTTGATGGACTCTGATTTATTAACATAAAATCAGACGGATACTCTGAAATGACCCGTGAAATGGCCCCCTTTCTGATCTTCTTCTTTCTTTTTGTCTCCAGTCTCTTATATAGTCTTCACTCTAATTACTGTCTATGAGTCTCTATACTACGATCATAACCTTTCTATTGGTTTATCACTGCTCTATAATGCTCACTACCATAGTACGGCGGTGAGCTGACAAATTGAAGATATGTTATCTGGTCTGAGTTTCCCCTTCCTAGCGACTACCTTATTTAATGCCCTTTCATGCTAGTCACGCCTCTTCTTACCTAGCTCTGCATCATGGCTTTCTCTGCTGAATTGGCCAGAAGGTCCTGTCCTGATGTCCTGTCCTGAATCGATCTGCCATTCTACCCACCTTACAGCAATGGTCAACGGTTCGACTTCAGCTATGCTACGAATGTCACCTGTGGACCAGGCTCAAGCGGCTTCCGCGAACAGATGACACTACGAAATGAGAATTGTGCACAGTGACTTCTCATGCCATTCTTCTTGAATAATGTACTTTTGAGGTCTCATCCTGTCTTGTTCATCTTTCTGGAACGCTCTCTATTGTCGCTCCTCTTGATAACAGACTTGAGGGGTTATAAAGCCGCCCTATATACGCACTTCGACATCATTGCAATCTCTGTACACAATTCATCAAATTGCGCTCTCAGCATCACTAGCTTGGCCAGCGGTCGCCCCCATCAGGCTTAAAATCTCCTTGTATCTATCTCATCGCAACTAATGTCTGTATGTGATGAGCAAGAACCTGTATTGGCACTATCCATATCATCAATAACCGTTGATGTGCTTCGATCGGACGTTCCCATCCAGGCTCTGCCTGGCCGCCATTGTTGGTGGTGAAATCCTCCGGGTAATACATCATCACTATGCCGGAAAGATGAGATGTCGCTGGAGACGCCACGCCTTGGCCATGGAACCTGTCCAAAGGGACTGTGAAGGCCGAGTTCCTCGCGCCAGTCCCCGGTGTCGTCGGATCGTAAGCTATCAACAAGTGATGAGATCCCTGTAGGACTGGTCCGGGGCCTTCTGCCATGATGCGACAACGAAGGCTCACTGGAGAATGATGAGCCGTGCCTCGTGCGAGAATCAATCGATGGGAAGGAAAAGTCTGATGCGTCCACGCTTCGAGACCTTCTGCTGTCGCTAGGTCTTGATTCAGTCGCGGAACTCGAAAGTGAAGTCTGGCGCGGCCTGATAGTTTCCGAACTGTCAAGCGTACTGTACGTCAGGTCACCGACGCCTGTAAAGATAGACAAGATGTTAGAACTGGCCATTGAAAAGAGGATATCAATCAGTTGGCTCTGGGCTTTCTGTCGTAGTTGAAACTGAGGAGATGGGGAATTACTGGGTGGGGGTTCGCTTCGAACAGAAGAGCAACTTCGACACCTGCTGCGTCGGCGAGGGCTCAAAGAAGGACTAATAGGCCTAACGCCTCCATATCTGCCACGCCTACGACTTTGGCCCTGAATTGAAGCCTGTCTCCGATAGGCTCCGCCTCGCATTGACTCAAAAGACTCAGAGCGCTGAAGCGGTGGTCTTTGTCGCCTGTTGCGAGGTCTAGGGAATGAAGGAGGAATAGGACGATGCGGATTAGAAAGTGGGGGAGAATACCCACGTCGAGCTGCTTCCCCAGGATACCTAATCACATACTCACCATGCCTCCAATCACTGTCTTCTGAGTCGCTGTCCGTTGATGATGAATAGTCATGTCTTCGATGGTGCAATGCAGGACCATTTGGGCACGCTGTATTGCCACGAACACGATTGAGACGTGATGTTCTGCGACCGTCACTGAATTCCCTATGGCCTGCTCGGTACTGACTTCCTCCAGGTCTCCAGCCTTGTCCAGCATGGGAAATACCCAGTGGGTCCTTTTCTCTATCCCACCCACCGCCGGGATAAAGACGGTCCTTATTCCTCATGTACAACCAGTAGATTAACCACAGCCCGAAGAAAATCAAGAGGACTCCAGGGACTACCGCGAACCCGACAATGGTGCCCGTCGAGCTTCCTGTTGCCCCGCCTCCAGACTGAGTTTCCACTGGCATTGCGGGAAGAGGACTATTAGGGGGCTCGGCGGGCTTCAATACCACTTGTCGGCGATGTAAGATCTCTGATCCTGAGGGCGATAGAGACATCTGTCTTGTCTGGCCAGGACTGCGTTGCAGAGTCACAAGAAGAGCCTGCTCGTAAAGAGAGTTGATGAAAATCGTGACAGCAGCTTAAGGGGTCAGTGCTGGGAAAAGTCTCGTTTCTTGCAAGGAGTGGAAGAATGTTCGAGTGGCTGAAGAAATGTAACAGCGAACATCGTCACATTCAGTGGCCAACGTGCTGTTTGATCTGTTGTTATACTGACCCTTTGACACGTCGCGGTCATGTGCTAGGACGGCAAACATGGTAACGTGGATTGTGTGTTGAACGGGACTTGAGACCATCATCTTGCTAACTCCTTTGCTGGCCGATGTTGCTATTGAGAATCTGTAAGCTTGATACACTGATTTGACGCAGATCGGCAGCACGAAATCGAAGCATGGAGCGGAATGCTTGAGCATGCCCTTTCGCGATGTAATCCATCTGCTGATATCTAGAATAACAATCTGTCTTGTGATGTCCCTGTACTTCGCTGTACTTATGCCCAACATTACCGTCGAATGCCAATCTCGTGCCACTCTGCAAGATCCCGATACCGCCTTCTCGAATGATTGCGCAGATTCCATGCCATCTGATCAATCCAATTGTCCGTTGTACATGCAGCTTTCCGCAACAAAATCGCGACTTGGGTCGCCCTACTCGATGCCCAACCGCTTCCTTACAGCTTTCGACAAAGGCGGAGGAGGTTGGGGGTAAACATGCTCCTGCAGATCGCCATAAATATATCACAGATCAGCTCTGATTGGTAAGAGCAAGGTTTGATCGATAAGCTAATACTTGATGCGCCGGAGGATATAGCATTTGTGGACCAAACGAGCACGAAATTGATTGCTTACCATGTCATCATCGTCGTCCGCTAAAGGATTGTGACGTGGGTTTTCCGCTTGTTTTGCTTCTGTACGAACTGTTCTGATGGAGGGACCTGCTTGATTGTCTCTCTCCGAATGTCTCGCCTCAGTCCGCATTGCGGTGTTAGGGTTTGGAGGGTTCAGTGGGCGTTTACCGATAGGTATGACTGGCACCTCAGCGTTCCGAGTCCCCACTGTTGACCCATTGACCAGAGGACGATGGTCGGCTTCGCGGTTAGCAGATGATTGCTGACTTCTCCTCGAAGTTCGACGATCAACACTCCTCCGAGTCGGTACGCTGGAAGGTTCTCCGTGGACAGACCTCCTAGCTGCTGGACCCATCTCCACATTCTCCATTCCTTCGATACCGCGTGGGCCACCCTGTTGTGCTGAAGGATTGTTTCCGAATCCTTTGGCCCATCTTTTCTTTTTTCTGCCATCCCCTCCGCCGCCTTGCGGTCCCTTCTCCATATCTTTCTCCATTCTCTTACGCTTGCGTCTGAGGCCACAGACGTACCAGAGAGCTGCGAGGAGGCCCAGAATCGCCAGAACGATGGCGACAATCACTCCAGCTCTCTCCCCCGCGCTCCACGTCGACCACTCGTACGACGGCTGGACGAGATTGACTTTGCCGCCTGGAGGAAGAGTCGGGTAGAGAGGTGGCGGAGCTTGGATGACTGTCGCAGTTGAGAGTACCTGGCCTTGAGGATTCATGATGACGCCGTCGACCTGAGTCAAGACGAGAATTGGTTGGCCATTCGGGAATTGTTTGGCGTTTGGAGCCGTTGGAGAAGGCAAGGTCGTGTACTCCAGAGGTAGAGATGTTGTGAGGGTTGGGAAGTTGAAGTATACCACTTCTCCCGGTGTCGCGGTCGCTATCGTCGTGAAGGTTGTCGTGCGTGTTGCACCCCAGATCGTGGGGTCGAGTGAGATTGCAGCCATTGTGTGGTTGCTAATTTCGAAAGATCGAAGGCTGGAAGGAAACCCAAGATCGGGTGCAAAGAAGCATGAGCAGAACCTTAGCTGAGACGAATGTTGAAGCGATCCATTGCTGAGTGTGTGATCAAATAAGAAAGGACCGGATATCCAGTGAGTTGTCAAGAGATGAGAACCAGGTGACCTCACTCAACACTTTATTCACTTGTTTGCATCCTTCCTACGCGATCTAGTCCTGAAACCATCACAAAGATCGGTCTAGGTAATCTTGCAGTATCGAGATCAGACCGTCTTGAAGGCACAACCCGAGCCCTAACGCGACTGAAGCCGTTTCAAGACCCTGTACCAAACAGAGCTAATGCCGCTCCACCAACACTCAGAAGCCAAGACAACACACAAATAGACTCCCACAACTAAGCCACTCCAGTCCCAGCCTCCCTTCTCGGTCCCATCTCATCAGCTCTGCGTCTCTAAACAGCATTCGCAACACCCGCGGTGCCGGCAGCAGCATTCTTAGCTCTCTGGGCCCTGGCTTCGAGATCATATTCCCACCTCAGCACCTTGCGTGCGATCCAATAGACGACCCCAGCACCGATGGCGCAGAGGAAGAGGGCAAGGACGACTGCTTGGGGGTGGTTCATTGTGAAGCTGGGAAAAGAAACCGTGAGCTTGACTTCCTCCTTGGAAGTATAGTAGAGGGAGGCACTGCGTACAAAGGTTTTGCGGAGGATGTTGGAAAGATTTGGGAGATAGGTGCGTCCGTTTAGGAGTCGAAAGGAGAGGAATTTGGTAGGGTTGATGCTGGAACGTGTTAGAGAATACGCGGAGGAGACAAATATACTTGCAAACACGTACTTTGACACTTCGTATTTAGATTGTTAATGGAAAGTTTCACGGTCTTGCTGGTACAGTGTTGTACAGTTGAAGAAGATTTGTGAGGTGAGCTGCTTGAACAGCGTGGTGACATCGTTTGCGTATTCCAAATCGCCGCGGCGACCACATTAGCACCGTATTGTTAGTAAACCTTGAAATCAAAGACACGGCCCAAGTTTCGAAGGCTTCTAGTGATCCCATTCTATTGAAGGCAATAACACTTCTCTATGCTAGGTGTTTGAGCTTGTGGAGCCCCATGCCCTGGGTTAGCCCTATTCGAAGTCGCGCGCCATGAGCTCTTCTTAAGCAGCGCTATGCAAAGCGGTCACCTAGTCCGGATATCGTTGGGTATTGCTTTATATTGTCCTTGCGAGAACTTGTTCGATACGGTCAATCCACATTTCATGTAACAAGGTCTTCCGTCCAGCCTCTTTCAGTGCTTCCAAGCCTACCAAAACGCTGCCACCAGAGCCGTTGATAATGCCTGCTTTCTCCCAACGCAACAACACGCCTGCGCCAAATATTACTCGCAAGCCCAGTGTAAAGACCTCCGGTTTCGACGTCCAGCCCAGCGGACCATCAATTTCGCTCTTTGCGGTTTCTGTCAAGGTTGCGATGCCTTCGATAACCCAGCTCAAGAAGTCTGCTGCGATGCTCTCATCACACGCGGCAGCGGAAAGCAGTACAAGGGCTACCGACCAGATCTCGGCCTCTCTTACTTCATCAACGAAGAGGTTCTGCTTCTCTTGGACGAACAGTGAGGTATCCTCTATTCTCGCTGAGATCAGCAGGTCGTGCACAGGTGGGAGTTTTATCGCCGTTGGGGCATTGTACCCCTTTGTCACAATGCTCAAGTGTCCACGGTCTTCTAGTTGGCCCGTAAATCGTTGTATTGCTCGGATAAACAGATTGCTTGACCTAGAGTAACTCTTTGCCAGGAACTTGGAAAATTGGGGGCTTGCGGCGAGTGGAACATAGGATTGGGAAGGGTAATGTAATGGTGTAGTGGAGATGATCCAAGAGACTACGTCAGCTCCCAAATCACGGACCTCTTCATCATCGTCGTTCAGAGTGTCATAGAGAGCCAGATACACGTCGAGGAGTGCATTAATTGTGTTCGGCAAGCCACCCACAGGGCGGAGTACTGCTTTGAATGCGTTCATCGAAGACACGGCAGCGAAGCGCGTTGAGGAATCCTTGCAGACGTCAGTCTAGGTCATTCAGTTTCCGGCTAAGATAGACGTACACTTCGTTCATCTCCTGCCAAACGAAGCATGCGGCTCCAGTCCGCGAGCCTTTCCTCGACTTCTTTAGGTAGAACATGATCATACCGGCAGATCGCGGAAAGATGAAACCCACGCATCCTGAGATCAAGATTGACTTCGCGTGAACCACTCGTCAATTTCCTTGGTCTCCATTCCATTAATGGCAATAGTGGGGACTTTGGAGTATCCGACTCCTTGTATGAATATTCCCTCTTCTGGATCGACAGCGTCCTATCCAGTATGTACAGATATCCTTCGGCAGCGACTGCCCTGACCTCAGCAAAGACACTGTGGTGCATGATGTCATAGAATAAGGCTGAGCCTTCATAGACGCAGCCTTGAGATAGGATTGGGCTGGCCAGGGTTTCAAGTGTCGCACATGCCGTGTCTGGATCGGTATCTGACAGCTGCCGCAACAAATTCTCCAATTCGTAAAATCTTGAACGCGCAAGGTAGTAAAGAGCAAGATTCCAGACAACAGATTGTCTTAAAAGAGACTCTGCATGCGCTAGGCGACTTCGATTGACGAGCTCGTGTTTTCTCTGCATACTACATCTTAATTCTTCCACCTTCTGGCAAAGAGGCTCCCTCAAACTTAGATTGTCCACCATGTCGATTACGGTTACTGTTATAGTATGTAAGCCCACGTCCTAAACGGGTGTTGGATGCACCAACCAACAGTTCGCCGATCTTGAGTTAAGAGAACTCTTGATATAAGGAGGTTGATGATATTCAAATAAGCCGCCATTGTGAAAGGGCACTTGTTCCGAACAACAATAACATCAAAGCAAGGCTCAAGGAGTGAGATAAGGCACACAAGGTCCTCTGCGCATAATCAGCCATGTACCCGTATTCGAAGAGACACTGGGTTACCTCGCCAATGCTCACGCTCAAACCGGAAGTGTTTTTCGATCATGAACTTTACGGACAATAGAATTCCTTGCAGTTTATTGCTAGTGCACCAGTCCAGATCTAGTAACAGTGCAATTGAATCAAAGTATTCTTTCTCAGCCACGAGAGAGCAATATGTTCGAGCCGCCATCTCCCTGACATTCCAGATCTTGCTGCCCAGGTGCTGCAAAACCAACCTCGAGATAATAAAACTCTCCTTAGCAGGCGTACCGGCACGACGTACAATCTCCAAGGCAGGAAATACGAGCTCTGCCGGCATTGATGAAGAAAAATCCGTATCGTCATCCTGCTTAGAAAAGTCCCGTAAGATGTCTCCACCTAGTAGCCTGATCAGGAGTCGTGGCAAGGTTGGATATTTGTCGTAGGAAAGCCTTGATGTTCTCACGTGATTGTTAGGCTCACCCTTGTCTGACTGTTCGCTTGTGCCAAAAAGACGGTCTATCAGGGCTCTGAACAGCATCAAACCGCAATTCTGGATTGCCCAGCTATTATATAACGATTAGATCCTTTTTCAGCCTGTATAGAGATTGGTAGTCACCCCGTTTACTCACATTTTCGACACTAAGCACAGCCCAGCAAGGTCCAAGCCGTCTGATACATAAGCCTCCGAGTAGGCTCCGAGCTTGCTGTTGGCATATATATCTTTGATGCTATTGAGAGCATGGACCTGAGGGAGGCTTATCTCCTGAAGACCGCTTACGACTTCTACCGGACGACGGGAAATTGCCTGCAAATCAAGAAAAGCCTTCTTTACCATCTCTTCCGGGTGAGCGGCCAGTATACCTCCGACTAGCGCAGGTATGCCGGCTGAGCGTCTTGTAATCTTTGACCCTTTACCTTGGATGCAGAGTAATGTGTCCTGTTAGACACCATGAACGGATCTTCCAGTCATATGCGGCGATGAGACTTACCTTGTACCAGGTTGCCAGCAGATCACGGACGACTTTGTCAGAAGATTGAGCACAACACGCACAGCAAGCAGCAAAGGTTTGAGACACCGTAGAGAACGCGCCTCGGTGACGCAGCTCAGCTAACTGCGTGAAATTCAGCCTACCTATCCTGTCCAAATCTTCGTACTGTAGCCCTGTGGCAGATGCTTGCGGACTGTATGTCTTGTTGACAAGCATCGCGTGGAGCAGAGAGCTAGGATCATTCGGATGAGTCTGATGTAGAGCTCTGCTATGGATGTCGTGTCTCACCTCGCTTCTTTTAATGCTCGCCAAGAAAAGGAGAGTGTGTCCTTCTCCCCGATATCCAAGTCGTCTTCAAGATCTTCGGCAGTATGACCTTCGGGTGAGTCAAAACAAAGCATGTCCCGGACCGATTCCCAAACATCGTCACAGCAAGCCAGCATGCGGTCATGTAAGACTTTCCAGCCATCAAGATTCCCGTTATCACTATCTACGAGAGATGCATGGAAATGGGATCGACTGATGATGTACCTGTAGACCGTAATTTAGCATTTCAGAGAGGGTGATGGGGTTAGATCAGATCAGCAGTGGGCGGGTCGCCGTACCTCAGCGCAGCGAGATGCCCGTGGATTGGAGCGCCGGCAACTGCAAGCCGCAAATTGTTCTTCGCAAGGAGCAGTCCCTTTTCTAGGTCCGATAAGATGCGATCTACGATGGAAGTCCTCGAAGACCACCACACACCCGCCAACCTCTCTCCCTCGCGTGCTTCGGTGGTTCCCCCAGCGCAAACTTCGTCAAGGATCTCGTAGAGCCTAGCGACACCGTCTGCGTGATCCGCTCGACCGGTACCGTGCATGATCTTCTGAGCTCGGGACAGGATGGCTACAAGGTTTAGTATGCTAGATTCCTGCTGACTTTGGCGGTTCCCTCCGCTGGCTCGCTGACTGCTAGAGGAATGTATAACAGAGACCATTACAGAGTTCGGGCGACAGTCCACCGTCTGCGTGTGCTGTCCAACGACCAGAGCAGAGGCAGTCATCTTCAAGACCAGTACTGCCGCACTGCGGACATCATCAAATGGATCCATTGAAAGATCAAACAACGTACGAAACAGAAGGGGCTGGACAACCAGAATGGTCAAAGGCCAGTTGACATCTTCTTGCGCAATCTTGGAGAGATAGGCTTGAGGTATTGTGCGGTCTAGACCTGACTGCAATAGAATGGCCAGTGCTTTCAGCGCTGCAATGTGTCGTTGATATGATGCTGTGGGCCGCAACTCTGACCCTAGAAAACTAATGTACCATTTCAGGAATGCAACATGCTGTTCCATCAAATGCTGCGAACTTGAGATTGACTCTGATAGTTGTGCATTGCTGTCTTGGTTAAGAGATTTAATACTATCATGTCCGATTTTGCGGGTACCTTGCCTCTCTAAGGTTTTACTAAGTTGAGACATAGCCCCTCGCAGTCGCTGGACAATGCATCTTGTAATGCCCATTACATGATTTCGGACTCCAGTGTCGGTGTCTGCGAGGAATTGTGTCAAGTTCTCCATCACCAGGGAGAGTACTGGTGGTGAAAATGGTTTAGTGGTCGAAGCGGAGGTCACCAGGAAACCCAAGGCAGCGACCCTTATCGCGGCGGATGAGTGCGTGAGGAATTGGCCACACGCTGCGAGAGGAACATGTATGGTATTTTTATCATCCGGGGCATTCTCCAGAATGTCCGGATCTATCAACAGTCAGCAAACGCACGACAATGCATAGTTGTAAATCAGACCTAAGCGCTGACATACCGGTCACTCGTACTAAGCCTAATCCTTGAGCTACTTGCAAGCTTGAGAACAGAAGAAGAACTTCAGGACAGTTATCTTGAGGAAAGGCGCCGGACAGCAAGTGTTCTAGAGGCAGGCTTCGGACAAATTCGAGCATATCATGAGAGTTCAATATGAAAAATGCGGGTAGGACATGACGCTTGAGGACCTCTCGACCTTCTGGCTTCTGCTCTACGCTTCGTTTCAAGGGAGATACCCATAGCGGCAGCTTCGTGACGGAATGATAGTATCTGACGTCCTTCGAGCTTTGTGTTCGAAGAAATTTGAAGAACGTAGAGATCAAACGGGAAGCAGCTGGCGCAACATCAGAGTGAGACACCCATTCCAGCAAGGTGGTTACAAAAACTTCAATTGAAGCCTCCGATGAAGCTACCAATGCTGGCGCTGATAAGCGTTTAAATTCAACCACTGTTGCTGGTCCAACTTCCGCAGGTTCGGGTATCACGTCTCCGGATAGAAGCTGGCCAAGATTTGTGCCAAGTCCTTGAAGGGAAATCACGAGATCCTGGATTGAAACAATCCCTTTACTGATAAAGTGCTCTAATCCTTGTAAAGCGGGCTTTACTTTGGATCTGGAATCTGTTCCAAGGATGATAGAGAGAAGCGTCTCGACAGCGCTGTCCCTCACTACTAAAGCCTGGGCTGGATCAGGCCATTTGCTGAGGATAGCTGTCAAGGTTACTAGTACCTGTCTCATGGATTTGGGTTTTGCATCTTCGGACCTGTCCAGATAGATTTTGAAAACCTCTTGCCAGACATCGTTCGAAACGATCAAAGAGCGGATATCAGGGGCTGTCGACGCCAAACCCTGCTCTAGAAAGCCGCAAAGCGCATTGCAGGCCGCGGCTCGGTGGGTAGAGGATACGCCAATAGCAGAGGCAGTCCTCAAAATAGTACGCAGCACTACTTTGACATGGCTGTGTCAATGTTAGCGACGTTTCTAATTCGCAAAGGTACATGCTGCTTGCCCTAACCCGTCTCCGTAAGGGCTTGAGTCTATTGCAGTAAAGAAGGCATGGAGATCCTTGCTAAGCTGACGGAGTTCTGCTTCAGGAATCAAGCCAGAATGGTCATCATTAAACCCATTGAAATTGGTGTTGTTGCTGAGGTCTGGAAGATCTGGTACGTGTTCGGGGTCCATCGTCTTGTGTAGCACAAGCCATCATCGATACGAAAGAGTGGATGGGTATGAATTGTGAGCGCGACCGCAGGCTGTTCTGGGAGAGTTGCTTCAGAGATGCTCTTGTTCCGACAGACTACAGAATTATGGCATGTTACTTAACATGCAAGATTAACCCTCGTGGGAATTGACAGTCGGCAAAACGTTCCGCCGTACTAGTGGCGCGTCCCAAAGTTTTCTAGCCTCCTAACCTTGAGATCACCATCTTCCAGAAGATACTTCGCAGCCTGCGACCGAACCGTGCGTACGTGTATCGCAGCCTGGGTGGAAAAGATGTCAATTTGGGATGCTCTCACAGGTCGCAAATCATCCTCGTCCTCCTCTCCATCCTCGTCCTCGTCCTCATCGTCATCGGCACTCCTACAAGATCCAGCAGACAACTTCCGACCAGCGCCTTTCGACCCATCGACCGCACAAGACGTCTCCTCATTTCTGACCGGACCATCACTACCTGATCCATCACAACTCCATCCTCTCGCTGGCCTGAACCAACAGACACTCGACTACCTGTCCCTCGAAGAGTCAGCTCTCTCCGATCTACCCGGTTCGCAATCAGCCTTACCGTCCCGAGGCTGGTCCGATGATCTCTGCTATGGCACGGGTGTTACATATCTCACAGCTCTGACGATGGGAGGGTCGTGGGGACTGATGGAAGGACTGAATCGGTCGCCCGCATCAGCGCCACCGAAACTGCGACTGAACTCAGTACTGAACTCGATCACGAGGAGAGGGCCGTTCCTGGGGAACTCTGCGGGAGTTATAGCGCTGGTGTACAATGGAATCAACTCGACGATAGGGTATTACCGAGGGAAGCATGACTCGGCGAACAGTGTTGTGGCAGGGGCGTTGAGTGGTATGCTCTTCAAGAGTACCAGAGGTGTACGGCCTATGATGATATCGGGGGGTTTGGTGGCGGGCGCTGCAGGAGCATGGGCTGTATGTGTACCAAGCACGACCAGGAGTTTGAATCATGTCAAATGGTAGCTAACCTGCAATGATGATAGATCACACGAAAGGCGCTCTTCTAGCCTCACCGCTACAGAATTTGCATCACCGCAGACTGTGGCCGCTCCAACACTCTGATCAGAAGTCAAGGAAGGGAAAGCCAAAGGCAGGTAAAGGAGATTAGTTGGGGCTTTTGAATATTAGCGTCTGCTTCACCTTTTGCCATATTATCGTAGAAAGCGTTAATTGCATAGGCGTACATCTTCAACCGGTCATCCTCTTCCCTCTTGCGTTCTGCGCCTTTCCAAGGAAAAGGCCTACTGTACATATAGAAGCTTTCGGTATTCACATTTACGGACATTAATTGGGGTTTTGGCAGTTGCAAAATCTTTCATTTTTATCATGTCTGCGGGATGATGAGATTGTCAGTCCAAAACAAGAGTGAAGATGAACCTTGGATCGAGGTGAAACCGCATAGCACTCGCAATTTGCCGTTCCGCAAAAGCCGCTATCTGAAGAGATGATTGTCTAAATTGGTGTTATTGATGCTCTGGTAGGGCAATGAATGAATAGTGAATTTTGTGACATCACTCCCAGTGATTCATCCACGACCACAAGCCTTCCTCCAAACTAACACCCCATTCCCTTCGCAACCTCACAACATCATTCCCAAAGCCATGGCTCCTCCCGAGCAGCACAAGCTCAGCTCCAGGCCAGCAACGGTCGACGACATGATCGGCTGGCTGACCGAACAAGCGTTCCACAGCGGCCAAATCGGCTTCTGCACTGCATGGCGGCCTCAAGAAATCAGCGCCGTAGCCTCCGCGAGAACCTCACCTCACTCCTCTCACTCCTCCTCTTCGACGCCCATCAGTGACGAAATCGACATTAGCACCGCTCTGGGCCACGCCATTGGCGACTGGCATCGCGACCAATACCTCGCGAACGTAGTGCGGACGAGCAAGGCAATGCTAAAGGAGACGGAAGAAGTGGTGCACGAGAGACTGATAAGAGCCGGGATGCAGGAGCAAGAGTTCGCGAACCTGATTCAGCAGAAAGTCGGGCTACGTACGAAGATTGCTAGGTTGCATGAGCTCCAGACCCAACACTTGCAACCTCGTGCGGGAGAGTTGTTCGTTGTTTGGTTGATCAAGGAGGAAGATGCGGTGAAGGAGAAGGTTAAGGTCTTTTTGCCGAAACGGGGGAGCTTTACGCATTTCCTAGCAGTCTTGAGAGATATCTGGCTTGCGAGAGTTTATCCGAATGTTGAGCTTGACCGAACGTTGGGGTTCGGCGCGGGTGCCTGGACTTATCAGCTCGTCAACAAGCAGTCGCAGGTGGTCGCGGGCGCTCCGCGCGTCAAGCTGGTCGAGGAGTCCGACTATCGGGAGATGGTCAGGCAGATCACAAAGAAGGGGAGCGACACGCCGAGTGCGGTGTTCTGGCATGTAAGTGATTGCCCTAGAATGGGTCATTGATTGTAGGAGAGGGCTGATTCGCCGCAAAGGAATCCACTCTTAGGTCTGCTGGCGATATATCACACCAAGAGGAAACGGTAGAAGACGAGAATGAGATCGAAGAGATAGACGAGAATGGGGAGCCGTACTTTCAGGATGTAGACTGGAAAATGCTGATACAGAAAGGCATAGGCGGGTCTGATCATCCTGCGAGGCCAGAATCATGGGATGATCAGGCTGAAGTCTAACACAATGCCATCAGAGGCCTCATCCTTCACTGCAAGTTCAGAGGGATGCATCACCGCTTAGAATCTAAAAAAGCGAAGACCCTATACTCGAGGTAGGCTCACAATGAGCGAGCAGACAGTTCATCGACGATTTGGTGTTGTCAGATTAGATCAAGTAATTTACTCCATCACCGACTGACTTTCAAAATCTTTCTCGCGCAAGCAGCCACATATGCTTGAAGCCATCGATGACCACAAGATTGCTCGAAGGCTTCCGGCTGGCCACGAACAGATGAGGCATACCATGTACGAGTTTTGTAAGAACGGATGCCAGTCTCCGGAGGTAGCTCTATCATCATACAACTTATGAATAACTTGCTATCAAGAAAGGAAGAAACGAAAACGTAGATCATTACTCGGATGGCCTAGCGGCAAACGCACGCCAACCCCTGGCTCACTCAGCCGAGAAATGGGCAGCAGCGAATCTATATCAAGCTGGTCTCCCACCACCAAACCAAAGATTGATAACCCAGCCGACCGACGATTTTCCAAGGTTGTGTGCGAGTTCCTGCATACAGTAAGGTAACAATTCCTGCATGACATCCACAGCCAGAGCTTGGACCAATCAGAGACGCATTTCGAGATTACAAATATTTGGACAAAGAAGCTTGGGCCACTTCGCAGAACTTCGAGAAGGACCTTATCGATTAGACGGTTTAACTGCATTGCATGTCTGTTACGAATAGCGGAATATAATCATGATGGATGATGCGGACAGCACCTACGCGCCTCAGTCGCCTGATCTTTCCGGTTGCAACTCTTCCTACGCACCACCAACCTTTCAATTGCCACATCAACAGTACCAAAGCTCATTTTCCCAACACTCAAACCACGACCCGTCATCATTCCATAATCCGCGACATCCGCAACACCCTCAAAACTCCTTTTACCCAGCCAACAACACCATGGCGGGGAACGGACGAATGAAGCATCAAGACGAAGATGGGGACTGGATGCCAGAGTCGTCAACAAGAGGGTCGGGTAGGAAGCCGAAGAGAATGAAGACAGAGGAAGTTGGACTTGCGCCAGGAGTCGCGGAGGGAATCGAAGTGAAGACCAAGTTTCCGGTTGCAAGGATAAAACGAATTATGCAGGCGGATGAGGATGTGGGAAAGGTCGCGCAAGTGACACCTGTTGCAGTTTGTAAGTCTGCTTCATGACACCATAATTGCTGCGACTAGTGCTGAAAACAGTTGCTTTTCAGCGAAAGCACTCGAACTCTTCATGATTTCTCTGGTCACAAAGGCCGCTTCAGAAGCGAGGTCCAGATTTTCGAAACGCGTCACAGCAGCGCACCTCAAACAAGCCGTGGCCAAAGACGAGGTACTAGATTTCTTGGCGGAAATTATAGCGAAAGTACCAGATGCGCCGGCACCTAGCGAAAAAGTAGAGGAGGGAAGTGATGCGGCGGAGGGAAAGAAGAGAAGAGGTGGGGCAAGGAAGAAAAGGAAGGACAGTGAGGACTTCTAGGTTTAGATCTAGCAAGTCTCACTCTTGTTCACAAAGCCAGCGTGTCCGATGTATTTTACCGGTGTTGTAGGAGTCGCGCAGAAAGCGGAATCTGTCTTCAGGTTTGCACCTGTGTCTGAGTGCACCCACTGCAGCTCTGAAGTCAATACTCAGTATGGTCTTAGCTTCTCAGCTCACACTGGGATCCCTCTCCGACTCTGATCCATAAGTGAGGGATGCGCCACAGAATCGATGAAGTGACCGGAAGTATGCGTTACGCTGCAATGCCAGAGTCCAGAAGAATAATTGAGAATGCGACATGCTAGTCTCACTTGACGTGACAAGAGTCGCCCTGATAAGTGCTAAGACGATATGTGTGGCGTCAGCGCCTGTTAAGAAGGTCTCGCGATCCAAACACAGATTCTTTGATTGCCAAAGTTCGCGGCGTTGGATTTGTAAATCATTCGCTCAACATACGGAAGGCTCCTTGACATAGTCACCATGCTCCCCCGTAACTACCCAGTACCTAATACTTGCTTGATTCAGAGTTGTGAACCTTTTTGTAAGTTCCGCTCTTGAGTTCGTGAACTGAAGCATATGTCAGTGTGGAGGTATTCGTCTTGTGTGGAGAACCGATTGCTTACATACAGTATGAAGGTACTTCGTACATGTATGATGTCACAAATCAAGGTTCAGGTTCTTAGATAATTGGTGCTTGGAGAGCTTGAAACGAAGACATGGTTCAAAAAAACACATTATACCATAGTTCTAATGTGTATAACTTGTCTGGTGGGAAAATGAAAAGAATGTAGTGATCTGACTGTTTTTTAACCCGAATCTGTACCTGCGCAGGCCTGTCGACCTGATCCGATCTAGCAAGTGAGCTCGCTTCTTTTTAGGTGAGTCGCGTCACGTGCGCTCACCCCGGCTCACCTTGGCTGGGTGAGCCGGGGGTAATGCATCTCAAAATGGTCCCCCAGGGACCCAAATGGCATTTTATATTTTCTCTATCCCGACTACCAATGCGAGAATCGTCGAATTTTAATAACGACACGATTCCAGCTTCTTCGAATCACAAAACACTTTCTCCGAATGACAACCTGCAATTCTTGCTCGCCATGACATCGCGATCTAGTGCGTCTGAGTCTTACCCAGCCGGTGACTTTGATGATCCCATATTTCGTGTCAAAGACATAAAGGTACTCTTTTTTATCAACCTAGCTTACACATGCTTCATTGAACACGTTCTGTTTCACCTGATGATGTCTGTTAACAACGCAGTAGGACGTCGATGACCATGAAGCCTTAATCGCGTGGGAAGGCTTCAGCGACCTTTCTGATGGAGAGAAAAAGAAAGAGAGCGACAGCGAGTGGGGAGGATTTGACGACAGTGAGAACGAGTGGGGAGGGGTTGGCGATTTCGCAGAAAGTCCGAAATTGGAGCATCTCTCGATCCTCAACAAGCTTCTTCAGGATATCAGTCAAACGCCTACCCCCCTTCAACTCTCTCGCGGAGTTACTCGATACGACGTCTTCGTCAATAACTCCGGTGGCACAGAAACTATCCGAGACCAAGTCTTAGCCAGCTTGGACCGCGACCTACTTAATTTAATCGAGACTAGAGAACTTCGCCCCGAGACTTTGAAGGAGCTCAAGGTAAAGAAGCCGGGGATTAGCAACAGACCTGGAATCTATGTTCATATTATATACAATCCTGACGATCTCAATGTCGTTGGCATTTACGTTGGATCGGCCAAGTGGCTTGTAGCCCGTATCAAGATACACAAAATGGAACAGAAGAAAGTTAACAGACGTCAGGAAAGGGAGGGACGTCAACGAAAGACGAAGACTCGCTCACCGACCGTGCATCAGAGGTTCTGGGCCCGAGAGGGGTATCGGGATTTTTGGCTTTGCTTCGCAGAGTTAGACCCGCCCCAAAGTGTGATAGAGAGGCACAACCTGGAGGTGAAACTTAACATCGTCGAGTAATATGCAGCGCTCCTTTTCCGTTCGCTGGCACGGCCATCTTTGCAGCGCGCCTTACCTCATGGTGGCAAAGTCGATCCTTACCGCTGGGTCGGCCTTAACGTCCAAGATCCTTTATGGCAGTTTCGATCTATACACGGCACGATGGCCCCCTTTGGTACAACCTCCAGGAGGGAAAAAAGTGTTACGAAATTGTTCTACGGCTCCAAATCGCACTCGCTACTCAATGTCATATTCAGATATGCTGACCTCTCAAGGAGACACGAAGCTCAAGTTCCGTTAAAGTGCAGCCGGTGCTCTGGTTCGAGATACGTTATCGATCAGACACCCCGCTATGTGATCCCTACTGGAATCTACCTGCCTTACATGCGCATGCGCTGTTATGGTTGCTCTCCGAAGCATGTGGTTCCTTTTGTCCCAGTCGATACGACAATGCCTTTCAAGACATTCCAGAGTGTTGTCGCCGCGTATCGCAACGCTGACTATCGGCAGATCGCAAAGGATGTGAAATTCGCATCTTGGGCAGAACTGGTAGCGACGAAGTCGGAGGTGCTTAGAGCGTGGATCCGCTCACAAGGATTTGCATGCAGCGAAAACAGCCGGCGGCACGCAGTCCTTGTGGAACGTGCTGACAGCATCCGGATGTGGCTAAAGGATCCTCAACTTTTCGAAAGACCAGCAAAGGCCCACGCGCCCGGTGACCTATATTATCGCAATAGGGGTACAGAACGTGTCCATAAACCACGTCGTCATGTTGGCTATATCGAACAGGAAACGGTTCAGTCGCGAGAAGATCTTGGCAAGCTGTCAACGCACGAGTTAAAGGCCTTCGTAAGACCTCGGGTCCTTGGCGGCTTACCCCAGAACAAAATTGAGCTACTAAGTCTGGCTCAAGAGGCTTGGAATAAACCAAAGACCGTCCGTAGCAATATTATTACACCTGAAGAGCTTCAATATAGCGCAGACCTCGATAGACTGTCAAAAGACGGCCTGCGGACATGGATCCAATCTCGGGGATGGACGCGAAGTACTGACAGGATGAAAAGAGTAGGACTACTAGATCTAGCCCGAAGGATCCTGGGCAACCCAGATATCGTCCATAGCACCCCCCTCATGTCTAACAAGGTTCAATCGCGCGAAGATCTTAAGAGACTGTCAAAACACAGCCTGGCTACCTGGATTCATTCTCGCGGCTATGGAGTGACTTCCCGCAGATCAGCCTCAAAGGAGGAGGTATTGGATCAGGCTTGCGCGGTCTGGGATTATTTGGAAAGCGTCCCCCACGTTCGCGAAGCTAGAGCAAACGGCCCAACAGCAAAGCAAAAGCAACTCAACTTTGCCACCAAAGAGATCAAGAACATCAAGACTCGTTCAGACCTCACCAGCATGAAAAAGGACGAGCTCTTCGATTGGATAAGGTCTCAAGGAATAGTCATTCCACGAGATTTTCGGGCCACGGAGAAGAAGCCTGTTATCCTAGAGCTGGCTGAGAACATATGGGATTATGTGAAAGATGGCAAATCTCTTCCGGGAAATGTGCAGATCCGGACCGCTCCTAAAACGCGTTTAGACCTAAGTCTGATGTTTAGGAAAGACGTAGTTCTTTGGATCAGGTCTCATGACATACCCATTAGAAAGGGCGTCGGGCACACCTGGGAAGAGCTTCGGTCTCTGGCTGAACAGATATGGGATGCCAATCAAAATGACACCTTGGACAATTTGAGGCCGGAACGTAAACCAGACTATGTCAAGGTTCCTCAGACTCGGAAGGATCTTGGGCAAATGAGAGGGACAGATCTGACGCAATGGATCGGATCCCAAGGAGTAGGCGTTGGAAGAGTGTGGAACAAGAAGGCAATCCTGGCTCTCGCTGAAAAGACATGGGATGCTGTAGAAACTGGCACCCCGAACAATCTCAAAAAGCGCAAGCGAGCACCATTGAATAAGGTCAAAGTTCCTGAGGTCCGAGAAGACTTGAGGCAGATGACTGTGAAGAATTTGGGTTCATGGATGAGGTCTCAAGGGATAGTTATCCCTCGGTTCAAGCGTCCAAAAGAAAAAGGAGAGTGCTGTGGCTTTAGCCGAGAGGACCTGGGATGCTATCCAAAGCGGCACCCTGGACGACCTGAAGATGGACTGTACTCCGCAGCGGGGGCTATCGAAGACCAAAGCAGGCTGAGACTCTATAGGCCAGAGGAGCTATTACAGCAGACAGATGCCTTCGGACCGGATCTGATATAATAAAGCTGATTTCAACGTCAATTGAAGCGTGACCATTAGTCCAAGGAAGAGGCTGTCAGAGGCACCGGGCTTATCAAGCCTTCGAAATCTCAGTAAGGAGCGCAAATCAGCATGTGTCTGATTTCATGCCAGAAAACAAGGTACTGGAGTTTGTATGATAATTGCTGATAGAAACCCCATAACGAAATATTGAGCAAGAGTATTTCTGTCGCCTCGAATGATACGTCCCATGTCTGTTTGATTTTTGTTAAACTTATGCTTCCTCTTACATCTTTTGAATTTATTTCACTGCTTTTAAATGATTTAATTTTCCCATTCTTAATGTGCTCATCAAGTTTACTTTATTGATAAAGCTATAAGCACATCCTAACGCCAACACACAGTAGCAGTCGCCACCGTTGTCAGCGTTCATTTATACCTAAAGAAGTTTGAGAATGTGGCGGCCGAAAGTCATGCGCGTGCTATCGCTACAAGGAAGTGGCCGGATTTGAGGCCGATATCGCTGGTGTATCCATACCACCAATGCGCATTGAAAGTCTTCTAAGAAAGCCAGCGCAAACTGAAAATGGGTGCCGTAGGTCTGGATAATCCAACCTCAAAACAGCCATCAGCGCTTTTTATACTCGTAGGAATCGTTTCGCCTTTTCTCTCAAGAACAATCTTGTGCGGCCCTTCAGCGACAGGATCAGGCAGCTTGTAGAAGCACCTTCCAGACCGACTCAGGAACTGCTCGAGCCGCTCCTGCGTGACTTCATGTTCCTCAATTACTCCCCTTTCGATCGCTTCTTGTAGCGCTAGAATGACAAGCTGGGTAGCGAAGGGCTGTGTATATACACCTGCTGGCACTGGTTGACGACTTTGCGTCTTGGAAGTCAAGGAGTGCGGCGCGCTATCACTACCACTAAGAGGCAAAACAGGGTTAACATAGTACGCACTAGGAAGGAGGAGGCGCAACTTGCAAGAAGAACTTGGGGTCGCCGCTACATACGGCTTTAACCAGAGCATCTCGATCTAATGGCGTCTGTGGAGGGGGTTTGCAACAAGCCAGAGGATCTGCTTGACTAATATTCCGTGTCAGGTAGAGGTGATGTGCAGTGATGGATCCTGCAAGAATCATATGTTTTAGAAGGAGGGCAGCAAAAGTGAAAAGAGAATAGGGTAAAGATGGGATTTGAAAATCGGAAATAGATGAAGAAGAACGAACCAGCAATTGATGGGCCGCAGGCCCGTACAGCATCTAGAGCCGCCGCAGTAGAGCAATGCTGTATAGTGTCAGTACAATACTGTGGACCTAATACTGGGAATGACTCGCCTCGAGGACGCATCGAAGGCGGGGAAATTTCTCATGAAGCCTCTTCAGTTCTGGCAAGAATGCCTCTTCGCGGGAAATGCTGTCGCTTGGTAGAGACCCCGGCATCTCCCCATGTAAATTCAGCACGAGATCAAAATGCTCCATAGCCGCGAAGACGGGACAATAGTCCTCCAAAAAATCTGCCGCGACGCCTGACTCGGAGTTCGTAGTGACACCTAAAATGCATCAATACTGCAGCTCCGCAGCGCAGAGGCTTTGTCGTTAACGTCTTACCTTGAGGGTACATCTTGACTCCAGTAATACCAGCGGCTGCGGCCTCAGCGATAATGTCGGGAGTAACGGAAGGATGAAGCTGATATTGTTAAATGACGTTTTTACTTGCAATAATATCTTCTAGGTGACCCACGTAGAGAGACATAAGATAATGGACTCTGGGTTCGATAGACCGCAGGCGAGACTGGTATTCTAGAGCTTGAGCCACACTTGTGATAGGCGGCTGTAAGTTTGGCTATCAACCAGGTCAATTGATAGCAGACCGACATATTCGGAGGTCTACATGCCATGACAAACACTGTGTCTACTCCCCCTTTACGGATTTGAGGGACCACCGTATCCATAACCTGTAGGATTTGGAATAATATTAGTCCAGTCCAGTCTAGTACGGGCGGGGGCCGAGTAGGTTGACCTGGTCCTGTCTCAAATGAACGTGCATATCTGCCGACGGTGGCAATATTAAACGTTGTACGTCTTTCAGCTTCATTCTGCTAGGGAAAGCTTTTTCTCTTTATATTTTTGAAGAGTATCTTGTGGAGGGAAGTGGCTGGAAGAACGTTGTTCCGGCCCGACTCGCTAGTTGGTTGGTGCCCACCACCAAATCCTAGAATCCATAGCATCCAGAATATCATCACCATTCCACCCCCATTATCCTTCTATTCTAGGCCTATCTAAAAGGCCATTTGCATGCTCTCAGTGGCTCTATTCTACCTATCTACTAGGCCCCTTCTTCTTATCTCAAGAAATTAATTGTAATGAAAGTTGCGTATCTGACAGCTAGCACCTAACAGGACTAGCGCTGATCATTAGCTGAGCATTTATAGATGACATTTCATACATAGAAAATCCACACCTTTTGCCACATCATCAATCTTTGCCTGTGTTTGTCAAATCACTGCATTTCAGTTGTCAAATTGCTAAAAGTAGTGTCTTAATTCTATTAGAATATAATTATTATCTAGACATATCAGACTATTCAAATCTAATGACCTGAAGCTATGCCGAAATGTTCCCTCAAGCACAGTATATCTCATATTGAATGTTAGAGTGTGCCTGAGCAAGTTCAACCGAAGGCTGTAGAGCTCAAATGAGTCCTTCAGCTGCAGCTCACCCTTGCCTCACCCTCATCTTATCCTTGTCTCACCCTTGCCTCACCCTTGCCTCATTCTTGCCTCACTCGGTGTGGGTGATATAGCGGCGCTGTTCACCATCTAGAACAGGAGCGGCATTTGGTGAGGTACAGATTCAGGTTAAACAATAGACTGTTGCTCAAATTCTTGGACGAGGAGTGTTCTTGACAGATGCCCATCACAACAGACGATCAATGACAACACAGAAGTCGGATCCTATATTATAACACCTTGACATAAGGAAGGGACAACTACCATCTGAAGATTTGCTGTTCATGCGAGCAGCTATTGAAGACAAGTCACAGCTTGATCTACCTAAAGTCTTTCTCTTTCAGGGCACCTCAAAAGCACACAACACGCGTCGAAGCTTATATCGTGAGGTACAGTACAGTAGTCTCATATGGGCTCGAGTTCAATATCGCACTAGGATGGCTTCTTAGGTTGCTCTTACTGTGCCAGCCTGGATTGCCTTTAGCAGCAAGATTCCGCCCCGAGTCTGGGCAAGCTTCCGTTGTCCTCCTGGTTGGGCAACGCATGCCAATACCTTCCATACAACAGCGCTAGTAAGAGGGTCAGGAAGGTTTCTATGGACTTAGTGGGTTACCATTAATCTACTGCGGCCAAGCTGTTTGTGCCTGATAATTCCATCTCTAGTGGTCAAGACTCATCGGCGGCGTTGGCGCCTCATCCT
>JAABUP010000996.1_pt1 | contig 60695 bp, 59 predicted proteins | sample 5559201 | NCBI WGS metagenome assembly JAABUP01 (sample SAMN10711887, study PRJNA513373) | rock metagenome | isolation source: Antarctica rocks | place: Antarctica | reverse complement strand
ATGATGCGTTCGGTAAAATGATCCTGCATGGTCGGCCTCCGGTGGTTTGGTGGGTGGTACTTCCATTCTACCAGAGGCTCGACTGTGCGCCCAAACCGCAAAAACCAGAAACGCAACTTAGGTTATGTATAGTGTTTTCGTCGGTTATCCCATGCTTGCGCAGATCGCCAGGCATTTGCCTGCGAATCTTATCAACCATCGCTGAGATCGCGGCATTGCTTTTGCTGGGGGCATTCTCCTCAAGCACAAGTTGCCAACCGAAGCTCGTATGGTTCAGCCTTTGCTCACGCCTTTGTAAGATGTCAGTTGCTTGCTGAGGCAGAGGGGAAGCAAACGATTTGCTACAAGGGCACAAACCAACGAGTACTAGTAAGAGAAGGAACCACCGCTGCATTGCACTACTCCCTCTTCCGTTGGAAGCGCTAAAGTAGATAGCTACAGGTAGCGCCAGGTACGCTATCAGGAGGTCCCACTTGATGCGCTGTGTCACACTCGCATGTACCACCACCTCGTATGTATCGGATGGTCACACACCCCGACACCAAGTGTGTACGGAGAACTATTCCAGTGATACCCTTCCCGCTTGTATTAAGGGGGTCGTTTACACACTGAGCGCTACCGGCAGGGAAAGGTGGTGATGCACAGTGAGCCGTCGCGAAACTGTACACATCGCACCCTGCACCAGTGCATTTCAGTTGAGCCGGATCATAAGTGCAATTGACCGTTGGCACACTTGGAAAGAAAAAAGGGGGATTGTCCTGAGTACAGACAGGATTGTTAACTGCTTCCATGTTGTCTCCACTGGCTGAAGTGGCGAACATGAAAGTGTTCACTCCCATCCACAACAGTACAGCCAAAGCGACAGACAGACCGTAACCAAACTTTTTTCTCATTGCTTTTAAGCCCTTCTTGTTCCTACTGTTGCACACAAAACGCAACATCAGCCACTTGCTGCCATGATGTTTTTCCGATGCTCAATTGTAGGACGACACCTTTTCGCTGGTTTCCTGGTTTCATACCGTCTGTATCGACCGCCATCTTAACAACTTCGCTATGTAACGGAGCCAACGGCTTATCCGGCACTTCTACGTCCGTACAACCACAGCCAGGCTGGGCGTCCACCTCTACAGGTGAAGGTGAGAGGTTGATAATCCGCACGGTGTCTGTGACCGTGCTTCCGGCCTTGACCGTACCTGCATCATAGTTCAGGTTGCGGATGATGACGCCGTGGCTGCCCGTGTGGGCCAACGCCCCCTGTACGACCCACAAGACGCCCAGAGTAATCAGCATCGGCGGGCCGAAGCGGTGGAGCGCCTTCCAGCGGCTGTTTTTGGCGACCGGCATGGCCGACAGTCCTTTGCCCAGGCAAGAGCGTCCGGCTCTCAGAGGAGCCGAAGAAGTGTAGAGAGGTAGAGGAGCCGAAGAAGTGTAGAGAGGTAGAGGAGCCGAAGAAGTGTAGGGAATGCATTCCGGGAACTGCGAATGCTTCCCGCGCGGCGTTGCGCTGGACCCATGATAACACGCCGCGCAGGCTTTGTCAAGGGGCCGGCAAAATATTTTTTGCGCGGCGGGGGAGGCCGTGTGGGGTATACTGGGCACTGAGAGTGACCCATGCCCCGAGACATCCCCATCGCCAACGGCAACCTGCTGCTGACCTTCGATTCGCGCTACACGCTGCGCGACGTGTATTTCCCCTTCGTCGGCCAGGCCAACCAGACGCGCGGGCAGGCCTGCCGGTTCGGCGTCTGGGTGGACGGCCAGATGGCCTGGGTCTCGGAGCCGGCCTGGCAGAAGAGCCTGCGTTACGAAAAAGACACTCTGGTCACCGAGGTCACGCTGACGCACTGGGGGCTGGGCCTGCGCCTGGTCTGCCGGGACTGCGTGGACTTCGACCGTGACGTCTACGTGCGTAAGGTCGAGATCGAGAACTTGCTGTCCCCGGACGCAACCCCCCGCCCCCGTGACCTGCGCCTATTCTGGCACCACGACTTCAACCTCAACGAGTCGTCCGAGGGCAACACGGCCTATTACGCCCCGAACCTCAAGGCCGTCATCCACTACAAGGGCAAGACGTGGATGCTCGCCAACGTCTGCGTCGAGAACGCCAACGGCACGTGCGAGCACGGCGTCTCGCGTTACGCCATCGGCGTCTCGCGCGCCCACGGGGCCGAAGGCACGTGGCGCGACGCCGAGGACGGCATACTGGGCATGAACACGGTCGCCCAGGGGGCCGTGGACAGCACGGTCGCCGCCCATGTCGCCCTGGACCGCACGGCCACGGTCTACTACTGGCTGGCGGCGGGCGAGGACTACGCCGCGGTCAAGCTCATCAATGGCCTGGTCAAGACGCGCGGCCCCGAGTTCTTCCAGCACCGCGCCCGCATCTACTGGAACCAGTGGGTCAACAAAGACAACATCCCCTACGGCGACCTACCCGACGCCCTGGTGACTCTGTACAAGCAGTCCCTGCTGATTTTGAGAACCCAGATCGACAACCGAGGGGCGATCCTGGCCGCCAACGACTCGGACTATCTGACGTTCAACAACGACACCTACTCCTACATGTGGCCGCGCGACGGGGCGCTGGTCGCCTACGGGCTGGATCTGGCGGGCCAGCCGGACGTGACGCGCAACTTCTATGAGTTCTGCCGCGACGTGCTGCTGCCCGAGGGCTACCTGCTGCACAAGTACAACCCCGACAAGTCGCTCGGCTCGTCCTGGCACCCCTGGGCCGACGGCACCGGGCACGCGCAATTGCCCATCCAAGAAGACGAGACGGCCCTGGTCATTTGGGCTTTGTGGGAGCACTACGCGCGCTTCCGAGACGTCGAGTTCATCCGCGGCCTGTACGCGCCGTTGATCCGGCGCGCGGGCGAGTTTATGACGCAGTACCGCGAACCGCATACGGGCCTGCCCGGTCCCTCCTACGACCTGTGGGAGGAGCGGCACGGCATCCACACCTTCACCGTGGCCGCCGTCTGGGCCGGGTTGAACGCCGCCGCGAACTTCGCCGAGACCTTCGGCGACGACGACCGGGCGGTGGAGTTCCGCCGCGCGCAGCGGGAGATCAAGGGCGCCGCCCTGGAGCACCTGTGGGACGCCGAGCGGGGCCGCTTCGTCCGGCGCATCACCGTAGACCGCGTGACGGGGGCCATTGACGCCGACGTGACCATCGACGCCAGCTCCTTTGGCGTGTTCCAGTTCGGCATGCTGGCCGCCGACGACCCCAAAGTCGTGGCGACGATGGAGCAGGTCGAGGCCCGCCTGTGGTGCCGCACCGACATCGGCGGGGTGGCCCGCTACGAGAACGACTACTACCACCAGATCTCCCAGGACGTGGGGGCCGTGCCGGGCAACCCCTGGATCATCTGCACGCTGTGGCTGGCCGAGTGGTACATCGCCAAGGCCAAGCAGCCCTCGGACCTGTCGCGCGCCCTGGAGATACTCGACTGGGTCCGCAGGCACACGCTGGAGTCGGGCGTCCTGGCCGAGCAGATCCACCCCTACAACGGCGACCCCCTCTCGGTCTCGCCGCTGACCTGGTCCCACGCGACGGTCGTAATGACCGTCCGCGAGTACCTGACCAAGCTCGACCAGCTCTTCGCCGACGCCTCCAAGAGCGCCCTGCTGTCGGGCGACATGGACCTGTACGAGATGGCGGACTAGGAGGACCAGGGGATGGCGGAGGAGAACGGCACGGCGGACGGCCTTTCGGACTTCAGGGACGCCGACCGCCCGCCTGACCTTGCATGGTTCTACGACATCTACGAAGATCACGACCGTGATTACGAAACTGATTTGGTCTCTCTGCGTGAGGGCCTGAACGTACTGGATTCCGGGCGCGGATTGACGAGGGAAGAAATACCGGACTAGGCATGACGGCTGGAAGCATGAGGGCACAGTGGGAGAGTGACAATGGCAATGGCACGGAATCAGCGCGGTTGTGTCGGCACCAGGAGCCTACTTTGTTTTCGCTCTGTTCAACACCGCTCTGAGGCCCACGTACGTGCAGTATAGGCGGCGGGTGCATGAGCAGTCAGATTACCGTGTTTGGGGCCGGTAGTAGCCTGAAAGAGAATAAGCGCGAGTGGCGAGCGGCCCAAGCCGAGAAAGAAGCGCCTTGACTGGCTGGCGCGAACAACCCATCGGCGGCGTGGACCTACACGAGATGGCGGATTAGGAGGAAACCTGATGACACTCACTCTGGAACTCTCTCCCGAATTAGAAGCGCGCTTGAAGACGAATGCCGCCGTGCGTGGAAAAGACGTCACGGACTATGTGGTGATGCTCGTGGAAAACGACACGCCGATTGACTTGACGGAGTTTGAAGACACGGCGGATTTCCAAGCGTCTGTCGCAGGCATCCGTGAAGGACTCGCAGATTTAGACGCGGGACGCAGCATCTCGCTAGAGGAGATGGCGGCGCTGCTAGAGGGGAGAGCAGAGGCAAGACGCAGGCGGCGAGTGACGGCCGCTTCCGAGGGCGCCGCCTGATGGCGTCTAGCGCAGAACAGCCGGTTGTTTGGGCCATTCGCTTCACCGACCGAGCGAGTGATGACATCCAGGCAGCGGAAGATTATCTCGTGGAAACGGCGGGGGATGACATCGCAAAGGCTTGGAGCAGGGGCCTCATCGTTGAAGTCGCCAAACTCGCACGGTTCCCCACAATCTGGCCGGCAGCCGAGGAAGACAAGCTTTTCAAGCAGAGCGTCCGGCGGATGCTCCACCGCCGCACGAAAAGAGGCCCTGCGTGCCGTGTCCTTTTCGTCCTGCGCCAGTCCCCTGATGACGCGCCCACGGTCGGCACCATACACGTCAGACACTCCGCGCGAGCGCCTGTGACACAGCAGGAAGCATGGAAAATTGAGGCGTCGGAATGACCGGCTGGCGGAAAGAACTCGTGGGCGACCTGCCGCTGTACCAGGCGCGGACGCTGGCCTGGCTGCCGCGCATCACCCAAGGCTTCACCACGCGCAGCGGCGGGGTCAGCGTCGCCCCCTATGACACGCTGAACTTGGGCGCGCACGTCGCCGATGCGGCCCCGTCGGTGGCGGCGAACCGGCGGCGCGTCCTCGCAGACCTGGGCTACAACGACACCCAGGTCGTGCTGGCCGAGCAGGTCCACGGCGACGGCGTCGCGGTCGTCCGGGCAGCCACGGGCGGGGTACCCGTGGCCGGCGCGGACGCGCTCGTCACCGATGTGCCGGGCCTGCTGCTGATGCTCTTTTTCGCCGACTGTGTCCCCGTGTATCTTGTGGATCCCACCCGCAAGGCCGTCGGGCTGGCCCACGCGGGCTGGCGCGGCGCGGCGGCCAACATCGCCGCCCGCACGGTACGGACGATGACGGACGAGCTGGGCTGCTCGCCGTCCTCGTGCCTGGCCGCCGTCGGGCCGTGCATCGCGGGCGAGAGCTACGAGGTCGGCCCCGAGGTGGCCGACCGGTTCCGGTCCATGCCCGCCGCGCGGGCGTCCAACGTGGTCCTGCCCCGGAGCGAGTTCGGCGGCACGTTCGGCCTGAACCTGCGCGCGGTCGTGTTCCAGCAGCTCTTGCAAGCCGGCGTGCGCGCATCCTCGATTGCCGTCTGCGACGAGGACACGTTCCGCAACCGGCGCGACTTCTTCTCCTACCGGCGCGACGGAGCGACGGGCCGGATGGGCGCGTTTCTGGGAGTCAAAGAGGCGGGGGCGGAAAAGAAAGGGACGGAATGAACCGTTTTTTGGTGGTCGCGGGCCTGATCATCCTGGGCACGGCGGTGGTGTTCCTAGGCCGAGGCGTCAACCAGAACGCCGTGCCGGAGCCGGGCGAGGACGCCCCGCCGAAGCAGTCACAGCCGAAGCAATCACCGCCGGGAACGCCGCCGGCGGGGGCCGCCGGTTCGCCCGGCACGGTCACCCACGACCCTGCCGAGGAGATCGTCGGCGATCCGGCCACGGCCAAGCGCCACCTCCTGGTTGGGTGGGTCTACGATGAGGCGAACGAGTCGAAACCCGAAACGCTGGCCGTACCGCTCCAGGCCGTCCGGGACTACGTCGCGCGCAGCGGCGGCACGGTCTCGGCAGAGATCGTGGACCTGGATGTCCCCCAGGAAGACCGCTCGCCTGGGGCGCAGATCGTGACTGACCTGGGCGTCAGTCTGGACGGCCAGACGCTCGCCGATGGCAACCCATCCGACGCGCCCGGCGCAGTGGAGGCAGCCCTGAAGGCGACAAAACAAGGTAATTCTATACCTGACAAAACTCGTTGAAACACGGTAGAGTTTAAGAGGAAGTCCGCGCCCAGCGACCTTCTCCATAATCGCGACCTGAGCCTACAGACTACCATCATGGCAAACAGCAATCTCACCAGCGCCAAAAGAGCGAAAAACGACGAGTTTTATACGCAGTATCACGACATAGAGAAAGAAGTCGGAGCGTATATTGAGTTCAATCCTGACGTGTTTCGGAACAAAACCGTCTTTTTGCCCTGCGACGATCCAGAGTGGAGTAACTTCACCAAGTATTTCGCGCAAAACTTTCAGGCGTTGGGATTGAAGAAGCTGATTAGTACCAGCTACGCGGCGGACAGCAAAAAACTGGGTGCGTATCAACCGTCTCTTTTTGAGATGGAAAGCGAGAAATACGACAAAGCCAAAACTGCCCAAAAGGGCAAGATTTATACGCTGACGTGCGACAAAACCGGGGACGGCAAGATTGACGTGAACGACTTAGAGTGGAAGTATATGGAAGGCGACGGCGATTTTCGCAGTGAGGAAGTCAGGGCGCTGCGGGACAAGGCCGACATCATTATCACGAATCCGCCGTTTTCCCTGTTCCGCGAGTTTCTGGCGTGGGTGGTGGAAGCCGACAAGAAGTTTCTCCTCATCGGGAGCATGAACGCCATTACGTACAAAGAAGTTTTCCCGCTGATAAAGGCGAACAAAATGTGGCTTGGAAATAAGACGAGTAGCCAACAAATGTTTCTAGAGGCACCTCAAGAATACACTGAAAATGTTATGGCAAGCAAACCACAAGGAATGTGGTGGAGAATAATTGATGGCAAGTCGCTAATCGGAATACATACTGCGCTTTGGTTCACTAACATTGACCACGGCAGACGGCATCAGCCGCTACAACTCATGTCTATGGCCGATAATTTAAGGTTCAACAAGAAACTCAAAGGCAAAGATAAGTACGACCGTTACCACAACTACGACGCTATTGAAGTGCCGTTTACCGATGCAATACCGAGTGATTATGAGGGCGTGATGGGCGTACCGATTAGTTTTCTGGATAAGTATTCGCCGGAACAGTTTGAGATATTGGGCATAACAGACCGAGATAACAATTCAGGAATGAAAACAAAGGAATATACGGAAGAAGATGCGCCCAATCCTGGGGATTTGAATAGACGCGGTGTAATCAAAACTGGTAACGAATATCAATCCACCTATGCGCGTCTTATAATCAAGCACAAGGCATAAAATGAAAACAACGCTAAAGCAATACACGGTCAAAGAAGTCTGCGACGGCTTTGTCTATAACGAAAGCGAAGGCAAAGGCTTGTTCGGACTTTCCGGCAGGCTCACCATCCAGCCCGAATACCAGCGCAACTATATCTACGCCGACGGCAAACGGGACGTGGCGGTGATTGAATCGCTGCTGAAGGGCTATCCCTTGGGGCTAATCTATTTCAACAAAATCAGCGGCGATAAATTGGAAGTTCTGGACGGCCAGCAGCGCATCACCAGCTTTGGACGCTATGTGACAAACAAGTTCGCCGTCAAAGACGAACACGGCATGCAGCAATACTTCCACAGCATCGCCGCCGACAAGCAAGCCAAAATCCTCGAAGCGCAACTCCTGATGTATGAATGTGAGGGAACCGAAAGCGAGATCAAAGAATGGTTTCGGACGATCAATATCGCCGGTGTTCCCCTGAACAATCAGGAGCTTTTGAACGCGGTGTATTCCGGGCCGTTTGTGACGCTCGGCAAAGAAGAGTTCAGCAACAGCCAGAACGCCAATGTTCAGAAATGGAGCGCGTACGTTAAGGGCAGCGCCAACCGGCAGGATTTCTGGGAACGCGCGCTGGAATGGGTCAGCAAGGGCAATGTCGGCGACTACATGAGCGGGCATCGCACCGCCCAAAACATTGCCGAAGTGAAAACGTATTTTGGCAGTGTGCTGGAATGGGTTTCGGGCGTGTTTACCGGGGTTGAGAGCGAAATGCGCGGGCTGGACTGGGGCGCGCTCTACGAGACGTACCACAAGCAGTCTTACGATCCGGCAGCGGTCTCGCAGGAAGTGCAAAGACTTTACGGCGACCCGTTTGTGAAAAAGCGCGGCGGGATTTTTGAGTATATCCTGGGGGGATCGCGTGATACGAGACTGTTAGAAGTGCGCGTGTTTGACGAAGCCACCAAAAGAGCGGTGTACGAAAAGCAAACGGCAACCGCGAAAACCAACGGCACATCAAATTGTCCCCTGTGCGCCCTCGGGCACGATGCGAACAAGGGCAAAATCTGGAAACTTGCCGAGATGGACGCCGACCATGTCGCGGCATGGAGTAAGGGCGGTAAAACCTCGCCGGAAAACTGTGAGATGTTGTGCACCACACACAACCGCGCCAAAGGGAATCGGTAAGAGGGCTTGCGGCTCAGGTGTCAAGCAGAGAGCTACCCAAAATAAGGCCCCGGCACTGGAGGTGCCGGGGCCTTCGTGCCGGGCTTCTAACGCCGCCCCTGCCTGGCACCCGCCCGCGAAAGCTTCGCCACGAGGCTCAAGACCTTGCCGGCGTTCTGGAGGGTGTCTTTGGCGGGTCGCAGGTCTTCGGGATGCACCGTCCTTGCTGCGGCCTGGATGTGTACAGCGGAGTGCTGGACCGCGCCCACGGCCACCTTGCCCGACCCGGCGATGTGCTTGACGCGCACCGTCTCCTGCTGCGCGATGCCTTTGCCGGTGGCGATCAGGTTCTTGACGGCGGCGATGGGCCGCTGCGACATCCGCTTGGCGTGGCCCAGGGTCGTGTTTTTGACGTGCAGGGCCATCATCACCAGCCACACCGGGACGGCGAGCAGGCCCAGCAGCGCGACGATCAACAATATCTCGCCGATGACATAAAGTACGTTTACCATAATAGACTAAGCACCCCGCTCCGTTTACCCGGCCCGCTATCCGGGCAAACATACACCCACCCAAGGAGAATATCACCATGGCAAAACTCACGGCGGCGCAGATGGCCGAGGGCGACGCTGTCCAGATCGCAGACCGCGATCCGAACGCGGCGGACACTAAATCCGGCCTGTTTTATCCCCATTATCGCGGGCTGACGGGGACGCTGACGAAGCTCTACGCCGACGGCACGGCAAGCGTCACGGTCGACCCCGAGAGCCTCCCCGCGGAAATCCGCGCCCGCCACCAGGCGGGCACCACGGCCATGCGGCAGAAGTGGCTGGACGGGCTATCCGACGAGGCCCGGAACAAGCTGTCCGGGGCCGAAAAGAAGTTCAGTTTGCGCTACAGCCTTCTGGCCGGCATCTCCGATTTGTCCGCCATCGAGCGCGTCGCGCAGACCGACTTGGAACTTGAAAACCCGCCCGCCCGCAAGAAAGCCGCCGACCTGGACGACGCCGAGGCGCGTCACCTAGCGGAAGCCGCGCGCCGGGGCGCGTAGGAGTCCCTCAGCGCGGGACCGGGATGCTCTCCAGCGCCTCCTCGATCACCTGCGCCCCGGTCAGGCCGCCGTATTTTGTTTTTGTGTCCAGCATCAGGCGGTGGGCGAGTACGGGGACGGCCAGCGCCTGGACGTCGTCGGGCAGAGCATAGTCGCGGCCCTCGGCCAGGGCGCGGGCCTGGGCCGCCCGGAACAAGGTCAGGGACCCGCGCGGCGAGGCGGCCAGGCGGACGCGGTCGTCTGTCCGGGTCGCGGCGACCAGGCGCAGGAGGTATTCGGCCAGGGCGCGGTCCACGCGGACGCGGCGCACCTGGGCCTGGAGGCGCAGCACGTCCGCGCCCGAGACGACCGGCTGGAGGTCGTCGAACGGGTGGCGCTCACTCTGGCCGTAGAGTATCTCCATCTCGTCGGGCAGGTCCGGGTAGCCTAGGGTCACGCGCACGGCGAATCGGTCGAGCTGCGCCTCGGGCAGCGGGTACGTCCCGTGGAAGTCGGTCGGGTTCTGCGTGGCGACCACGAAGAACGGCTGGGGCAGGTCGCGGCGCAGGCCGTCCGCCGTCACCTGGCCCTCGCTCATCACTTCGAGCAGCGCAGACTGGGTGCGCGGCGACGTCCGGTTGATCTCGTCGGCCAGCACAATGTTGGCGAAGACCGGCCCCTCGCGGAACGTGAACGAGCCGTCGGCGGGGCTGTAGAACGAGCTGCCGGTGATGTCGGCGGGCAGCAGGTCGGGCGTGAACTGGATGCGCCGGAAGACGCCGTCCATCGAGCGGGCCAGGGACTTGGCGAGCGTGGTCTTGCCCGTGCCGGGCACGTCTTCGAGCAGGGCGTGGCCGCCTGAAAGCAGCGCGATCAGCAGCAGCCGGATCGCGGCGGGCTTGCCCCGGATCACGGACGAGAGGTTGGCCTCGATGCGCCCGATGGTCTCCAGGGGGGTCGCTTCCGAAGACTTTAAGGGCTGATGCGGCGGGGTCGGCGGCGCTGAATCGGGCGTGGCTGTCATGCGGTCTCCTGTCGGGGTCATGGAACATCGCCCCGGCACTTCCAGTGCCGGGGACTCTTATCGACTCAACTCCCCTTCTCCAGCGCGCGCAGGTCGGCGGCGAGTCGCGCCAGGGCGTCAGGGCCGGGCGGCGGGCCGAAGCGGGCGCGGTCGTAGCCTTGCGCGAACGCCAGCCAGCGGGGCGGCAGGGCTTTGTCTCGGGGCAGCGCCCGCAGGTGCTCGGGCCACGTCCGGCCCAGGGGGCACGGCAGGCCACGCCGGGCCAGCAGGCGCTCGAACCGGATCGCCAGTGCCGCCAGCGCGGCGTCGGCCTGGGAGTAGCGGAAGCCCTCAGCCCCCAGCCGCCGCGCCCGCCAGAAGCGGTACACCTGCGGGAGCAGCAGGCCCAGCACCAGCAGCGCGAACACGCCCCCCTTCTCGGCCCACGAGGCGCTGACGACCCAGCGGCGCAGCGCGCCCAAGACGTCCTGGATGCCCTCCCAGGCCTGCCACCACAGCGGGATCCTGCCAGCCAAGGCGTCGGGCCTGCCCCCGCCGGGCGTCGCATCTACGGTCTCCCAGCCGACCCCGGCGACCCAGCTCTCGGCCCAGGCGTGGGCGTCGCGCTGGCGCACCAGCAGGGCATCCTTGCCGCCGTTCTCGTGGGCGAAGTAGCCGCTGACGTAGCGCGTCGGGACGCCCAGGGCGCGCAGCAGGATGACGGCCGAAGAGGCGAAGTATTCGCAGTGCGCGGCCTTGCGCTGCAAGATGAAGTTCGAGATCGGGTCGCCCGCACCGGGGTTGACCGTCAGGCTGTAAGCGTTGTTGGTCTGTAGAAAGTGGACCACGGCGGCGATCTTGGTCTCCGGGCCGGACTTGTCCACGCCCAGCGCGTGTGCCTTCGCCAAGACGCGGGGGTCGATCTCCGTGGGCAACGTCAGGTCGCGCGCCCGCTCGTCGCCACCCGGCGCGGCGTCTAAAAGGCCCGGCGGCGCGGCGGGCTTGGCCGCGACGACATCGTAGACCAGAGGGTCGGCGGCAGTGGACTCGACGCGCAGCGGCCCCTCGGACGGGGCGGCCCACTCCACGGTCGTCGCCCCCTCAGCCCGGACAGCCGCGCTGTGCAGGGGCGCGAACAGCAGCGTGACGCCGTCGTCCAGCCGGGTGACGCGCGCCTCGGCCTCGCCGCGCGCCCGCGCGGGGGGGCGGTAGGGCAGGAACTTGCGCCCCTCCAGGGCCGGCCCCCACGTCCGCCCCGCATAGGTGTCAAAGGTCATGCCGCGCAGGTAGGGGTCCGTGCCGGGGTGATCCAGCCGCAGAACGCGCGTCAGCGAGTCGCGCAGGGTGAACGACGAGCCTAAGATCGGCTGGCCGCTCATGCCCATGCTGACCGACAGATGCCGGCTGCCCACCTGCCCGCCCAGGGCGTTCAGCGCCCCCCGGTAGACATAGAAGCCCGCGTGGGTCGCCCCGCCCAGGCCCAGGGCGAACAGGGCGGGGGCCAGAGTCAGAGCCAGCGGCACCCGCGCGCGGGGCAAGAATCCGGGCAGGGCCAGCGTGAAGAACAGGAAAAAGGCCGGGGCCAAATACCACAAGAGGTGCGCGCCGTCATCGACCACACTGCACCCGCACAGGAAGACGAAGGCGGAAAGAAAGACCGTGAACGGCGCGCGCGCCCCGCCGGTCGGCTCGCGCCGCCAGAACTGCAAGACAAGCTCGGCGGCCATCATCAGCGCGAGCGAGTAAGGATAGCGCATGTCGAAGAACGCGCTGTCGTCTTTGACGGCACCCGCTAAGTAGGCGAAGACGGCGGAGCCTATGACGACGATCCGCAGGGTCCACTTGGTCAGCGTGACGTTCTCGAACCGGGCGGCAAAGGCATAGGAGAGCAGCAGCCCCAGGGCCAGCCCGATGAGCGACGGGTACGCGCCGCTGCTCAGGGCCAGGGCGGCGAACGCCACGAGCGCGGCGGCGGCGGCGGGCCAGGGCGGGCGGCTCCTCTCGCCTTCGGGCGAGTTTCCAGCGTCTGCCTGTGTGCCGGCGGGCGCTGTGAGGGGTGGGAGGGGTGGTGCTGTCATGGCGATTGTGCTTCTCGAAAGGCTGGGCGCAGAGGCCCCCAGCCCCCAGGGCTGGGGGAGCCAGAGGGCAGGGCAAGCCCCGCCTCTACATCTCATTCCTGTCCCCCCGGAGTTGGGGACTGGGGGGCCTCTTTCGGGCCGGACCTGCCCCTAGATAATCCCCGCCCCGGCGTCCACCTGCGCCGAGGTCAGCACGAGAACGTCACCCGGCGGCAGCGCGCAGGGCGAATCGCGGACGACCACGGCCTTGACGCCCGCGCCGGACTCGCCCAGCCGCGCGACGAAGTCCCGCCGGGCGACGTCCCAGTCCAGCAGCACACAGACGGCCAGCGTCAGGCCCCGCAGGCGGTCGGCCAGCGCGTCTTCTAAAGCGTCCCACGGCGGCGAAGGGTCGGGGGCGACGGTCGCCAGGGCGTCCAACACGTCGTCCGCGACCGCCCCGGTTTCCTGCACGTCCGCCCCGGTCGCCAGCAGGTCCAGGCGGTAGTCCGAGCGGGACAGGTACTCGCCGACGGCGGCGGCGAGCGAGACGGCGCGCTCAAAGGCCGGCGGCGGGGGCAAGCCGGGCGCCATCGGGACGTGGGTGTCCAGAATCAGGGCGGCGTGGAGGCTGTACTCCTCGCGGTACTCGCGCACGACGGGGCGGGACAGCCGCGCGGTCGCCCGCCAGTTGATGGAGCGGAGCGGGTCGCCCTCGCGGTACTCGCGGTTGCCGATGAACTCCAGCGAGTCGCCCAGCCTCGACGACAGCGCGGCCTCGCCGGGCTGGTAGCGCCGGCTCGGCGGGGCGTCCAGCAGCGACAGCGGCGTGAACCGAGGGTGGACCAGCAGGCGGCGGCGCTCCGGGCAGACCTGCTGGGCGACCATCAGGCCCAGCGGGAAGGCGGTCTCGACCCGGAACCCGCGCAGCGCGTAGGCCCCGCGGCGGGGGCAGAGCAGGCCCAGCCGCACCCACGCCTTTTCGCCGGGCAGCAGCACGGGCAGGGCCACGCCGTCCGGCGGCACGGCGTCCACGGCAGGCGGGAGCCGGTCCGGCAGCACGGTCAGCCCGACCGCACGGCGGCCCCAGGCCTCGACCTCGATCTCGACGGGGAGCGTGTCGCCCGCCCGCACCCGGTCCGCGTGGGACGACCGCAGGGACACCCGCGGGTGCTGCGCCCACATCGAGACCAGGGCCACGACCCACAGCCCGAAGGCGTAGGTGAACGGGACGTACCACTGCTGGTCGAGCGAGACCGCCCCGAAGGCCATGAACAGCGTCGTGGCGATCAGAAAATAGTGCCCCGCCCGCGTCAGCCGCTGCGACAGGACGCGCCAGACCCAGGGGAACAGCAGGCCCCGGAACAGGGGATGGTAGCGGATGTCCTTGGTCGGCGTGAACCCGGACAGCGGCGGCAGGTGCGTGTCGAGCGTCAGGCGGACGGCTCTACGGGGGGGGGCGGGGTTGTCGGGCGGCGTAGGCATGGGTATGTTCTTGTGGAGAGCATAACGAGTATACCACCCGAAAAGATACGCGGAAGAGGATAACCATGATTCGTGTTCTGTTCGTCTGCCTGGGCAACATTTGCCGCTCCCCGATGGCGGAGGCCGTGTTCCGGCACCAGGTCCGTGCGGCGGGGCTGGCCGGGGAAATCGAGGCCGACTCGGCGGGGACCGGCGACTGGCACATCGGCCACCCGCCCCACCCCGGCACACGCGCGCTGCTGGACCAGCACGGCATCGACTACGCGCACCAGGGCCGCCAGATCACAGCGGATGACCTGAACGCCTTCGACTACGTCCTGACGATGGACGACCAGAACCTGCGCGACGTGTGGGCGCTGGCCGCCCCCCGCCCCGGCTACCGGGCCGTCGTGCGGCCTTTTCTAGAGTACGCGCCCGAAGCCACGGTGCGCGAGGTCCCCGACCCGTACCTCGTGGGCGGCTTCGAGGGCGTTTACCATCTGGTGAGTGAGGCGTCGGCGGGCCTGCTGGAAGCGATCAAGCGGGAGAAGCTCCTGCCGGAGTGATCAGCGTTCCGACGGGCCGGTCGGGTGCTGCGGCCCCCGGCTCAGAAGTCGCGCCACTCGATACGCACCCCTGAGCCACCCACGGCCAGCGTGGCGCGGTACGGCGGCGGGACTTCGAGGTCAAGCAGCGTCCATCGGGCGGGGTCAGCCTCCGGCAGACCGGAGGCGGCGAGGCCCAGTCCGCGCGCCTTCAGGGAGGCCTCGTGGCGCACCCACGCACGGCAGAAGGCGGCGGGCCGCGCGGCGGGGGGCAGGGCCGACAGCGCGGCGGAGGCGGGCGGGGGCAGCCAGCGGGCCGCCAGAGACAGCACGGCCAAGTCGTCCCAAACACGCTCGATGTCGATGCCGACCTCGCGGGCGTGGGAAAGCGCGAACAGGGCCTGGCCGTCCGAGTGGGACAGGTTGAAGCGGGGGCCGCTGGCAACGGCGGGCTTGCCGTGCGGGCCGTAGGTAAAGCGCAGGCCGCGCGCGGGGAGGCCCAGCGCTTCGCCGAGCAGCAGGCGCAGCAGGCCGCGCGCGGCGACGAACCGGCTCCGGTCGAGGGGGCGGCGCAGGCGGTCCGCCCGCGCGTTTTCGTCCGGCGACAGCGTCCCGGCCAGCGCCTCAAACGGGACAGGCGGGCGGTCCAGGTCCGCCCGCCAGAGATATACGGCGTCAGCAGTCAAGGGCATCAAGGCCGGCCCCCAGGGCGTCGCCGAGGCCGCCGACGTGTTCCAGCAGACAGCCCAGGTGGGTGCCGGGGACGTCATGGGCGGTCAGGCCCGGCGCGGCCTCCCGCCACAGCGCCACGGGGTCGCCCGCAAACGTCTCCGGGTCGTCACAGGCCCGGAACAGAGCGACCGGACCGGCGTAGAAGCCGGGGACATAGGCCCCTGCGGCGCGGTCCAGGGCGGCGATCAGGCCCGGCGCGGCGCGTCCCCGCCACGCCCGCCACCAGCCCTGGGCGGCGGCCACGGCGGGCGAGAGAACCCGCTGTGCCATCCCGAACGCGCGCGGGCCGCCCGTCAGCCGCCGCAGGGCCAGGCGGAACCGGGCGTTGATCGCATGGACCTCGATCAGGGCCAGAAACTCGACGGCCTCGCCCCGCGCGGTGAGCTGCCGGGCCATCTCGAAGGCGATCAGGCCCGCCCCGCAGAAGCCGCCCAGGCGGTACGGGCCGTGCGGCTGGGCCGCGCGCAGGACTCCGACGTACTCGCTCGCCAGCGCTTCAATCGTGAGCCGCCCCGCGCCGCGCACGACGGGCGGGTGGAGGGCATAGAGAGGCTGCCCGGCGGGGAAGCGTCGAACCAGCGAGTGGCAGTAAAAGCCGCCCAGCGGGTGAAAGCCGTACAGGAAGAAGAAGGGGCGGCGGGACCCGTCCGGCGCGATCCTGGTCAGGCACGGGGCCGCCCCGTCCGACGGATCAGGCGGCGGGCGGCGCAAGAGGTCGGCCAGGTGCTCCACGGTCCCGCCTTCGTACAGCGCGGACAGGGGCACCGCCCGGCCGCAGGCCGCCCCGACTTGGTCCAGCAGGCGCGCGGCCAGCAGCGAGTGCCCGCCCAGGTCCCAGAAGCTGTCCCGGAGGCCGACGGGGCGGACGTCCAGCAGCTCTTCCCAGACCCGCGCGATCTGCCGCTCCAGGGCATCGCGCGGCGGCAGGAAGTCCGCCGCCGCTCCCACACGCCCCCCAGCCTCGGCTCCGGGCGGCGGCAGGGCGGTGCGGTCCCGCTTGCCGCTCGGGGTCAGCGGCAGCGCGACCAGGCGGACGAACAGCGCGGGGACCATGTGCGCGGGCAGAGTCTGGGAGAGCCAGTCGCGCAAGTCGGCGGGCGGGTCGCCGGCGGTCACGAAGTAGGCCACCAGGCGCGGCTCATTCCCGCCACACCCCTCGGGACCGTCTTCGCGCCGGGCGACGATGGCGTCTTGGATTAAGGGGTGCGCACACAGGGCGGCCTCGATCTCGCCCAGCTCGATCCGAAAGCCGCGGATCTTGACCTGGGAGTCGATCCGGCCCAGGTGGAGCAGCGCGCCGTCCGGCCCGCGCCGGACCAGGTCGCCCGTGCGGTACAGCCGCGCGCCGGGGGTGCGGTCGAAGGGATGGGGCAGGAAAGACTGCTGCGTCAGGTCGGGCCGCGCGTGGTAGCCGCGCGCTAGGCCGATGCCGCCGACGTACAGCTCGCCGGCCTCGCCGTCCGGCACGGGGGTGAGATCACCGTTCAGCACAAACAGCTCAGATTGTGCGGCGGGGAAGCCTATGGGGACGACGGCCCCCGACCAGCCGCGCGGGACCGTCCACCAGGCGGCGTCGATGGTCGCCTCGGTCGGGCCGTAGACGTTGTGCAGGGCCGTCCGGGGCAGCCGGGCGTGGGCCAAGGCGGGCAGATCCGGCGGCAGGGCCTCGCCGCCGCAGAACAGGTGGCGCAGCATTCGGCAGCGGGCAAACTCGGGGCGGGCCAGCAGCGTCCGCAGCAGGGCCGGGCCGAACCCCGCCACGGTGATGTCCTCGTTGACCAGCGTCTCGACCAGGTAGCCGGGGTCGGCCAAGCCGCCGGGGCGGGGCAGGACCAGGGCCGCGCCGGATACCAACGGCCAGAAGATCGCCCACACGGACGGGTCGAAGCTGAACGAGTACGACTGGAGCATCCGGTCGGACTCGTCGAGCGGGAACGCCTCCTGACGCCAGCCCAGATTGGCATGCGCCCCCCGGTGGGCCAGCAGGACGCCCTTGGGCTTGCCCGTGGAACCCGACGTGTAGATGACATAGGCCAGGTCGTCCGGCCCCGCCCCGCCGTCCAGGTCGTCCCCGCGCTCGCCGCCCCACAGCGCGGCGTCGGCGTCCAGGCACAGCACGCGGCTCTGGGATGAGGTGGGCAGCACGTCCCGCAGTCGCGACAGCGTCAGGACGAGCGGCGCGGCGGTGTCGTCCAGCATGAAGGCCAGGCGCTCGGCGGGGTAGGCAGGGTCGAGCGGGACGTAAGCCCCCCCGGCCTTCAGCACCGCGAGCAGGGCGACGACCATCTCCGGGCCGCTCTCGGCGCAGACCGCGACCAGGACGCCCGGCGCGACCCCGTGCCGCCGCAGGTGCCGGGCCAGCCGGTTCGCGTCCCCGTTCAGCCGGGCATACGTCAAGCATCCACCCGCCCAGATGAGCGCCGGGGCCGAGGGCGTCCGGGCCGCCTGCGCCTCGACCATCCGGTGCAGGCACCCGTCGCCCGCCGGATGCCGGGCGGCAAGACTCTGGGGAGCGGCGGGCGTCGGCAGCGTGGTCATCGGGTGCCCGCCCCCTGGAGGAAGCTCTGGACGTCCGAGGCGGAGATGTTCGGCTCGCCCGGCGCGACGTCGTCCAGCTTCCCGTGCCGCATCCAGTCTTCCAGCTCGCCGACCAGCCCGAACAGGTGGTCGAACGAGTCCACGACGAACAGCAGCGGCTGAAAAAAGTTCGGCAGGAACCCCTGGTGGATGACCCATTCCAGTTGCAGCGGGGACTGCTGGACCAGGGCGGGGTCCACGGCCCGGTCCATCTCGGCGCGCGACGAGAGCAAGGCGCTGCCGTAGACCTTCAGGCCTTCGGGGGAGCGCATCAGGCCGGTCTCGATGGTGAACCAGAAGAAGCGGGCCATCGCCCGGATGATGCTGGTCAGCCGCCGCGCCTGCTCGTCGGCGTCGGCGATGCCCGAGACCATCTCGGCGGCGGTATGGGCGCAGCGCCCGAACCGGACCAGGACGTCGGCGAAAGCCGGGTCGGTGTGCATGGGCACGTGGCCGGTGATGTCGTGGAAGATGTCCGGCCAGGGGGCGAACGCCTCGGAAGCGTCGCGCATGGTGATCGTGGTCGGGAACTCGCGGCGGCTCAGGCAGTCGAAGAACACGAACGCGGGCAGGAAGCCGCTGACGGCGACGGCCTGGAACCCGGTCAAGGGCCGCAGGAACTTGTTGACGTCGGTGAGCCGCGGGACGTGGCACGGGTCCAGGCGCAGCGCGTCCAGCCCGCGCAGGAACGGGGCGTTGGCGTGACGCGCCCAGCGCTCCTCCATGCCCGCGTAGAGCCGCCGCCAGGCGGCATGATTGGCCTCCGAGTACAGGTGGTAGGGCTGGTGGATGAAGTACTGCCCGCTCTCCTGCGCCTGCTCGATGAACGCCGACCCGCCCGTCGTCAGGCCCGCCCCTGTTTCCGCCCGATCCAGCAAAGAAGATTCCAAAGAAGATTCCAAAGATGTTGAAACCAAATCCGCGCCCCCTTGTCTCCCGCCGCACTTTGGCGGGACTTAGAGGGGCAGGATGCACAATCCATGCCAACACGGCAGGGAAGCGCGGAAACCCGAAGAAGCCCGTAGAAGCACGGGCACCGGCACACAGTAGGAGAGGGAACCGATGCGAATCACCGTAGCGATCCTGGCCGGGGGCCTGAGTTTGCGCATGGGCACGGACAAGGCCGCGCTGGAGTGGGAGGGGGAAACGCTGCTGGAGCGGACGGCGCGGGCGGCGCTGGACGCGGGTCTGTCCGTGTCCGTGGCCGGGCGCTCCCGGCCCGGCACCTGGCCCCTGCCCTGCGTCGCCTTCGTCCCTGACCGCGCACCGGGCCGAGGGCCGCTGGGGGGGCTGGAAGCGGCCCTGCATCACGCCCAGGCCCCCGTACTCGCCCTGGCCTGCGACCTGCCGCTGCTCCAGCCCGCCGACCTGCACTGGCTGGCCGCCCTGTTCGCTTCGGCGGGCGGGACGGAAGGCCCGCACGGGCTGGCGGTCCGCAGCGCGGGCCGGTGGGAGCCGCTGTTCTCGGTCTATGCCCCCGCCTGCCTGCCGCTGCTGGAAGCACGCCTGGCGGCGGGACGCCTGTCCCTGCACGGGCTGATCGAGGCGGGGGAGTTCCACGCCGCCGACGCGCCCGCCCACGTCGCCGCGCACCTGGTCAACGTCAACACGCCGGGCGACCTGGCGCGGCTGCGGGGGGACACGGGGGGCGGCCCGTAGGCCACCGGCCCCTGGGCCTCAGTTACGGGTTTGCCCCGGCGGGGCGGCGGGCATCGGCCCGTGTGCCATCGCACGTTTCCTCTTGACAAATCGCACCGTTTATGCTACCCTTCGTCCGGGCAGGCCTGCCTGCCAGACGTGAGCACGTTTCGGGAGAAGATCGCGGCAAAACCCGCCGCCGCCGGACCCGGCAGCCAGAGCGGGAGGAGATAGCGGAGAGATAAGGAGCGCACACGCAATGCCAGTAGGTAAGATCAAGTGGTTCAGTGATGCCAAAGGCTACGGGTTTATTGACACCGGCCAGGGCAAAGACCTGTTTGTCCACTTCTCCGTCATCCGGCAGGACGGCTACAAGTCCCTGCGCGAAGGCCAGGAGGTCGAGTACGAGGTCGGCGAGGGTCCTAAAGGCCCCCAGGCGGAGAACGTCGTGCCCCGCCCAGGGGAGGACGCCGCCCCGGACGCCGTCCCGGATGCCGCCCTGAAAGAGGCCGTGGCGTAGGGCCGCGACCTGTCCGTCTTCCGCCCGAGTCTCTGCTTCGGCGGGGGCCTCCGTTTTGGCACGGTTCTTGCCTCTGGCTTATGTCTGAGGGCGCGATGCGCCCGCCCGCCGCTCGTCCCGGAGCGGCGGTCACGTCTCGAATCCAGGAAGTACACACACCACCATGAGCCATGCCGACCGCTATGCCCCCCGCCCCGCCCCGCGCCTCCCTCTGTCGCGCCTGCGGGCCGCCCTTCTGCTCCTCTGCACCGCCTTTCTGCTGAGCGGGAGTGCCCCCCCCGCCGCGGCGCAGACGGGCGTGATCGACGCCAATGCCAAGATCCACGTCACGGTCGCAAACGAGCCGACTCTGACCGGTGACTACACCGTGGACGGCAGCGGCAACATCACCATGCTCTACATCAACCAGGTCTTCGTCCAGGGCAAGACCCCCGCCCAGGCCGCCGCGACCATCCGCGGCGCGGCGGGCGGGCCGGGCCGCAAAGCGACCGGGCTGTCCCAGTTCTACGTCAAGCCGCAGGTCGTGGTCACCATCCTCGACGCGGGCGGCATCGGCGTGGACGTCGCCGGCCTGGTCACCTCGCCGCGCCACTACGTCGTCCGCACCAACGCCCACCTGGACGACGTGCTGCGCCAGGCCGTGCCCGCCCTGAACGCCGACCTGAGCAAGGTCGAGATCACGCGCGGCGACACCAACGGCAAAGAGACCGTGGACTACAAATCGTTTCTGGACGCCCAGACTCCGGCGGGCAACCCCGCCCTGCACGGCGGCGACGTGATCACGGTCGGCAGCCGCGAGGCCCAGCCGATCTTCATCAACGTCCAAGGCCAGGTCGTAAAGCCGGGTCGGTTCCAGGTGCCGGCCAGCACGACGGCCTACAGCGCCTTGCAGGCGGCGGGCGGGCCGACACTGGCGGCCAACACGACGGGCATCGTCATCCGCCACTTCGGGGCGGCCCCGACCGACACGCTCCCGTTCCAGTACGCGACGGCGGGCCAGAATCCGACCGACGCCACCCTCAACCCGGTCCTGGTAGACGGCGACAGCATTATCGTCCCCGCCGCCACCGTCGCCGCCACCTACACCCTGACCGGGCCGGGCATCCGCAACCCCGCCGAGTACGGGCTGACGAACGGCCAGCCGATCTCGCTGGCCGCCGCCATCGGCAAGGCCGGCGGCCTGTCCGACCGGGCGAAGATCAACGAGGTGCAGATCATCCGCTCCAACCCCAGGACGGGCGCGGCCCAGACCATCAAGCTGAACGCCAGCGACGCGACGGTCCAGGGGACGTACATGGTCCAGGCGGGCGACAACATCACGATCAACCAGGGCGGTGCCCCCTCGCGCGTCGACCCGTTCCAGCTTCTGGGCCTGGCAATCGCCGTGTTCACCATCTTCCGGCACTGAGCAGCCGCCTAAAAAAGAGAAAAAGATCAAGCGGGAAAGCGCAAGAGTTCGCCCCCGGCGCTGAAAGTCATCTTCAGTGCCGGGGGCGTTTTTTGCGCGCGCCTCTCAGGCGTTCAGCGAGGCCATGTCGATGACGAACCGATACCGCACGTCGCTCTTGAGCACACGCTCGAAGGCGTCGTTGACGTCCCCGATGCCGATCATCTCCACGTCGCAGGTGATGCCGCGCTCGGCGCAGAACTCCAGCATCTCCTGCGTCTCGGCGATGCCACCCGCCCCCGAACCCGCGAGGGACTTGCGCCCCGCCATCAGCGACACCCCCAGGACAGGCGGGTCAATCGCGTCAAGCTGGCCGACCAGGATCAGCGTCCCGTCCAGCTTCAGCGCCGCCAGGTAGGGGTTGAAGTCGTGCGCGCTCGGCACCGTGTCCAGGATGAAGTCGAACTGGGCGGCAGCCTCCGCCATCTGCGCCGGGTCGGTAGAGATCACAACGTGGTCCGCGCCCAGCCGCCGCGCCTCGCCCTCTTTATCCGCGGAGCGCGTGAACAGCGACACGTCCGCGCCCAGCGCCTTGGCGAACTTCAGCCCCATGTGCCCCAGCCCGCCCAGGCCGACGACCGCGACCCTGTGGCCCGGCCCGATCTTCCAGTGCTTCAATGGCGAGTAGGTGGTGATGCCCGCGCAGAGCAGAGGCCCGGCGGCCTTCGGGTCAAGCGCCTCGGGGATGTGCAGGACGAACCTGTCGGAGACGACGATCCGCGCCGAGTAGCCGCCATAGGTCGGCGAGCCGTCGCGGCGGTCCTTGTCGTTGTAGGTCTGGGTGCAGAGGTTTTCGCAGTAGACTTCCAGCCCGGCCCGGCAGGCCGCGCAGTGCCCGCACGAGTCCACCATGGTGCCCACGCCCACCGTGTCGCCGGCCTTGAACCGGGTGACGGCTTCACCGACCTGGGTGACGCGCCCGACGATCTCGTGGCCCGGCACCATCGGGTAAACGGCGTTGCCCCACCCGTTGCGCGTCTGGTGGATGTCGGTGTGGCAGACGCCGCAGTAGAGGATGTCGATCACCACGTCGTCCGGGCGCGGCGCGCGCCGCTCGAACTCCCACGGCGCGACCGGCGTAGTCGCCGACTGGGCCGCATATCCAGATACGTTCATGCTGATGGTCTCCTGGGCATATTCATTCTGTTAAGATGAGACCATCTTACCCGCCCCTTAGGAAAGGCCATAACCGGATACCGCAAGGTTATTGCCTGATCCTGCAACTGGACGAAAAGCCAAAGGGGACGGGGGAGCGGAGCGGGTACACTGAGGGCATGAAAAACGCGCCCTGCGAGAGGCAGGCTGAACTGACCGTGTTGCTCGGCCGGCTGACGGCGGTTGACGGCACACACCCGACTGCGTTCCCCCCGCTGACCTTGTACCGCCTGTCGGCTCCTTCCGAGCCGGTCTATGGGATTCAGAAGCCGACGTTCTGCATCGTCGCCCAGGGCAGCAAGTTGGCCGTGCTTGAGGAAGAAAGCCAATTGCACGATTCCACACACTACCTGCTGATGTCGGTGGACCTGCCCCTGACCACGCAGGTCGTCGAGGCGTCGCCGGAACAGCCGTACCTCGGGTTCTGCCTGGACATCGACCCACGCCAGATCAGCCTGCTCTTGATGGAAATGGAGGGGCCGCCGCCTGACGCCGCTGCGGCCCGCGGCCTGTCGCTCAGCCGGACGGACGCGCCGCTGCTGGACGCCGTGCTGCGCCTGCTGCGCCTGCTGGATACGCCGGGTGACGTGCCGATGCTGGCCCCGCTGGCCCAGCGCGAGATTCTGTACCGCCTGCTGCGGGGCGAGCAGGGCGCGCGGCTGCGCCAGATCGCCGTCAACAACAGCCTGACACAGCGCGTCGCTAGGGCTATCGACTGGCTCAAGCGCCATTATGCCGAGCCGCTGCGGATCGAAACGATTGCACAGGAGGTGTGCATGAGTCCGTCCGGCCTGCACCACCACTTCAAGGCAGTCACCGCCCTCAGCCCGCTCCAGTACCAGAAGCACCTGCGCCTCCAGGAGGCGCGCCGCCTGATGCTGTCCGAGGCTCTTGACGCGGCGACGGCAGGCTACCGGGTCGGCTACCAGAGTCCGTCACAGTTCAGCCGCGAGTACAGCCGCCTGTTCGGTGCCCCGCCAGTGCGCGACATCGCCCGGCTCCGGGGCGCTCCCTAGTCCCGTCACCGACAGTGTCATTTCCGGGGGGAGTTAGGACTAGGAGTTAGGACTAGGAGTTAGGACTAGGAGTTAGGACTAGGAGTTAGGACTAGCGGATGATGGGGGAGGTGCCTTCAGCCCGCCCGCACCGGCGGCGGGGCGCTCAGGCGGCGCGAGAGGCAGGCGATCTCGCGCAGGCGCGCGACCTCGCGGGCCATGTCCACGCGGGCGAGGTCGCGGCTGTCCAGGGCGTTGACCAGGCGCTCGGCCAGGCGGATCGCCCCCAGGGCGACCAGCTCGTTGTCGTAGTCCACGGTCACGTGGAAGCGCCCGCGCGGGTCTACGGTCCAGTTCCAGCGCGTCTCGCCCGAGAGCGGTGCCCCCAGCCCGCGCCGGACCTGGTTCTGGATCTCGATGATGAGGTGCTCGAACAGGTGCGGGATCTCGGTCGCCTGCGCCTCGCGCTGGAACGGGAGGTCGTCTTCGTTGACGCACCGCTGCGAGGCCATCTGGGGCAGGAGCCGGAACAGCAGGCGCGGCAGGTGGGGCCGGCCCTCGGTCGTCCACGCCTCGTGTTCGGGCATCTCGACCACGAGGGTGGCGCGGCAGACGTCGTGCAGCCTGATTTCGGTGATTTTCAACGCGAGTTTCCGTGCCGATTTCCGTGCGCGCCGTACCCGCGCCCTCTTGACATTCCCGCCGGCAGAGTCTATAATATCTGCGGCGCTTATTCCTCGATAGCTCAATTGGCAGAGCACTCGGCTGTTAACTGAGATGTTGTAGGTTCGAGTCCTACTCGGGGAGCCACTTAACGAGACACTGGGCTTACCAGGACACTGGATTGTAACATAAGAAATGCCGTTTGTCCAGCGGAGGCCGGGGCGCGTTTGCGCCCCGGCTTTTCCGTTTTTGGGAGGCGGCGTCGGCGACCAAGCGATGAGCAGACAGACCAAAGGGGCGGCGCGGGCCGACGGGCAGGAGGCGGGGGAGTGGTACACGCCGCAGGAGGTGGCCGGGCGGTGCGGCCTGAGCCGCCGCCGCGTCTACGACTGGCTCACCTGGGGGTGGCTGCGCGGGCACCGGCGGGGGGGCCGCTGGGCGGTGACGGCGGACGACTGGGAGTTCTTCCAGCGGACCTGCCGCGGGGCCGGCGGGCGGCTGATGCCCAGCCTGCGCGACTGGTCGCCGCTGTGGGCCGCGCGGGACGCTCAGGAGGGGCGGACGTTTTTGGCGGGGGGAGGCCCCAGCAGGGCCGGGTAACAGGCGCGCAACGTGTTCAGGTCGCGCGCCGTGACGGACGGGGCGGGTGTGGGCAGGCGCTCACCGGCGGCGGAAAAGAAGCGCGTCTCGGAGGGGTACATCAGGTCGTCCGGGTCGTCGCTGTGCCCCTGGATACCCAGCGCGTGGCCGAACTCATGCGCCGCCGTCGCGGTGATGTCCTCCGGCGTCGCCTCCCCCGTCGCCAGGTGGATCTCGGCCCGCGCCAGCGTCGCCCCGTGGGAATAGACCGTAGTCATGCCCACCGCGCCCGCCTTCCCCGGCAGCGCCGCCGAGGGCACGAGCCGCACCGTGAGGTCGGCCTTGTCGGGCGCATCCACGACTACATAGCACACCCCGCCTCCGGTCGCGCGCACCCAGAGGTCGAACCCCCTCTGTACGTCCCGCGCTTCCTGCGCCTCTTCGGACCCGTGCGTGGCGAGGAAAACGCGGAGGGGGAAGCGCGGCCAGTGCAGCAGCCGCATCAAGGGCGCGCGGGCATAATCCGGCGCGGCGGGCGCGGCCCGTAGGGGCTGGCACGGTAGGCTGGGGCCGCACAGGAAGAAAACAAACAAGCAGAGGGGGGAAGCGCGGCGCGGCATGGCCTTTTCTATACGGGGCAGGGGCGGGAAAAGTCGCCGCGCCGGGACCCCGCCCCGCAGGAAACCCCGCCCCGCCTTGCCCCCTTCCCCTTGCTGAAGGAAGAGAGCCGGGGATGAGAGGTTCTTGATGGCCTGGGCGCGCCCCCTACCGCTCCTGTTCGGTGGGGCGGACGAGTATCTCGTTGACGTTGACCCGCGGCGGCTGCGTCACGGCGTAGACGATGGCGGCGGCGATGTCCTCGCTCTCCAGCGGCGTCATGGCCCCGATGAACTGTTTAATCTGCTGCTTGGTCTCCGGGTGGGTGATATGGTCCGTCAGCTCGGTCGCCACCGCGCCCGGCTCGATGATCGTCACCCGGACCTTATCCTTGTAGACCTCCTGGCGCAGCGACTCGGAGAACGCGCCGACGCCCCACTTGCTGGCGTTGTAGACGCCGCTGCCTGCCCGCGCGGTCCGGCCCGCGACGCTCGACACGTTGACGACGTGCCCGCCGCCCGACTCCTTCACCTTGTCTTCTTTCAGCAGGGGCAGCGCGGCGTGGGTGGCGTACATCAGCCCCAGGACGTTGGTGCCGATCATCCGCCGCCAGTCCTCGGTGTCCGCGTTGGCAATCGGCCCGAGCAGCATCACGCCGGCGTTGTTGACCAGGATGTCCAGCCGCCCCCACTTCGCGTTTGTCTCCAAAACCATGCGCCGCGCCTGATCCTCCTGAGCCACGTCCGCCGTGACCGCCAGCGCCTGTCCCCCTTCCGCCTCGATGCGCTTTGCCAGCGATTCGAGGCGGTCCGCGCGCCGTGCCGAGAGGGCGACCCGCGCGCCCTCACGGGCGAGGGCGAGGGCGGTCGCCTCCCCGATGCCCGACGAAGCCCCCGTCACGAGGGCGACTCTGCCGTCCAATCTTCCTGCCATGACTGTTTCCCCCTTCTCCCCAACCCTTCGTCGGTGTCCCCCACCGGGGCGGAGACAAAACATCCCGGACCCTGCAAAAATGCGCGGGCTTTCCCGATACATGGACTAGGGTTCACAAAAACTGAAGTTCAAAGGGCGCTCGGATTACGGGAATGGGATGAAGATGCGGTGCGCGCAGAAATGACCGACACGAACGCGGAGACGAGGCACGGCGGGACGGAGACGCTGGACGCGCTCCAGGAGAGCCAGAGGCTGTTCCTGGCGTCGCTCGACGCCATGCAGGAAGGCTTCACCGTCCAGGCCTGGGACGGCACCATCCTGATGTGTAACCGGAGCGCCGAGCGCATCCTGCGGCTGCCGCCGGGCGGGTTCACCGACCGCCACGTCCACAGCCCCGGCTGGCGCGTCGTGGACGGGGACGGGGCCATCCTGCCGCGCGAGCGCCAGCCCAGCCGCGTGGCGCTCGAATCGGGTCAGGCACAGTCGGAGTGCGTCCTGGGCCTGGTGCGGCGCGGCCAGCCCGCGCAGTGGCTGCGGATGAACGTCGCGCCGCTGTTCCACGCCGGCGAGGACCGGCCCTACGCCGTCGTGCAGACCTTCACCGACATCACCGACGACAAGAAGGCCGAAGACGCGCTGCGCCAGACCCAGGAGCGCCTGCGCGCCGTGGTCGAGAACGCGCCCCTGGTCCTGTTCAGCTTGGACGCCGGGGGCGTCTTCACGACATCGGAGGGGCAGGGCCTCGGAGCACTCGGGCTGAAGCCGGGTCAGGTCGTCGGGCAGTCGCTGTTCGAGATGTACGGCGACGACCCCGTGGTCGGGCCGTCGGTCCACCGCGCCCTCGCGGGCGAATCGGTCTCCTGCGTCTCCCAACTGGGCGGCCGGACGTGGGAGAGTCGGGTGGGGCCGCTGCGCGGCGCGGACGGGTCGGTGCAGGGGGTGATCGGCGTCTCCCACGACGTCACCGAGCGGCATATGGCCGAAGAGCGGTTCCGTGTGCTGTTCGAGCAGTCATCCGACGCACACCTGCTTCTCGGAGAGAGCGGCGTCGTTGACTGCAACCCCGCCGCCGTCGCCCTGCTGCGCTGCGCCGACAAGGCCGTGCTGCTGTCGCACCACCCCGCCGCGCTGTCACCCGAGTTCCAGCCCGACGGCAGGCGCTCCGACGAGAAGGCCAGGGAGATGGACGGGATCGCCCGGCGGTGCGGGCACCACCGGTTCGACTGGACCCACTGCCGGGCGGACGGCGTGGAGTTCCCCGTCGAGGTGACGCTGACGCCGGTGACACTGGATGGCAGGCCCGTCCTGCTCTCGGTCCTGCACGACCTGACCGAGCGCCACCGGGCCGAGGAGGCGCTGCGGCGCAGCGAGGACCGGCTGCGGCGACTCCAGGGCCTGATGACCGCGCGCGGGCTGACGCTGGACGAGAAGGTCGCGCGCCTGCTGGCCCTAGGGTGCGACTTTTTCGGCTTGGAGATCGGCACCCTCGCCCAGGTGGAGGGCCAGCAATGCACGTTTATACACGCCGTATCCCCCGGCAACTCCTTCCCCGTCGGGCTGACCTGTGGCACGGACAACACCTACTGCTCACAGGTGGTGCGGGCGGCCGAAGTCAAGGCCGTCGGCCACGTCGGCGGCTCCGACTGGCGCGACCTGCCCGCCTACGTCGCGACCGGCCTCGAAGCCTACCTGGGGGCACCGCTGTGGGTCGGAGACGTCCTCCACGGGACGCTCTGCTTCGCCGGCGCGGCCCCGCGCGCCGAGGCGTTCGCCGAGAGCGACAAAGAGATACTGCGCCTGATGGCACAGTGGATCGGCAGCGACATCGCCCGCGAGGAGGCCCGCCGGCAGATCGAGTCTTACAACATCGTCCTGGAGTTCCAGATGGGCGAGGTGGCGAAGGCCAATGCGGAGCTTGAGGCGCTGGCGACCACCGACGCCCTGACCGGGCTGCGTAACCGCCGCGCCTTTGGGGACCGGCTGGACGCCGAAGTGGCGCGGGCCGCGCGCTATGGGCCACCGCTGTCTCTGCTGCTGCTCGACGTGGACCACTTCAAGCAGTACAACGACACGTTCGGCCACCAGGGGGGCGATGCCGTGCTCCGGCGCGTCGCGGACCTGCTGCTGCGGGAGGCGCGGGAGACCGACCTGGTGGCCCGCTACGGCGGCGAGGAGTTCGCCCTGATCCTGCCGCAGACGGATGCGCGGGGCGCGCTCGTGGTCGCGGAGCGCATCCGGGCGGCGATTGAGGGGGACGGCTGGGCCGAGCGCCCTGTGACGGCCTCGCTCGGGTCGGCCACGCACGGGCTTGCCGCGCACGGCTTCGGCATGGACGGCCCGGCCCTGATCGCCGAGGCCGACGGCGCGCTGTACCGGGCCAAAAGCGCGGGCCGCAACCGCGTCATCCAGGCCGGGCACGTCGCCCCCACCCTAGAGCTGGTCGCCTGAACGGGATCGCCTAGACATCTGCCCCGGCATAAAAAGCCCCGCCGTCCACGGCGGGGCCTTCTGCACTTCTCCTTACCGCCGCGCCGCCGTGTCCGGCTCCAGCACCCGGTCGGGGCTGTTCTGGTCGTCACCCGACAGCGCCCTGACGGCCAGGTACGCCGTCACGCCGAAGCCAACTTTGTTGATCACATCCCCCACCGATGACGCGACGTTGAACCAGTCCAGGTTCACGTGCCAGGCCAGGTGCGACGCGCTCAGCCCCTCGAACACGTACACGATCGGGTAGATGCCCCACAGCGTGAGCAGGTACAGGTTCATGGACCTGATGCCGTGCCGGATCGGCAGCGGCTGCTCGGCGGCCAGCTTTTTGCCTTCCGTCAGCAGGATCGCCAGGATGACCAGATACCCCAGGGTCGAGATCGTCCCCCAGACGTAGTGCGCCCCGATGCCGCCCGCGACATTGGGATACCAGTGGCCGTTCAGCGATGCCCCGGACAGCTCGCCGATGAACCCGGTCACGATCATGAACAGGTCCGCCAGGATCAGCTTCCAGGCGAACGCCGAGCCGCGGACTTTCAGCATCTCGGGGTACTTCAGCAGCAGCAGCGGCGTCGTCACCGTCCAGTCCACGTAGCGCACGGCCGTAGGGAACGGCTTGCCCGGCGCGTACTGTGACGTGATAAAGTAGTAGGCCACCGCAGCCACCCCGCAGATCATCGCCGACGTCGTCATCGTGCCCCGGTAGGCCGGCAGGATCTTTTCCCGCTCCACCAGGAAGAACACGAACGCCGCTCCCAGGGCGAACATCGCCACGAAGAGGCTATAATGGAGCATGGCCTCCGACAAGCTCCAATGTGTCACCGCGTTGTCCAGTCCGAACGACTGCAATTCCAAAGTGTCTACCCTGCGCTTTCTAATCCCGATCGGGATATCCCTCCTCCGCGTTATAGACACAAATAATCGGGGCTAAACCGTGCCGACATGGAGTAATATGCCAGGATGACGGATTCAAAAACAAACGCCGCCTCGGGCTGCCTGTTCGGGTTGGCCTTGGGTGATGCCCTGGGGGCGGAGACGGAGTTCATCCAGAGCGTGGCGGAGATCGAGGCGCGCTGGGGGCCGGGTGGACCTGCCGAACCGGGCCGGCGCGTTACCGACGACACGCAAATGACTCTGGCCGTCGGCGAGGCGCTTGTGGCAGCCGAGCGCCCCTACACCGCCCGAACAACCGAGGGGCCGCTGCGGCGGGCCTTCGTCGCCTGGAACAACAGCCCCGACAACGACCGCGCGCCGGGCGTCACGTGCATAACGGCCTGTGGCCGCCTGGCGCAGGGCCTGCCCTGGGTGCGGGCCACCGTCGCAAGCTCCAAAGGCTGCGGCGCGAACATGCGGGTCGCCCCGGTTGGCCTGCTGCCCGGTGTCGATGACGCGACCCGCGCCGCGCTGGCCCAGTTCCAGTCCGCGCTGACCCACGGGCACCCCACGGCTCTGGCCGCCTCCGACCTGACCGCCGAGGCCGTGGCCGATCTGGCGGCAGGCGGCGACCCGGAGGGGCTGCCCCGGCGGCTGCGCGCCTATGCCCTCTCGCAGCGCGAGATCTACCACGCGGACTGGCTTGGGGAGCTGTGGGAGCGGCCTGGGGAGGCAACGCCGCAGGGCTTCATCGCGCGCGGCTGGGACGAGTGCCTGGGCAGCCTCGCCCGCTTGGAGGCCGCGCTGGCACGGGCCGACCGCGAGGCCGACCCCTGCGCGATCACCGGCGAGGGCTGGGTGGCCGAGGAGGCGCTGGCGACGGGCCTGCTCTGCTTTCTGCTCTTTCCCAACGACCCCGTAGCCGCCGTGCGCCGGGCCGCCGTCAGCGCGGGCGACTCGGACTCACTGGCCTGCCTCGCGGGCGCATTCGCGGGTGCCCATCGCGGCCTGTCCGCCTGGCCCGCCCCGTGGGTCAGCGGGGTCGAGTACCACGACCGGCTGGCCGCCCTAGGGACGGCGTGGGATCACTGACGCATCCGACCCGAGCCGGCCTACCCCTCCCGCCGGGGCGCGTCCTGTGCCGCCCCGCCCGCCCGCCGCGCGGCCAGCAGGGCGTCGTAGACGGCCAGGACGCGCCCACCGACCTGCTCGGGGGTGCGCGACACGGCCCCGCGCTTGGCTTCGCCCGACAGGCGGCGGCGCAGGGGAGGGTCGCGCAGGATCTCCAGTGCCCGGTCGGCCATCGCCTCAGGGGCGTCGGGCACCAGGAAGCCGTCCACGCCCTCGCGGACCGACTCGGGGGCACCGCCGGCGTTGACGACGACACAGGGCAGACCCGCCGCCAGGGCCTCGCCCACGGCCAGGCCCTGCGTCTCGGTCTTCGAGGGGAACAGGAAGACGTCGGCAGCCTGGTACAGCGGGTCCAGCTTGGTGCGAGGCAGGAAGCCGGCGAAGCGCGTCCGGCGGTGGACGCCCAGGGTCCGGGCGCGGGCTTCGAGCGGCGCGCGGCTCTTGCCGCTGCCGGCCAGCAGTAGGTAGGTGTCGCTCGTGCTCTCGGCCACGCGCGCGAAGGCCCGCAGCAGCAGGTCCAGGTTCTTCTCCGGGGCCAGCCGGCCCACGTACAGCAGGATGCGGGCGTCGGGCGGCAGGCCGAACTCCTGCCGGGTGGCGTCGGGCCGGGCCAGCACGTAGGGCGGCGCGGGGATGGCCGTCGGGACGACCGAGACCGGCGCCCGGACGCCGTAGTCCTCGGTCAGGACACGCCGGGTCAGGTCGGAGGGGGCCAGCACCTGATCGCACGAGTCGTAAAAGCCGTGCATCCACCGGACCAGCATCCGGCGCGTGGCGGCCACGGTGGGCAGGGGCAGATAATGGGCGTACTCGGTGTACAGCGTGTGGTTGGTGGCGACGTGGGGCAGCCCGAGAGCGCGGGCGGCCCGGCGGGCGACGAGGCCCAGAAAGAACGGCGAGTGCGAGTGCACGATGTCCAGGCCCAGCCGGGGCAGGGCGAGGGAGATGCGCGGCGAGAAGGGCACAGGCACCACGTAGTCCGGCTCGACCAGCGAGTTGACGGAGGGGTAGCGGTAGACGTGGGGGCGGTCGTCCGTGTAGCGGGGGTAGTGCGACGTGAACACGAACGTCTCGTGCCCGGCCCGCTCCAGCGAGGCGATCAGCGTCTGGACGGACGTGCTGACGCCGTTGATGAGAGGCGGATAGCTCTCGGTGAAGATGCCGACGCGCATGGTCTGGTACACCTCAACAAGGTCACTGGCGCGGGGTCTGCCGGGGCTGTGAAAAGCCCCGGCAGGGATGCGCCCTCGCCCGCAAAGACTCTAGCGACGGAAGACACGTCCGCTTCTTCGTCCGAAGGACGCCCCTTTGCCGGGGCATTCCACTGCCCCGCCGGCGAGCCGCGCCCCCCAAACGAGTTCACACGATCAGCATCGCGTCGCCGAACGACAGGAACCGGTACTCCGAGGCCAGTGCTTCGGCGTAGGCCCGGCGGATCGGGTCTGCGCCGGCCAGGGCGCTCACCAGGAGCAGCAGCGTCGAGCGCGGCATGTGGAAGTTCGTGATCAGCGCGTCTACCACCTGGAACCGGTAGCCAGGCGTGACGAACAGCGCCGTCTCGCCCTCGCGCGCGGCGATCCGGCGCGGCCCGACGGCGGCGCTCTCCAAAGTCCGGGCCGAGGTCGTGCCGACGGCGAAGACGCGCCCCGCCGCGCCGTTGACGACCTCGGCGGCTTCGGGGCTGACCGAGACGCGCTCGGCGTGCATGACATGGGCCGTGACGTCGTCGGCCTCGATGGGCCGGAACGTGCCAAGACCCACGTGCAGCGTGACGCGGGCGATTCGGACGCCGCGCGCCTCGATCCGGGCCAGCAGATCGGGCGTGAAGTGCAGGCCCGCCGTGGGCGCGGCCGCCGACCCGCCGGCCTGGGCGTAGACGGTCTGGTAGCGCCCGCGCGACTCGGCAGGCAGGGGCGTCCCGATGTAGGGCGGCAGCGGGGCCAGCGACCGGGCCGCGATGGCTTCCTCGACGGGCACCCCCTCGGGAGCGGCAAACCGCAGCAGTCGCCCGCCCCGGTCGTCCGTCTTTTCCAAGACCTGGGCCGTCAGGCCGTCGCCGAACGCGACCGTGACGCCGGGCAGCAGCTTCCTTCCTGGGCGCACCAGCGCCTCCCAGAGTCCCTCGGCGACCGGGCGCGTCAGGAAGGTCTCGACCCGCTCCTCGGGGTAATCGACGCGCGCCCCGAACAGGCGCTGGGCCGTGACCCGCGTGTCGTTGAGCACCAACACGTCGCCCGCGCTGAGATACTCCGGCAAGTCGAAGAAGTGGCGGTGCGTCAGCGACCCGGCCTCGCGGTCCAGGACCAGCAGGCGGGACCGGTCACGCGGCTCCAGCGGCACCTGCGCGATGCGCCCGGCGGGCAGATGATAGTCGAAATCGGACAGCCGCAGCGGCGGCCCTTCTGGGAGTTGTCGTTCCATGAGCGTCGGCAGGGCGCAGGCGGCGCGCGTCCTTGTGCCATTGTAGCGGACGGCGGGGCCGATGTCAAGGGGCGCGGGCACCACCCGAAACATCGTCAGACGGGGACAGCGGTGCCCGAGGCGAGATAAGCCCGCCAGCCACCGAACTGAGTGATCTCCCGTGCCCCCTCGACGGCGAACGGCTCGCAGATGAAGCCGCTGACGGAGGAGCCGTCCGCCAGCGCGACGCTGCCGATCCCCAACGGGGCCGGGATGGCCGCGACGAAGCCCCCGAAATGGGCCGTAGGGACCGCCCAGACTTCCACCTCGATGCTCGTCTCGGCACCGGGGTCGCGGATTAGGCCCGGCTTCGGGGGAGCGGTGCCGGGCAGGGCGTACAGGCGGTAGCCCGCCGCCGTGCGCGTCGCCGCCGTCAGCCTGGCCCCGCGACTCGTGAGCTGGTGGTTTAGGGGCTGCCCCGTCAGGTGCGCGCCGACGACGGCGACCGGCACACACCCCGGCGGCGGGATCGGCGGGCTGAGGGACCGGGTGTCTCCCAGCAGGGTGCTTGTTCCCCCCAGCCTGCCCCCCATCCGTCGGTGCAGACGATCACCGAGCCGCAGCAGCGCGCGATCATTCCCCGCCGCCCCGACGAGCGACACGCCGAACGGCAGGCCGTTCGGGCGCAAGCCGGCGGGCACGGCGACGACGGCCAGGTCAAATAAATTCGCGAAATTGGTGTAATACCCGAGGTTCGTGTTGAGCCGGACCGGATCGGCCTCGACTTGGGCGCGGGTGTAGGTCGTGCCCGTCGTGGGCAGCAGCAGGACGTCGGCGTCCCGCCACGCCTGCGACGATTCGCGGCGCAGCTCTTCCAGGCGGTACAGGCCTGTGAATGCGTCCACGGCGCTGTATTTTGACGCCCCCTCGATGATGCCGCGGACAATCGGGTTCACGTCGTCGGCGTGGGAGGCGAAGAAGCCGCCCAGCGCGGCCAGGCGCTCCGCCACCCACGGCCCGGCGTAGAGCAGGGCGGCGGCCTCGGCGAAGGGCCGGAAGTCGAACTCGGCCCGGACGCCGCCCAGCGACTCCAAACCGGCAACGGACGATTCGTAGAGCTTCTGTGCCTCGCCGTCGCCGAAGAACTCCCACTGCGACTCGCGGGGGACGCCGAACCGGAAGGGGCCGGGCAGCCATAGGGCGGGGGCGTCTTCGCCCGCCGACAGGCGCGAGAACGAGTCGGCGGGGTCGAACCCGCGCGCGGCATCGAAGACGCGGGCGGCGTCCCCCGCCGTCAGACCGAAGACCGAGACGCAGTCCAGCGACCGGCAGGCGGGGACGACGCCGCGCGTACTGAGCGCGCCCCGCGTCGGCTTCAGGCCGACCAGGTTGTTGAAAGCGGCGGGGACGCGGCCCGAGCCGGCGGTGTCGGTCCCGAGCGCGAACGAGACCAGCCCGCGCGCCACGGCCACGGCCGACCCAGAGCTGGATCCGCCCGAGATATGATCCGCGTCGAAGACGCTGGAACACGCCCCGAAGGGCGACCGCGTCCCGACCAGGCCGGTCGCAAACTGGTCCAGATTGGTCTTGCCGACCAGGACGGCCCCGGCGTCTTCGAGCCTTCGGATAGCCGTGGCCGTCTCGGTCGCCGTGTAGGCAAAAGCGGGGCAGGCCGCCGTCGTCCCCATCCCGGCCACGTCCATGTTGTCCTTGACCGCGAACGGGACGCCGTACAGCGGCAGGCCGGCCCGGTCGGCGCGTCCGAGGGCGGCGGCCCGCGCCTCAATGCGCTCGCGCGAAACGAGCGAAATCCAAACCGGGTTGAGTTGCTCGCCCGCGATGCGCCCGTAGACGTGGCCTAGCACTGACGCCGGCGTCTCGCCCGCGTCGTAGGCGGCTTCTATCGCCTCGATGTCCAGCCTCATGGCATCTGTACTTATGGCACTTCCCCCTCGGTCCGCAGGATGACGAGGCTCTGGCCTGCCAGCGTCAGCGCGCCCGGCTTGGCACGGACCTCGGTGACCACGCCCGCGTGCGGCGCGGCCACGGCCCACTCCACCTTCATCGCTTCCAGTACGAGCAGGATTTCGCCCGCAGCCACGCGCTGCCCCGGCTCCACGAGTATCTTCCAGACGCTCGACGTCATCGGCGTCGTCACCGCCTCGCATCCCTCGGGGACGGCATCTGACGCGGGCGGGATACCCGCGTCGTCGGGCGCGGTGTCCGCCAGCAGCAGCCCCGCCGCCGCCCAGCGCGCCCGCTCGGCCTCGAACGCCTCCCGCTGACGCGCCCGGCTTTCACGTGCCTCGCCCTCGATGGAGCGCAGGAAGTCCAGATGCTCGGAGTAGCGGAACTCGCCCGGCGCGATCTCTAGAGAGACGTCGTCGTGGGGGAAGCCGTCGCGCAGTTCGAGCAGCTCCGCCGCGCCGACGGGGTAGAACCGAATCCGGTCAAAGGGGCGCAGCAGCCAGGGCGTCCCCGGCTCGAACGGCGGCGCGCTCCCGAACGTGTTCCAGACCTGCGTGGTCCGCCCGAAGAGCTGGTAGCCGCCCGGCCCCTCCATGCCGTAGATGCACAGGTACGCCCCGCCGATGCCGACGGCGTTCTCGGGCGTCCACGTCCGGGCCGGGTTGTACTTGGTGGTGACGAGCCGGTGCCTGGGGTCAACCGGCGTCGCCACGGGTGCCCCGAGGTAGACATCGCCTAGGCCCAGGACCAGGAAGTCAGCGTCGAAGACCGTGCGGTAGACGTCGTCGCGCGACCCCAGCCCGTTGATGCGGCGGATGAACTCGATGTTGTCCGGGCACCAGGGGGCGTCGGGGCGCACCGATTGCATGTACTTCTCGGCGGCGAGCCGGGTCTGCGGGTCGTCCCAGGACAGCGGCAGGCGCAAAATGCGCGACGGCACGGTCATGTCCAGGCCGGCGGGGATGGCCCGTTCGGCGGTCTGGAGCGCAAGGAGCAAGGCCTCGCGCGGCAGCCGCCGGGGGTCGTAGTGGATTTGCAGGCTGCGGATGCCGGGCGTGACATCGAGGATGCCCGGCAGGGCCAGGCTTCGGAGCTGCGACTGGAGGGCGTGGACGCGCAGGCGCAGGGCCAGATCGAGGACGTTGGGGCCGAACTCGACCAGCAGCCAACGGTCGCCGTCGACGCGCGTGACCACTGCGGGCGCAGCCACCGTCTCAGGCCGGGTGCTGAGGATCGCCGGCTCGGTCGGCAGGCCGTCCCCGTCGGGCAGACGGGGCAGCGGGGCGTTCAGCGTGGCGACCGACTCGTCCAGCGCGCGCGCCATCTCGGCGGCCTGCTCATGGGTGACGGCGTGGAAGCGGACCGTGTCGCCGGGGCGGAGCTGGCCCATCTTCCACAGCTCGGCGTGGGCGATGGTGGCGGGGCAGACGAAGCCGCCCAGGCTCGGGCCGTCCGGCCCCAGCAGGATCGGCATGTCGCCGGTGAAATCTACGGTCCCGACCGCGTAGGCGTTGTCGTGGATGTTCGAGGGGTGCAGCCCGGCCTCGCCGCCGTCGAGCCGCGCCCACTGCGGCTTCGGCCCCAGCAGGCGGACGCCGGTGCGATCGGACTGGTGATGCACCCGCCAGTCCGTGCCGAAGAGCATCCCGATGTCTTCGTCCCGGAAGAAGTCCGGTGCCCCGTGCGGCCCGTACAAGACGCCGATCCGCCAGGCGTTTCCATACTGCGGGGTCACCTGGGGCGGCAGCGGGCCGACTTCGGGTGGGTCCAGCGACAGGGCTTCCGGCACCCCCAGATGCACGACATCGCCGGCCCGCAGCGCGCGCCCGTCGTGCCCGCCGAAGCCGCCCAGCATGAACGTGGCCGAGCTGCCCAAATAGTCCCCGACGGCCAGCCCGCCGCCCACCGCCAGATAGGCCCGCATTCCAGGCCCCGACGCGGCCCCCAGCCTCAACGTCGCGCCCGCAGGCAGCGAGACCGGCTCCCAGCAGGACACGGGGACGCCGTCCAGCGTCGGGGCCATGGCCGCGCCGGTCAGGGCCACCGTCGCCGCCCGCCCGAAGCGCAGCTCCGGCCCGGCCAGGGTGATTTCTAAGGCGGCAGCCCCCTCGGGGTTGCCGACCAGGCGATTGGCGAGACGCAAAGCCAGCGGGTCCATCGGCCCCGACGGCGGCACGCCGACGTCCCAATATCCCAGGCGGCCCGGCCAGTCCTGCACCGTGGTCTGCGTCCCGCCCGACACGACCTCGATGGCCGCGCGGGTGTAGGGGAACCGGCCCAGGAACGACGTCGTCACCGCGCCCTGGGCCATCTCGGGCGAATCGCAGACGCGGCGCAGGTAGTCCAAGTTGGTCTCGATGCCACCCAGCCGCGTCTCGGCCAAGGCAGATTGCAACGCGGCCAGCGCCGCCGAGCGATTCGGCCCGCGCACGATCAGCTTGGCGAGCATGGGGTCATAGTACGGCGTGACCTCGGTCCCCGGCTCGACCCAGCTTTCGACGCGGGCATCGGGGGGGAACGCGACGTGCGTCAGACGCCCCGCGCTCGGCTGGAAGCCGCGCCCGGCGTCCTCGGCATACAGCCGGGCCTCGAACGAGTGACCGCGCGACTCGATTCGCATTTGGGACAGCGGCGGCAGGTCGCCGGACGCCTGCCGCACCATCCACTCGACCAGGTCGATATTGGTGACCTCCTCGGTGACGCCGTGCTCCACTTGGAGCCGCGTGTTCACTTCGAGAAAGAAGAAGTCCCCGGCGTCCTCGTCGTACACGAACTCGACCGTGCCCGCCGATTGATAATCTACGGCCTGGCCGATCCGCACGGCGGCCTCCGAAAGCCGCGCCCGCGTCTCGCGCGAGACGCCCGGCGCGGGCGTCTCCTCGATCACCTTCTGGTTGCGCCGCTGGGCGGAGCAGTCGCGCTCGCCCAGGGCGAGGACGCCCCCCACCCCGTCGCCGAAGATCTGGACCTCGAGGTGCCGCGCCCGCTCGATGAAGCGCTCCACGAACACCCCGTCGTCGCCGAACGCCGCCGCCCCCTGACGCCGGACCGCCCCGAACGCCTCGGCAAGCTCGGCGTCGCTGCGGCACAGGCGGATGCCGATGCCGCCGCCGCCCGCCGTGCTCTTGAGCATGACCGGGTAGCCGATCCGCGCCGCCTCGGCCCGCGCGTCCGCCAGATCGGTCAAGAGGCCCGAGCCGGGCAGCAGCGGCAGGCCGAGACCCGCGGCCATCGACCGGGCCGCGTGCTTCAGGGCGAACGCCCGCATCTGCGTGCCCGTCGGGCCGATGAAGACGACACCGGCCTCGGCGCAGGCCTCGGCGAATTCGGGGCGCTCGCTCAAAAAGCCGTACCCAGGATGGATCGCCTCCGCGTCCGTGGCCCGCGCGGCTTCCAGAACGGCCTCGACCGACAGGTAGCTCTGGGCGGCGGGGGCCGGGCCGAGACGGACGGCCTCGTCGGCCTGGCGGACGTGGGGCGAGTGCCGGTCGGCGTCCGAGTAGACCGCGACCGAGCCGACGCCCATCCGGCGCAGGGTGCGGATGATCCGGCAGGCGATGGCCCCCCGGTTGGCGATCAGCACTTTACGGAACATCGGGGGCGTCCCAGATCAAGACTTCAATCGGCGTCGGATTGTAAGCGTTGCACGGGTTGTTGAGCTGGGGGCAGTTGGAGATCAGGCCCAGCACGTCCCGCTCCGCGCGCATCTCGACATACTTGCCCGGCTGCGAGACGCCGTCCTCAAAGGTCAGCCCGCCCTCGGGTGTCACCGGCACGTTCATAAAGAAGTTGATGTTGTTGGCGATGTCGCGCTTTTCCAGGCCGTAATCGGAGCGCAGCAGCGCCCCCAGGAAGCTCTGGCGGCAGGCGTGCATCCCGCCCTTGTCGAGCGCGTAGCGGACCTGGTTGCTCTCGGTCGAGCACGCGCCGCCCAGCGTGTCGTGCCGCCCGCAGGTATCGGCAACAATCGTCAGCAGGACGTTCCCGCGCGTGGACATCAGGCGCGTCCCGGTGGTGAGATAGATGTTCCCCTGGTCGCGGATCGTGTTCTGGAAATCGTAGCGGTCGGCCTTATCCGCCGCGTCGTAGAACAGCGTGTCCACGGCCTGGTTGCCTTCCAAATCGACGATCCGCAGCGTCTGCCCGCGCGTGATCGGGCGCAGCCACGACTCGCCCGCCGGCACGACTGCGCGGTAGACCGCCGAGGCCGGGTCGAGCGCGCTTTCCACCATCGTGAAGCCGCTCATAGGAAGTATCTCTCCGTGAGCGTGAACCCGCGCCCGTTCTCGGGCCGCGACATCCGGCACAAGTCGTCCGGGCCGGGGGCGGGGACGCGCCGGATCGAGAGACCGACCGGCTTCGGCGCATAACGCGGGTGCGGGTCAAGCGGGTGCGGGCAGGAGTTGAGGATGACCAGCACGTTCATCTCCGCCCGCAGCTCGACGCTCCCGCCGGGCGGGGAGTGGGCGGGCTGAAACGCCAGCGCGCCGTCTTCCCCAACGGCGACCTTGCTGAAGAAGTTGACGTTCGGCGACAGATCGCGCGGCCCCAGACCGTGCTTCTCCAGCGCGACAAGAAACCCGTCCTGCGCGTTCCTGTAAAAGTCGTTTCCGCACTCCTGGTAGCGCGCCTCGCCGTAGCGCATTCGAACGCCCTGAGCGTCCAGGCAGCCGCCCAGGGCGTCGTGCCAGCCCACTGTGTCGTGCGTGACCGAGCACAGGACGCGGCCCATGTCCGAGTACAGCACCAGGCCCGCCGTCAGACGCGCGACGTGCTGGGCCTTGAGCGTGTCGGGGATGTTCAGCCGCTCGGTGGGGCTGTCGGCGTTGTAAAAAATCGCCCCGGCGTTCGCGCCGCCATCCGTGTCGGTCAGCCGCAAGGCCGTGCCGCGCTTCAGGACGTGCGACCAGACCGCCCCCGGACTCAGGGTTTCTTCAAACAGCGTATCGCTCATCCGTTCCTTTTCTGGTGGGGCGCTCACCGGGGCAGATACTCCGTGCTGAACGTCTTGGACACGTCCGGGGCGGACGGCATCTGCTTCTGGTCCACGAAGAAGCGGCCGATCTCGTGCGCCGAGGCCAGGGCGGGGCCGGGGGCGGTCCCGGTCCCGATCAGGCGGCGGTTGTCGGTGACGCCGTAGAGCTTGACCTTGGTGAGCATGCTCTTCGAGTCGGCCTCGGACGTGCCCAGGTGCTTGGCCGCGATCTGGGCGGCCTCGGCGGGGTGTGCCTGGTCGTAGGCCGCACCCTTGGCGTAGGCCGCGACAAAGGCGCGCAGATCCGCGCCCCGGCCGGTCATCGTCTGCTGGGAGGCGGCGATCACGTCCAGCAGCGTGTTCGGGGCATCGTGGCTGCTGAAGATGACGTGCGCGCCGCCGGGCTTGGCCTTGGTCAGCCAGGGTTCCCAGGTGACGGCGGCGGGGACTTTGTCGGCGACGATGGCGGCCCCCGCCGTGTCGGCGTCCATGTTGGTGATGGTGACGTCAGTGGGCTTCATCCCAGCCGACCCCAGGGCCTTCAGCAGCAGCAGCTCGTTGCACTGCCCCAGCGTCGCCGCGACGGTCTTGCCCCGCAGGTCCGAGACGGTGCGGATGGCTTTCTGCGCGATCAGCCCGTCCGCGCCGTCGGAGGTGTCGATGACGTAGGCGCAGGCGGCGGGCGCGTTGCCGGCCCGCTGGTTGAGTAGGATCACCGTGTCCGCCGTGGTCAGGGAGGCGTCCAGCTTGCCGGTGAGGAGCAGCGGGACGCTGTCAGCCGGGCCGGAAAACTGCTTGGGCTGCACGTCCAGGCCCGCGTCCTTGAAGTAGCCTTTGTCCAGCGCCGTCCACAGCCCCACGTACCCGATCCACTGGTTATAGGCCACCACGAACGGCTTGGGGCCGGACGGGGCCGTGGCAGCCGCCGAGTCACCGGCCTTGTGTCCGCAGCCGACCAGCGCGAGACAGACACCCACCGCGCACAGAGTCGTCGCCAATTTTTTCATAGAGCCTCCCAGAGATGGTCCGAAGTCGTCACCCAGCCGACCGCGCCGCCCTCGCTCGTCACGACGTCCACGGCGGCCCGGTGGTCGCGCGGGTCGAACGCCGCGCAGCAGTCTTCCAACAGCAGCGGGAAGAACCCGAGGTCGGCGGCGTGCCGGTACGTCGCCAGGACGCAGCACTGCGTCGTCACGCCCGAAAGCAGCAGGTGGGACACTCCCCGCGCCCGCAGGCTGGCCTCCAGGCCAGTCCCCACGAACGCCGACTGTCCCGGCTTGTCGCACTGAAGATCGCCCGGACGGGGGGCCAGTTCGGCGAGCACGGCGCAGCCCGGCTCACCCCGGACGAGCAGGCGGCCCAGCTTGCCCGGCGTCCCAACCGGGTAGCCGGCGTTCTCGTAGCGCAGACGCTTGCAGTCGGACAAATCGGACAGGTCGGGGCGGCTGGCCTCACGGGTGTAGGCGACCGTGAAGCCGTGCCGCCGTGCCCCATCCAACAGGCGGGCCACCTTGGGAATGATGCCGCGCACGGACGCCAGCACATCCGGGGGAACCCGCAGCAGTCGCGGGCAGCCGCCGTCGGGGTCCAGGAAGTCGTACTGCATGTCGATCACCAGCAGGGCGGCGTGGGCCGGGTCCAGCGGGAAGGCGTGAGGCCGGGCGGGGACCGGCACACAGCGGGGGGCGTCCTGCCGCCCTGAAAAGCTGGTCACGGGCGTCCTCCCTCAGCCTTCGCGGCCTGAGCCTTCGCAGACTGGATTCTTGCGGTGTATTCGGTTTGTGACGTCATCTTGATGACGTCGTGCGTTGGGGAAAGGCAGGGGCGACGATGCCGGTGCGATCCGTCGTGGCTCGTCTGAGAGCCTGCCGCAGTATACCGCCGGGGGGAAGGGTTGTCAAGCTTGCCCTGAAAATTATTCGCCGGTTTGACGATATCGTTTCGGTGATCGTCAAAAGTGACGCAAAAAGTCATTCGGCTATCAATGGTGACGAAATCAGGCGCGAACCGATGGCTGTACGCCCCAGTCATAGGCGTACTTGATCATCTTCGCCACTTGCAGCGACTCGACCCGCTGGATGCCGGCGATCTTGCTCAGGCGCTCGTGCAGGAATGCCAACAGCTCTTTGGTACTGTGAAACCAGGCCTCCACCACCACGTCGTAGCTGCCCAGGGTGACGCCCGCGAAGCGGATCTCGGGCAGGGCCAGCAGGGCGTCCGAGATTTCGTCCAGGTGTCGGTGGTCGATCTGGATGCCCAGAATGGCAACGATGTCGTAGCCCAATTGGAACGGCGGGGCCACGGCGACGATCTTGATGACCTGGCTCGCCAGCAGCCGGTCCACGCGCCGCCGCACGGTCGGCTCGCTGCTGCCGACCAGGGCGGCCAAGGCGGCGTTGGTCCGGCGCGCGTTTTCCTGCAGCACGGCGATGATCTTGTGGTCCAGCGCGTCCAGCACGACCGGGGCCGGGCCGTGCCCCTCCCCGCCCTCGTTGACCTGTTTCATACGTCCATCCAGCCTATGCGTTGATTTTCGTCATTGTGCCACACGAGTGCTCGTTTTTCGTCAACCTGCGGATTTTCTCCCCGAGTGGCTTGACATCCGGCGGGGAATTCCGTATACTCACGGCACCTCACCGCCGAGCCACCCCGTCCACCGCCCTGACTCGCAGAAGAGTCCCCCCGAGAGCATGGCGCTCTTTTTCGTCTCCGCACGGCCCCCGCCGTGCGCTCAAGAAAAGGAGTCTTCCCGCGATGCGATCCGCCTTCCGCCTTCTGCCACGCCTCTTGCCTTGTCTGCTGCCCTGTTCCGCGCTGGCCGCTTTGGCACTCGGTGGGTGCGCCCACAAGGACGCCGCCGCGACCGCGACGAACGGCGGCACGGGCACCACCGCATCATCCACCGGAAGCACCCCAGGGGCGGTCACCATCGGCTACTCGGACTGGCCGGGGTGGACCGCCTGGGCCATCGCCGACCGGCAGGGCTTCTTCAGGAAGCACAACGTCAGCGTCAGCCTCAAGTGGTTCCCCAACTACACCGACTCGCTGAACGCCTTCGCGGCGAACCAGGTGGATGCCAACTGCCAGACCTGGAGCGACACGATGGGGCCGCTGGCGCAGGGGCAGGCCGCCAAGGCGGTACTGATCAACGACAACTCGGCGGGCAACGACGCCGTCGTGGCCGGGCCGGGCATCCACTCGATCAAGGACCTCAGGGGCAAAAAGGTGGCGACCGAGCTTGGCACGGTGGAGCAGTTCCTGCTGGACAAGGCCCTGGCCGCCAACGGCATGACCGAGAAGGACATCCAGTACGTCAACATCAAGGTCCAGGACTGCCCCGGCGCGATGAACGCCAAGACTGTGGACGCCGTGGCGGTGTGGGAGCCGAACAAGAGCCAGCTGCTCGCCAAGCTGCCCGGCTCGCACGTGATCTTCGACAGCCGGGCACTCCCCGGCCAGATCCCCGACCTGCTGGTCTTCCAGGGCAAGTTCGTGGACGCCCACCGGCCCGAGGTCCAGGGCATCGTGGACGCCTGGTACGACTCGATGGCCTGGTGGCGCGCGCACCCGGACGACGCCGTCAAGATCATGGCGGACACTGCCAAGGACCCCGGTACGCCCGCCGAGCAGGCTGCGTTCTACAAGAGCTTCATCCAGGGGACGCGCATCTTCGACGGTGCCGAGGCCCAGGCGGCGTTCACGCAGAGCGCCAAGCCGACCTCGCTCTACAGCAGCGGGCCGTCCATCACGCAGTTCCTGCTGGCGCAGAAGCAGATACCCAAGCTGCCCGACTTCGCCGCGGCCATCGACCCGAGCTTCATCAAGGCCGCCGTCGCCAAGGGCGAGGGCAAGAAGCCCCCCTACGACTACACGCTGAAGGTGAACTAGGAAACCCAACTCATGGCGACGACCGTGCCGGGCACCGAACCAAGCATCGGGCAGAAGGCCGAGCAGGACGCCGGGGCCGGAATCCACCGACTCGCCCGCTCCCGGCGGCCCGGCCTCTTCCGGCTGGGCGAGGACATTCCGCGCGGTGCCTACTTCGGCATCGTCGCCGCGTCGTTCCTCGTCCCGCTGGCCCTGTGGTGCTTTTTCACCTACTCGGGGCGGGCCAACGCGCTGATCCTGCCGACGCCGACGCACATGTTCCAGGCGGCCGTAGAGGAGTATCAGGCCGGCGATCTTCTGCCCGACATCAAAATCAGCATTTATCGGATCGGCATGGGCTTTCTGCTCTCCGCCGCGCTGGCGATTCCCGTCGGCATCCTGATGGGGGCGTATAAAGTCGCCGAGGCGGCCCACGAGCCGTTCGTCGGCTTCGTGCGCTACGTCCCCGTGCCGGCCCTGATTCCCCTGGTCATGGTCATCGCGGGCATCGACGAGCCGGCCAAGATATTGTTGATCTTCATCGGCACGTACTTCCAGATGGTGCTGGTCGTCGCCGACGTCACCCGCCAGGTGCCCCGCGACCTGCTCCACGCCGCCCGGACCCTGGGCGCGAACCGCCGTCAGTTGCTGTTCAACGTGCTGCTGCCGGCCACGCTGCCCGGCCTGATGGACACCTGCCGGACGATGATCGGCTGGGCCTGGACTTATCTCGTCATCGCCGAGGTAGTCGCGACAAGCTCAGGCCTGGGCTACAGCATCATGAAGGCGCAACGGTTCTCGCGGGCGGACGAGATCTTCGTCGGCATCGTCCTCCTGGGCCTGCTGGGCCTGGCGACGGACATGCTGTTCAAGATCGTGCAGCCGCGCCTGCTGCCCTGGGCCGAGGCGCAGAAGAACTAATCGAAGAAGAACCAACGTCATGCAAGAACCACGCCTCAGCCTCGACGGCCTGTGCAAGCAGTTCCCGGCCCCGAGCGGGCCGGTGACCGTGCTGGAGCCGACCTCGTTCTGCCTGCACCCGACCGAGCTTGTCAGCATCGTCGGGCCGTCGGGCTGCGGCAAGTCCACGCTGCTCCACATCGTCGGCGGCCTGATCCAGCCCAGCGGCGGGCGCGTCCTGCTCGACGGGCGCGAGGTCTTCGAGGCGGACGCCGACCGGGGCATGGTGTTCCAAGGCTACACGCTGTTCCCGTGGCTGACCGTGCGGGGCAACGTCGAATTCGGCCCCCGCCAGCGCGGCGTCAGAAAGGCCGAGCGCAAAGAGATCGCCGACCACTTCTTGGAAGCGGTCGGGCTGACCGGCTTCGCTAACCACTACCCCAAGCAGCTTTCGGGCGGCATGCGCCAGCGCGTCGCCATCGCCCGCGCCCTGGCGAACGCCCCGCGCGTCCTGCTGATGGACGAGCCGTTCGGGGCGCTGGACGCCCAGACGCGCCTGGTCATGCAGGAGATGCTGATCGACCTGCGCCGCCGCGAGAACACGACCATCCTGTTCATCACGCACGACATCGACGAGGCCGTCTTCCTCAGCGACCGCGTCTTCGTGATGACGGCCCGGCCCGGCCGGTTCAAGGCGGAGATCGCCGTGCCGTTCGGGGCGGACCGCGCGAGCGATGTCTGCCGGACGCCGGAGTTCTTCGCGATCCGCAGCCGGGTCTACGACCTGCTGCACGACGAGGGCCGGGCGGTGGCCGAGCGCGAGCTTGCGGCGGCCCCGCACCGCTGACGCCCCCGCCCTTGACAAACCCCGCCCGGCCCTGCCATACTACGCCCACAAAACTTCATCGTGCTCTTACCTCCGGTGTGCCGCGGTCAACGCGGCGCTTAAATGGGGAAGTCCGGTGCGCCTCGCTGCCTTCGCGGCGGGGCAATTCCGGCGCTGTCCCGCAACTGTGATGGGGTCTCGTCCGCCTGGGCGCGTCCTCTTAGCCAGAATGCCAGCCAGAGGTGTCCCCGCCACAGCCGTGGCGGGGAAGCCCTTGCCTGCGCGCGACAGGCGAAAGGACCCACACCCATGTCTCGCCACGCCCCCGGCGCGTCCCCTCACGGACGCCGCCTTGTCCCCACTCATGCCCCCCACCGGGCATTCACCCTGATCGAGCTACTCGTCGTCATCGCGATCATCTCGATCCTCGCGGCGATCCTCTTCCCCGTCTTCTCCAAGGTCCGCGAGAACGCCCGCCGCGCGAGCTGTCAGTCCAACCTCAAGCAGATCGGCCTGGCCTGCATGATGTACACCCAGGAGGCGGACGAGCTGATGATGCCGGTCTCGGTCGCGGGGCCGGGGCAGAAGACCTTCTACTGGTGGGCCAGCTACGACTCGGCCTCGATGGTACGCAACGATCAAGAAGGGCTTCTCTACCCGTACATGAAGAGCGCGCAGATTCAGGCCTGCCCGTCGTTCAGTAACGCCCTCTCGACCAGCCTGGGGCAGACAGGGTATGGCTACAACTACAACTACTTGTCCCCCTTCGGTGGTGCGCCACTGTTTCAGCCGCAGTCGGTCTCGCTGTCGACGATCCAGGCACCGAGCCAGACCGTGATGATGGCCGACGCCGCCAAGATCGACAACTACGACTACCCGACGCCTACACTGGTGGCGAACACCTATCTGGACCCGCCCTCGAACGCCTACCCCGGATTCCAGGCGCGTCACAATGGCGTCGGCAACGTCCTCTGGGTAGATGGGCACGTCAAAGCCATACGGCCGATCTACCGGACAGGCAGTTTCGGCTACATGAACGGCTACAACGCGAAAGACTTCACCGCTCAGAACCTGGGAGATATTGATGCGGACGGCGACCTGACCACTGATGAGCTGTTCAACGGCACGGGGAAGCCTTGATGCCGCGCCGCCCCTTTTTCTGGCTCGGCGCGTTCTGCGCTTGCGTCCTGTGCCTCTGCGTTCTGCTGACGGGTGTACGCCGGCGGGCCGCCGTCCGACCCGACTCCCCCGCCGCCGTCATCGTCACCGACGACCTGGGGCGGCGGATCGCGCTGCCGCGCCCGCCCCGGCGGATCGTCTCGCTCGCCCCAAGCGTGACGGAGATTTTCTACGCGGTCGGGGCGGGCGACCGGCTGGTCGGCGACACGGTCTACTGCGACTTCCCGCCCCAGGCCGCCACGCTGCCGCACGTCGGCGGGCCAATCAACCCGAGTGCGGAGCGCATCGTCCGGCTGCGCCCGGATCTGGTCGTCGTCGCGAGCCAGACGCTCGCGGCCATGGAGACGGACCGGATAGCGGCCCGCTGGCGCGCGCCCGTCTACGTCACCGCGGCGGCGACCTACGCGGGTGTGGAGCGGGACGTGGCGGCGCTAGGTGCGCTGGCCGGGCAGCCCCGCGCGACGGAGGAAACGCTGCGCGGCATGGAGAACGCCGAAAACACCGTGCGCCGGGCCGTCCGGGGTCGGCTCAGGCCGCGCGTCTTTGTGGTTGTCTGGGACAGACCGCTGATGACGGCAGGCGGAGGCAGCTTCATCGGCGACCTGGTGCGACTCGCGGGGGGCGTCAACGTAGCCGAGCGCGCGGGCGACTACCCGGCCTACGCCCCGGAGCGGCTGCTGCGGGACCAGCCCGACGTTCTGCTGACGGGAGCGAACAAGTCGGCGGCCTCATTCCCCGGCGCGTCCGCCCTGCGAGCGGTCCGCACCCGCCGCGTGTATGCGATCACCGGCGACCTGACCGACCGGCCCGGCCCGCGCCTGGGTTTGGGGCTTCTGGCCGTGGCACGGGCACTGCACCCGGAGGCATTCGTGCGATGAGTCATCTGACGTTCGTTCTAGGCGGGGCGCGCTCGGGCAAAAGCCGCCACGCGCAGGAGCTAGCCGAAAAGCAGGGAGGGGAGGGGCAGGTCGTGTTCGTTGCGACCGCGCAGGCGGGCGACGATGAGATAGCGGCACGCATCGCGCGGCACCGGGCGGACCGGCCCGGACACTGGCGGACGGTCGAAGAGCCGCTGGACGTGGTCGGCGTCTTGGGGCGCGAGACGGAGGCCGCCGCCGTCATTATTGACTGCCTGACGTTCTTCGTGACCAACCACCTGCTGCGGTCCGGGGACGCCGCGCATTGCGACGCCGATGTCTGGGATGAGGCCGGGACCGAAGCCGCCGTGGCGGGCCTGCTGGTGGCCGCGCGCGGGGCTGCCCCGCGCGTGATTCTTGTTTCCAACGAGGTCGGCCTGGGCCTGGTGCCCGAAACCGCGCTGGGCCGGGTCTGGCGCGACGTCGCCGGGCGGGCCAACCAGGCGGCGGCCCAGTCCGCCGACGAGGTGACATTCATGGTCGCCGGCCTGCCGCTGCGGGTCAAGCCCGCGCCGGGGCAGTCGTGACGCCCAAGCTCAGATCACAATCGGGCTGGCTCTGGGCACCGTTCATTGCCGTCCAGTTCTTGACGCGCATCCCGATTTTGTTCGTCCCCGACGACGCCTACGACGCGCCCGCCGAGGGGCGGCACAAGGCGCTGGTCTTTTCCCCCGCCGTCGGCCTGCTCGTCGGCGGTCTGGGCGCACTGGCCTGGCTGGGGGCCGACGCCCTGGCCCTGCCGCCGCTGGCCTGCGCTGTCCTGGCCGTGACGGCAACCGCTCTCGTGACGGGGGCGTTCCACGAAGACGGCCTGGCTGACACGTCCGATGCCCTCGGCCCGCACGACCGGGCGCGTGCCCTGGAAGTGATGCGTGACAGCCGCATCGGGACCTTTGGGGCCGTCGCGCTGTGGGCCATGCTGACCCTGAAAGTAACGGCCCTGGCCGCGCTGCCCCCCCGGAGCTTGTGGCCGGTCCTGCTGGCCGCGCACGTCCTGGCCCGCTGGTCCTCGCTGCCGCTGGCCTTGCTCCTGCCCGACGCTCGCGGCGAGGCGGGTTTGGGGGCGGGCCTGGCCGCATTGATCGATGTGCGCGGTCTCTTCGGCGCGACCGCGCTGATGCTGGCCTGTGTCCTTCTGCTCGTCGGCCCCCGCCGCGCCGCCTTGTTGCTGCTTGGGGCGCTGGCTGTAACGACGCTCACGGGCCGGTTTTACCAACGCAAGTTCGGCGGCGTGACCGGCGACTGCCTAGGCGCAACCAACCAGCTCGTCGAAGCCCTGACGCTGCTTCTAGCCACCCTGACCTGGTTTTGAGTCACCCTCACATGGACACCTACACCATTCCTCCTTTTGACGAAGACGCGGCGCGGGCGGCGCGCGCCCGGCAGGACCGGCTCACCAAGCCCACGGGCAGTCTGGGGCGGCTGGAAGATCTGGCCGTCCAACTGGCCGGGATGACGGGCCAGGTCCTGCCCGACATCGAGCCGCCGGTCATCTTCGTCTACGCCGCCGACCACGGGGTCGCCGTGCGGGGCGTCAGCGCCTACCCGCCCGAGGTCACGGCCCAGATGGTGCTGAACTTCGCGCGCGGCGGGGCCGTCATTAACGCCCTGGCCGGGCAGCTCGGGGCCGCCCTGGTCGTCGCCGATGTCGGCGTGGCAGCGGACTTTCCGCCCGACCTGCCCATCCGCCACTGCAAAGTGAGACGGGGCACGGGCGACTGGACCGATGGGCCGGCCATGACCGGCGACGAGGCGCGCGAGGCGGTCGCCGTCGGGACGCGGCTGTTCGCCGAGGCGGGCGCGGTCGGCGTCTGCCTGATCGGCGAGATGGGCATCGGCAACACGACCACGGCCTCAGCCCTGGCCGCTGCGCTGTTGGGCATCGATCCCGCGCGGCTCGTCGGGCGCGGGACCGGCGTGGATGCAGCGGGGGTGGAGCGCAAGCTGTCCGTGATCCGCCTGGGAGTAGCCCGGCACGGCTCCCCCATTGACGCCTGGGAGACGCTGGCGGCGCTGGGCGGCCTGGAGATCGCGGCGATGGCGGGGACCATTTTAGCTGCGGCCGGTGCGCGTGTCCCCATACTTCTGGACGGCTTCATCGCCACGGCGGCGGCTCTGGTCGCCGCGGGGATCGACCCCGGCGTCCGGCCGTTCCTGATCGCCGCGCACCGCTCGCCCGAGCCGGGCCACGGCGTCCTGCTGGAACACTTGGGGCTGACGCCGCTGCTCGATTTAGGGCTGCGGCTGGGCGAAGCCAGCGGGGCGGCCCTGGCCCTGCCCCTGCTGCTGCTGGCCGTGGCCGTCCACCGGGAGACGGCGACGTTCGAGTCCGCGGGCGTATCGGACCGAGGATAAGACGGTTTTCTTCGCCTTTCTTGTCGCACAGGACGGCATCGCGTTTAACGCGCCCCCGAGGGCAACAGATGGATCAAGTATGAAAATCGTTTCACTGCTTCCGAGCGCCACCGAGGTCGTCTGTGCGCTGGGCCTGGCCGACTCGCTGGCCGCCGTGACGCACGAGTGCGACTTCCCACCCGAGGTGCGTGATAAGCCGGTCATCACGCGCAGCGTGCTGGGGGCCGGCCTGAGCAGCGCGGAGATCGACGCCGCCGTGCGCGCGCAACTGGGCGACTCGCACTCGCTGTACGCCATCGACCAGACGCTTCTCGCCCGAATCGCTCCTGACTTGATCCTGACGCAGCAACTCTGCGACGTCTGTGCCGTGGCCTACGACGACGTGCTGGCCGCCGTGCGGTCCCTGCCCCGACCCGGCCCGCGCGTCCTGAACCTGGAGCCGACGACGCTGGACGATGTCCTAGGGACGATCACCCAGGTGGGCGAGGCGGCGGGGTGTCCCGACGAGGCCCTGCACGTCGTCACGGGCCTGCGCGGGCGCATCGAGGCCATCCGCGCACGGGCCGCCCGCGCGGACTCGCGGCCCCGGACGGTGCTTTTGGAGTGGATCGACCCGCTGTTCGGCGGCGGCCACTGGGACCCGGAACTGGTGCAGGTCGCGGGCGGGCACGACGGCATCGGCTGCCTGCACGGGCCGTCCACGCGGGTAAATTGGGCGGACATCCGCGCCTTCGCCCCCCAAGTGCTGGTCGTGGCGCAGTGCGGCTTCGGCGTCGAGCGGAGCGTCCAGGACATGCCGGTTTTGGAGGCGCTGCCGGGCTACGACGCCCTGCCCGCCGTGCGCGCGGGCCGCGTCTTCGTGGTCAACGGCTCGGACTACTTCAGCCGGCCCGGCCCGCGCCTGGTGGACAGCCTGGAGATGCTGGCGTCGATGATCCACCCGGAAACGTTCGGGCCGCTGCAAGTCCCCCCCGCACAGGCGACCCGCTGGCACCCCTCCCCTCCTGAACCCGAGCGCAGGAACCGATAACGGAACCATCAGGCAAGGACGCCGCCCCGACGTCTCAAGACTGCATCCGAAAGCTTTGTCGGAAAGAGGGTTCCCCGCATGAGTTATTCCGCCGTCATTGATCCGCCGGTCCGGCTGTTGACCGACCTCGATACCGTTCCCCACGTCGTCCGCGAGTTCGGGGTGGAGGCGCGCAAACCCGGCAAGTCCTGGGAGGCCGCCTTCAACGGCCCGATCCAGTCCTGGCCCGATGCCGACACCGCCTCCACCCGCTACGGCGTCACCGTGCGCCTCTCGCGCATGAAGGACCCCGTGACGCGCGAGCTGTACTCGGTCAACCTGCTCTTCTACCTCGCCGAGGCCGAGATGACCGGGATGCACAACGTCTACGAGATGGCCCGCCGCTTCCCCTTCACCCGCATCCGGGGGCCGCGCGCGCCGCTGCCGCTGTGCCCGCCGCGCGCGGGCAAGACGTGGTACGACTCGAACCCGGAGGGGGTGATCATGGAGGACCTGCGCCTGACGCCGGCGACGCTGCCGGGGGGGGGTCCGGGCTTCTTCGTGACCGGGCAGGGCTACCGGGGCAAGGTGGTCTTCCCGGACGGCAGCTTCATCCACGACGTGGGTGTGTACGGGGGGTATCTGGACCCTTCGGCGCGTCCGGGGCAGCTGGAGCTCGCCCACCTGTTCGGCGGCATCGAGTTCGACCAGTTCCTGACGGGAGACGCCGACGCGAACGCGCGCCTAACGGAGCTGGGTGAGGACGTCTGGGTTAAGGGCATCGTCGGCACGGAGGCGGGCTGCCCGCACGTCGAGTCGTACAAGAACTCGGTCAAGCTGCCGTCGATGGACGGGCGTAAGACGCTGATCGGGGCGCGCTCGATGAGCGAGACCAAGCAGATCGCCTACTTCGAAAGCCTGTCCGCGGACGGCCTGAGCGGCTTCCGCATGGGCGGGCAGATCAACGGCCTGCACCGCGCCCTGGGCATCCAGGTGTGGGACCGGGTGCATCGGGTGGGCCTGGGCAGCAACTTCGTGGAGTGCCCCGAACTGGGCGGCTTCATCGGCCTGATCCACGTCGTCCTGGAAAAGAACAACCCCGACCACCCCGAGACGCTGGACCCGAGTCACCCCGGTATCGACGAACAGTATGAAGGCTGGGTGGTCTGGCTGACGTTCGACGCCGAGGGCGTCCCGACCATCAGTGCCTGCATCCGGGCGATCACGCCCGACGATGTCCCCCGCGCCTACGAGGGCCTGGGCGAGCTGTTCGATACCAAGCGGGTCGCCTTCCCGATCTCGCTGTACCGGGCCGGCGCGCTGCTGTCGGTCGGCTACGGCTGGGGCGACCGGGCGCTGTTCCAGGCCGATTTCGACTATGACACCGTGACCGCGCAGCTCTCGCAGCACTCGCGCAGGTAGGGCGCGGGAGGGAAGAGGCCCCCTAGCCCCCAATTCTGGGGAACCGGATTGGGCAAAGACAGGCCGCCTCCCTCTTCGACTCTGGCTCCCCAGGATTGGGGTGGGGGGCCTCCACGAATCTCCCAAAACAGAAGCCCGCCGGACATTCGTCCGGCGGGCTTTCGCTTGTCTTCTTTCGTCCCGGCTCCGTCTAGTGGGTCATGCCATGCATCATCGGGCGGCGGCCCATGCCGCCGGCCATGCCCGCGCGGTGGTAGCCCGCCGCCTCGGCCTGGGCGGCGGTGTGGAAGTAGACGCGGTTCTGCGGCGCGGGCAGCGCGCCCCGGTCGCCGGGCAGGTGGTAGACGTGCGAGTTCCGGTTGCCGACGACGCCCCCGCCCATGCTCGGGCGGCCCATCATGCCGGGGCGGCCCATCATGCCGGGGTGCATCATGCCGGGGCGGCCCATCATGCCGGGGTGCATCATGCCGGGGCGGCCCATCATGCCGGGGTGGTAGGTCGTGGGCTGACCAGGCTTAGGGCGCGGGTGGAACAACTTGCCGAAAATCCCGTGGTGGGCGGGCGGTGGGGGCGGCGTCTGCGCCGAGGCGGTGCCGGCGGCTCCGGCGGCGAGGCCGGCGGCCAGGGCCAGCGCGGTGAATGTGCGTGTCTGCATGATTTTCCTCCAGTGGGTGCTGTCCTCCACAAGCGATGGCGGGCCGGGAAAGGTTCCCGCACGGCGAGCCTCCCCGCCCGGCGGCGGTTACTTCTTTCTCGGCTTGGGGGCGGGCAGCGTCAAGACGTAGTCGGCGCTCCGCTTGAACCAGGCGTCCCAGGCCGGCTTGTCCGACAGCACGGGGGGCGGCACGACGACGTACTGCTTGCTGGGCGGGGAAGCCGGGTCGTACTGAAGCCGCCTGGCCTCGGGGACTTGCAGCAGCTCTTCCTGTGCGTCAGGCGGCAGCTTGAGCGCCAGGCCGACGTCGGACAAGGAGGCGAACACGCGCCCCCCGATGTAGGCGCAGACGCCCCCGAACATGGGCTTGAAAGCCAGCTCGCCGTCCATGTCGTAGGCCTCGGCGGCCTGGCTGATTTTGTCCTGCATCGCGTCAAGGCTCGGTTGGCTCATCAGATCACCCATTCTCCAAACCCGCGCTTTCGGAGATCTCGCCGGCGAATCCGGCCCAGTCGCGGTCCTCGCGGCCCTTGGCGACCATCGACGTCAGCCGGTCGTGGACCAGGCCGGCCAAGGGCATCGGGACGTTCCGGGTCTTGGCCTCGGCGAGCACCAGGCCGAAGTCCTTGCGGATCAGCGACGGGACCGCCCCGACCGGCTGGTAGTGCTCCGCGGCGATCATCTTGCCGTAGTTCTTGTAGACGGGGCAGTTAAAGAGGGTCTCGGAGAACAGCGCGAAGACGGCCTGGCGGTCAATGCCGCTCTGCTGGGCCAGCGTGAACGCCTCGCCCATCGCCTCGATGGCCGCGCCCAGGAGGAAATTGCCGGTCAGCTTCACGACGCCCGCCGCGCCCGCGTCCTCGCCGAAGTCGTAGACGCCCTGGCCCATCGCATCGAGCAGCGGGCGGACGCGGGCCTTGGCCTCTTCCGGCCCGGACGTGGCGATCCAGAGCTTCCGGGCCGCAGCGGCGTCGGGCTTGCCGAAGACCGGCGCGGCGACGAAGTGGCCGCCGAGGGCGGCGTGGCGCTGGGCCAGGCGGCGGGACGTGTCCGGGGCGACCGTGCTCATCGAGACGTGGACGCCGCAGGCACCCAGGGCCTCCGCCAGCCCGTTTTCGCCCAGCGTGACTTCTTCCAGGGCCTGGTCGTTGGTCAGCATCGAGACCACCAGCCCGCCCCGCGCGACCGCCCCGCCAGGGGTGTCGGCCTGCGCCGCGCCCATCTCCACCAGGCCTTTCGCCTTGTCCCGTGTCCGGTTGTAGACCCGCAGCGCGAACCCCGCCTCGATCAGATTGGCCGCCATCGCCGACCCCATGCCGCCCAGCCCGATAAACCCGACTGTCTCGCTCATTGCTTGTTCCTCTGCCAGGGGTATACCCACACCGTCCGTGACAACTCACCCTCCGCCGGGCTATCCCTCTGAAATGCACCTGAAAGGCACAATGAGGGCCATGCTTGTCTTTGTGGATGACGCGGGGGACACGGGGTTCAAGTTCGAGAACAATCCCAGCCGCCACTTCTTGGTGACTTCAGTGATCTTCGAGGGCGAAGACGGGGCACAAAAGGCAGGCTCTTATACGGCACCGCTGTATGATCCCAAGCCAGAGGGATAGTCTACCCCCGGTCCGGTTCAACGGGCGGTGGCGGCGGGTACACTGGCCTTGTTCGCACCCCACCCACTTAGGAAGAAACACCGCATGGATACCTCCCAGATCGCAGAGCACATGGAAGTCGTCGGCGCAGACGGCAAGCACGTCGGCATCGTCGACCACCTCGACGGCGACCGCCTGAAGCTGACGCACCACGACTCGCAGGCCGAGGGCAAGCACCACTTCCTGCCGCTGACGGCCGTGGCGTCCGTCTCGGAGTTCGTGACGCTGACCATGAGCGCCGCCGACGCCGAAGCCCAGTGGGTCGCCGAGTAGCCGCCGCCCCGCAGCCACACGGCACGAGCCGCGCCACGTCCCCCAAGACGCGGCGCGGCTTCTTTATTGGGCGTCTTGAGTCTGCGCCATCAGTTCCGCCCGCCGCCGCTGGTAGCAGCCTTCGGCCCGCCGGTAGGCGTTCGCCTTCGCGGTGCCGCTGACGCCGTAGGCAATGCCGACCAGTATCCCCGCGACGCCGAACAACGTGAACGAGCCGGTGTGAGGGACGCTTGCTCCGAACACCAGCAGGAGCAGGCCTGCCGCACACGCGATGATCGCGACGAACAAGCTGCTGCCCTGTGTGGGCACAAAGGAAGAGCCGTACCGCCCGCGCATCATCAACGTCCGGCACTCCCGTTCCCACTCCCGGTCAAGCTGGGTGATCTCGTCTGCGATGCTCATAGGCCCCCCTCCCCGCGCTCCGTGACTAGACCCTAGATCGGGAACGTCCGGTAGCCGGCGTGGCCCGTCGCCAGGAAGTACAGCGACCAGAGGGCCGAAATGCCGTAGTCGCCCAGCACCAGGCCGATGAAGAACGGCAGCGCCCGGCGGTAGACCTTGGCACCGCCGTAGCGCAGGATCAGGGCTTTGGCGAGCCAGCCCAGCAATGTCGGGAACCAGATCCAGGTCATCGTGTCCGTGCTGCCCACGGCATAGCCGATGGGGTGCAGCGGCCACCAGGGGAACCGGACCCGCAGCAGGCTCAGGAGCAGCACCATGCCCATGCCGGCAAGCGCCGCGGTCAGCCGCGCGCTGTCGGCGGGCCGGCCCGTGTTGAGCCAGCCTTGAAGCTCGTCGAACCCCGAGTGCCCCTGCGACGTCCGCCAGGCGTTCAGGGTCGCGCTGTCCGCGCCGAAGTGGTAGTACAGCCCCAGGCAGCACGCCCACGAGGCCAGCGCGCCGACCGGCACGGCGGCCAGGATCGCCCAGGTCAAATGCCGCGGGTTCATCGGGCGCGGGGTGGCCGAATCGGCGATCTTCATGGCTTCGATCTCGGCGGGCTGGCCCAGGCAGCGCCAGTCGGAGTCGAAGGGGCGCAGCAGCGAGAACGCCGTCAGCTCGCGGGGCGTAAACGCCCCGGTCCCGGCGAAGTTGACCATGCTGCCGTGCGCCAGCCCCCCCGGCCCCTGCCCCCAGGGCAGCCCCGCCTCGGCCCGGATGCGGGTGAACGTCAGGGCGAGCAGCAGGAACAGCCCCCAGAACAGCAGCGAAACGGGCAGCGACAGGCCCAGGGCCGCGCCGAAGCCGACCAGAAGGGCTGACGATACGAACAGCCCGATGTAGGCGGCCCGGTAAGGCAGCGGCTCGCCCGAGTCGTCCACATCCGCCCCGCGCCCGACGGCCTTGCGCCACGTCTCGGCCAGGTGCGGCCGGGCCAGCCAGAGCGAGAACAGGGCTATCCCCAGGAACGCGCCCAGCCCCTGCTCGGCAACATACGGCAGGTGCGCCAGGGTCGGCCCCGCGCCCGGATCGCGGAAGCCGAACGCGGTCGCGCCGACGCTCTGGAGCTTGGTCAGCAGGTAAAAGAACCAGCAGGAGAACGAGACGTCCAGCGACAGCAGGTAAGTCAGGCCGACGACCAGCGGGTAGAAGCCGATGGGGGTGTAGCCGATGGCGTTCCAGGGTGTGCCCGAGACGGATTGCCCTAAGTCGAAGCCCGGCTCGCTGGGCTTGATCGGGAAAAAGGGCATCGTCGGGGCCAGCGTGTAGTGGATGGTCGCCAGCGACTCGGCCACGACCGGCAGGCCGACCCCGAGCCACAGCATCCGGCTGCGCCACAGGGGCGAGCTGCCGCCGCCCTGGGTGATCTCCAGCGGGATGACGACGATGGGGAAGATCAGCCGCTCCCTGTCCACCCACTGCCGGCGCATCAGGGCGGCGATGCAGAAGAAGCAGAAGAACAGCGTGAAGAGGAAGCCGGTCCAGACCCCGACGGCCCCGGCCCAGCCCGCCAGGTGGGCCGGGGTGAACAGCGACGACTTGCCGGCATAGTAGGCGGGGATGACGGCGGGGTCGGGCACGGCCCAGGCGGGCAGGAACCGGTGCCAGTTCTCCCACTTGTTCTCGTGGGTGGCGAAGTGCTTCCAGCCAACCAGAGTGGGCGTCAAGAACTGCATCATGCCGATGCCGCCGATATAGATGGCGACCGTGTTCATGGTGTAGATGAACAGCAGCTCGGCCTGCGACAGCGCCCACCGGGGCCGCAGGCGCTTGACGGCCAGGTTGAGGGCGATCAGGACCATCAGCGCGAACAGCACGGCCATCGGCAGCGACATGGCCGCAAGGTCCGGGCCGTTGGCGACGATCTCGGTGTATTCGAGCCAGAAGCAGAGCACGGGGATGAGCAGCAGGCCCAGGGCGAAGGCGCGCGGCGTGATGCCGCTCCATCGAGAGGCATCGGCGGGCGCGGTCGCATCGGCGGGGGGCATATCGGGGCTTCGCGGCGTGAGGGACATGGTGCTCCCATGGTAACACGCCCGGCGCGGGCCTGTCAACGGGGGCGGCGGGGCCTCTCCCCTCCCGCCCTACAAGTCCAGCCCCGCCTGCCCCGATGCGGCGGCGATCTGCGCGGCCTGCCTAAAGCTGACGTTGGAGCCGGACGAGACGGGGAACTCGAATCCGTGCCCGGCCAGCAGCTCGGACACGGTGTGGACCTGCATGGCGGGCACCGACCGGCCCCCGCCCGTCTGCGCCCTGTAAAACCCCGCCGACAGCGCCTCTTTGAGCATCGGCCCGGTCGGCCTCTCCAACGTGACGAAGAAGCCCAGGGCCGCCCCGGTCTTGCCCATCGCGCCGACGAGCTGCTGCACGTCGGGGGTGCGGGCCTTGCCGCCCTTGACCTGCACGGTTCGCGGCGGTACTTGAATAAAAACTTCCCAACCCGCCCGAACCGCCCGCACTTCTTCGGCTAGGTTCACTTATGCAGCCGGCCCGCGCCTCGCCGTGGGCCGAAACGCGCAGCAGGGGCCGGTGGTCGGGCCAGTCGGGGGTTCCGGGGTCACCGTAGTAGACGGGCTTGCCGACACCTTTGGCGGGGACTTGGTACAATACGCGGTTCTTGTGGGGCCAGCGAAGCTCAATGCCGGGCATGAAAACACACTCCCTTGTCGAAAAGGAAAATAGGATGAGAGAAGGCAGAAGGAGAGGAAGCAGGAAAAAACGGAGGGAATGGATAGGGACGTCACGAGGGAAGAGGGGCGGACGGCTTGATCTCCCAGCGGGAGGGGTCACGGTTCACAATCGCAGCCAGCTCGCGGCGGACGTTTTCATAAGGAGTTTTGTTGGAACTTTTGCTCGCCCCCGGCGTGTGACGCACACACACCGCCGCATGAGCCGGGTTGTCGGGCAGGTCCGGGTCCCCCACCACCGGCTCCGGCTCCACATCCGCGACATCCGGCAGCGCCCGCAGCTCGCCCGCCTGAAAACGCACCACGCCGATGACGGACGGGGCGACATTCGGCCCGCCCCGCTGTGTCACCGACGGGTCCGCGCCGCACAGCATCGCCCGGTCCATCGACAGGCGGTACTGCCCGGAATACGGGCCGTCCGGCATCGCCCGTTGCGAGAACGCCTGCGCCAGCACTTCCAGGCGGCTGCCGTCCAGCCGGTAATGGGGCGGGTTCCAGGCCGGCAGAACCCGACAGTAAAGCCACTCGCCGTCACCCACCCGCTCGGTCTCTGCCCCACCCGCAAACTGTCCCGGCCCCCGCTCATCCTGCATCGCGTATCCCATTCAATTCTCACTACACCTGAGGTTCTACTCCACCCACCCGCGTACGCAGCGCCGCTAATCGCCATTCAGCCATCTCAGAAGGCTCGTCTGCTGCCCCGTCCCTGCCGCGTCGCTGTGCGTATGCCGCGTCGGCCCGCCGGGGACATCCTCGGAACGGTGAGACCGTACGCCGTCCTCGTTCACCGAGATAATCAGCGACCGACTCTGCCCCCACCATTCCAGCACCACCTCGCCCTCGACATCCGCCGCCACACTCGGCGCGTGCCACGGCAGCCCCGCATCGCGGCACGCGGCATAGCACGAGGTCAGCCAATGCAGGGCCAGACGCACCGAAGCTGGCGTGGGCTGCACGGCGTCCGCCCCGTCCCAACCCGCAGGTAGTTTCTGAAGCTCATACACCTGCTGACGTGTCTGAGCCAGCGGGTCCGCCGCCGCTATAGGCGGCCTTCCCAAAGATGACTCCACCGGCCCGGCAGAAATCGGCTCAATCCGCCGAGCCATGTCCCGGTCCAGCGAAACGGAGACCATCTGCGAAGACGCCGGCATCTGTGTTCCACAATAGGTTGAACTGAGCATCATTCTTTTAGTGCCTTTTTGCCTTCCAAAACGTCGTCCCAACGCGGCCCCTTCAGCCCGGTAAATACGCGCCATACGTCATCGTGCAGGGCATCTATCTGACCTAGCAGCGCTTCCAGGTCCGCCGCGAACTCGCCCTCGAGCGAACGCTCCATGTCCACCACCAGCGCCGCCTCCGCTGGGTCCGTGCCCGCCTGATGCCACGCCGACACCGTCGTCAGCTCCGGTGTGCCCGTGCCCGTTTGCACCCGCGAATGGAACTGCCCCCCGCCCTCGACCAGCGCCCGCGCCACATAGTCCCCCTTCTGCAACCAGCCTTCCGCCGCCGATCCCGAAGGCAACGGAACCCGGTTGATATAACGCACGACTATCCGGTTGACACGCAGCAGACTCCACTCCGACTGAACCGCCTGCCACCCCTCCTCAATGTCCTTACGGAACGTCACCCATCCCAGATACGGGGCCAGGGTGCTGACCGCAAACACGCCCGGCGCAAACTGGACCACCACCGGACGGCTCTCGCGCCGCGCCGAGAAGCGTGTGCGGAACAGCGGTGGACCCGGCGCGACCACGCCCCCCGCCGCCGAGGTCAGCAAATCCGTGTGAACTTCCAGATTCGGGAACGCTTCCTGAAAATGCGGCCACACACGAATAAAATCTGTGGCGAAGCGGGGGGCTTCGGCCTCAAACCCGATCTCACACAGGGCTTCCACGACAGTCGGGTTCGGATACGAAGGGCGGGTGTTGTCAGTCACAATGTCACACTCGAACTTAGGATCAGAAATGGGCGAAAGACGGGTCAACCCACATATCTACATAATGCCTGTATATACATAACCTAAGTTGCGTTTCTTGTTTTTGCGGTTTGGGCGCACAGTCGAGCCTCTGGTAGAATGGAAGTACCACCCACCAAACCACCGGAGGCCGACCATGCAGGATCATTTTACCGAACGCATCATC
>JAABUP010000995.1_pt1 | contig 60786 bp, 78 predicted proteins | sample 5559201 | NCBI WGS metagenome assembly JAABUP01 (sample SAMN10711887, study PRJNA513373) | rock metagenome | isolation source: Antarctica rocks | place: Antarctica | reverse complement strand
TCACGTACCTTAAACGAAGTTGCTCAGAGCTGCTCACTTTCAAAGTGAGAAAGCGCACTGTGAAAGCACATTACTACACCATTTTACTACTTAAAAACCCTACCTATAAGTCATAGTCATAGCTCCACAAGCAGATTGATGCACGCGCGTCACCACCACCACCACCGCCAATTCCTCACAACAAATCCATGCATGCACCTATGCCATCCATTCTGCATGAGTGTCAGGGCGCATGAGCGCAGCATAGGCATGGTGCTGCACAAAGTTGCTGCAAATTTGTGTATTTCAAGGAGCAGTCTTGGTGACCCAGAGCACTGATCAGGCTCATGAGCATCATCTGATCGATGTCAGGATAGACCTGTGTCTGGCGCAGCGCTGCTGGCTACAGTAGCAATTGTCACTAGACAGACACACCGCCAGTGGCGTCAGGTTTGTATAGCGTGTTGCACGAGTCATCTGCAACAAAGATTGGAGGTTCCTAAAAGATCTATCAAATGCAAACCCAGCAGTTTGTGAATTACCTTATAAGCATATTACGCACAATATCCTCAGGAGGACCTCCGGAGCAGATGGAGCAAATTTTAAATACAACTTGTGGCACCAGGGTGACGGCACGAGCTTGCTGTCAAAACCTTCAAGTTTGCTACCACTCCTTCATGCTTGAAGCTCTTTGTAAAGGCAAACATCACATCTTAAGCCATTCACAAAAGTGGCTCAACACACATGAACGTTGGGTACCTGAGCAAAGTGCAGGCGGGCCCAGAACTGCAGTGAAGTGTGCATAAAGAGTTGAATTATGGGCTGTGTGGAAGAGTATTAATGTTCCTGGACACCAAATTGGTAATGCAAAATCAGCATTCCTTACATCAGCTCCGCAAGACTGCAGCACGCACATGGCTGTGTCAGCACATCAGAAATACATGTGGCACTCTAGTCAATGGCAACCATATCGTTGTTCAACACAATAGGCATTATACAACACTATCAAACCCAAAATAACAAAATGCAACATGTTCTTGTCCATCATAAAAACAGTTCCCAGTACAAAGCAGAAATCAGATGGACAAGCAGGCATGTGGCAACTAGGCCAGCTCATAATCTTCTGATAAAACTTGAACTAAATAGCGCTGATAAGTGTAGGGACATTTTCTGCTGACTGTGGAACACTCTGAAAACAACAACCTGATATGACAATCACAAATTCCTTGCAGAGTCAAAACTGTTGCCATTGGCTGACATGGCATCTCCAGCTCAGGTAGAATACAATTGTGCACCAGTTTTCATGTTGACAGCTTAATCAATATTTTCACGTCAACATCTCAAAATCCACCCATTCCCCCACCACCGCCATCATCGCCTCCTCCTCCAAATCCACCTCCACCCATTCCTCCACCACCATCGTCACCTCCAAAACCACCGCCGCCACCTCCAAAACCACCACCACCACCTCCAAAGCCACCGCCACCACCCAATTCATCACCAATGAGGGCGCCCCCCAACAAGCCTGCTCCTCCCCCCATGAGCATACCAGGCATCATTCCACCACCCATCATGCCTCCACCTGTCCTTCCACCCATGCCACCACCACCCATCATGCCTCCCAAGCCCCCGCCTCCCATTCGGCCTCCCATCATACCTACAGAGAAAAGAGACGTTGACTGTCATACAGCAGGACAGATCCAACACAACCATTGACATACAACAGGATAAGTCTGTAAAGCAGGGTGCTGAGTCATCACATTGACCCAGCATTCAAGTCAAGTCAGGCACACCTTGCTGGCCGTATCCTTGCTGCCCATACCCTTGCTGGCCATATCCTTGCTGACCATACCCTTGCTGACCATACCCCTGTTGGCCATATTGCTGTCGGCTGGAGGGCATACCTAAGCAGGCGCCCATGACAGCTATCTGATGAACCTGGGCTGAAGCGGTACTTGTCTGACGTATGTTGTCAGGGATACGCGCGGTGTCGATATGCTTCGTCACACTCAGCTCAAATCACTGGCAAGATCCTACTCGGTCGCAGCTGACTCGGCGATTGACTTCGCTTGCCAAGGTGCACACGTAAGCGCGCTCGCTTGTAAAGTAGTTCCCGCTTGTTGCAAGCAATGTTGGCTCGAATCGAGGGACGCTGCAGCTCGTCAACACACCGACAGAGCTTCCACCTGGCGATTCAGCAATTGACTGGATCCCCACCTCAAATTCAAAATTGACCCATCCCTAGGAGTGGCAGTCAGCCTATTTCTCAATTCAGCTCCCTTGGTAGATTGGATCTCAGATACAGGTTCCCAAGGATACACTGGTTTGCAGAGCTTGGTAAAATGCCTGGATCATAGAGATATTGTGTCAGATACAGTACGCAGTCAAGCAAAGGTTGTGTTAGGCTGCGCAATGCACTGAAATGCATTAAAATGCATCTCGGAGGTCGTTCTCAATTTAGTTCAACTGCCCCTGATGGCGGGTAGTTACGCAAACGTATGTTTACATGTGCAAACCCTCAGCACGTTTAAGTAGTTTAACAATTGCTGATGATGTGCATCCCTTCGTAGTGCACGTCCTGCATTCAGCTGCTTGTCCAGGCACTTCCAATCGTCGAATTGTAAGCATACATAGCGCATGTGATGGTATGTTCTAACGACACATGTTGTACAAGAGACTCAAACACTAGTGCTATGTTACGTAAGTTCACATGCTCATGAAATCAGGTGTTTACGATGAAAATTGTGATCTAGTCATTCTGACTGGAGTCAACAGATCAATTTATCCTCATGACTGCAAGTCTGGACAGAAAAGACACACAAGGCATACAAATCCCTGCAAAACAGCCAAAAGCAAGGCCTATTCTAAACAGCAAATTGGGACCCATGTGCGGTCAGCGGCTGCAAATCTCCCAATCGTTTCCAAAGCACAACAGCAGCAACTGCAAACAAACCAGCAAATGGCATGCCAAACGAAGACAGTTGTGATACAGCGGTGCCAAATCCTGCACTTTGAGGCTGTGCTGCAGCATGATGACCAACGATGCCACCCGAGGATACTGGTACCTGGCTTCTCAGCTTGCGCTGTTCCTCTTTGGTAACCATGTCTCTTGTATCCGACTCAGGGATGTCAGACTGTATTAATCCTGTATGTACTGCCTGCTCACGTTTCATTGCAAGGTCATCTACAGATCCTGCACGATCCTGATCTGAGGCAACACTATCAGATGCAGCTTGATGGTTCTGATGAAGGACATGACCTGGCAGGGTCAGGGCCGGGTCCCCTGCCAAGGGGTCCAGTGTTGTCGGCATGTGCAGCTTATGTGAGACCACATTGCCGACGCTTGTGTGGGCCTCATTGCTTTTGAGTGGTTGAGCAGCGTCCTTGCTGACTTGATGAGCATGAGCTAGATGGGCTTCCACACCATGACCCCCAGGGATGAAATCAGCTGACTGGTCTACTTCCATGACGCCTGCTTCCACCATGTCAGCCATGCTCGTGCCTGTACATCCACAAGTAATGCCTCCAGATGCAGAAAACCTAACTGTGTTGACAACCGTGTAGTCTGAGGTAAGACTGCCATCCACAAGAAACGCCTCCAGTTACAGAAAGCCTAACTGTGTTGACAACCGTGTAGTCTGAGGTAAGACTGGGCATGCTTTGCTTGCAGCATGCCCACATCGCTGCCAGCTGGGTTGACAGCAACTGCGTCAGGAAGCATCTTGAGAACACAAACTTGCTTGTCCAGGAGCATCTGGCGCATCTTCATCAACTTGTGCCGCAAGCACTGTCAAGAGACATGAGGTCTGGTTTGTTACCAAACCCACCCCAAGCCAAAATGAGCTGCCAGCATGCACAATACAAGCAGCAAGTACGCGAGAGTGAACCTTGAGGAATGAACAGGAACTTGCGCAGCATGCTGCCAGCAGGCTTGGTCTCCGCCACAAAGACAGCCAGAGTGCGCTCCCCAGTGCCCTTTACTGGCATGGGTGAGGCTGCCAGGGCTATGTCATGGGGGGCTCCCACCCCCTCTAGCCGCCATGTCTCCTCTGGCCCACCCCCTGCAACACAGTGCAGGCAAAAGGTGTTTTTGAAAGGCATGGCTGTGTTCCAGAAGGAGAAGACAGCAGCCAAAGGGCAGGACAACACTCATGAGATGGTGGGCTCCAGCCCTTTGACTGCCTTGGTGCTGGCGCTCCATCCCTTGGCATGCAACAAAGGCAGACTGGTAGGACTGTACTGCAAATGTGCAAGGCCCCTGTGAAAGATCACACACATGAATTGTGCAGAGCTCAAGCCCCCCCCCCCCAAGTGCCATGGTTCCCTTGCACCCACCGCTGATCTGACATACAGAGTTCAGCTGCGTAACAAGGTGCAGCAGAGCTAGCTATCTCAGGGCCATGAACCAATGAGACATGACATGACATATTGCTTAAGCCTAGCATAGACAAGCCTGCAAATCAGTGCAACACACTCGACTGTGTTAGCCACAGTGAGCAGGATGCTTTGGACAGGTGGGCTGGTTACAGGCTGGTGCGCAAGGGCATGCTGACTGACCTGTTGCATCGGCAGTGAGGAGGACGAGGTTGACTGCCTCCAGGCGGGGGTCCTCTCTGTGAGCCCAGCACAGCGCCAGGATGGTGCCGTAAGGCCCTACTGTAATGGAGTACACATGTCCAGACTGCTTCAGATTCCACGAGCCTGCAAAATACCAGGAACCAGTAAGGATCTATATTCAGTCTGCATCAGCCAGCCAGCCAGCCAGAATGCAATTGAAGGCCGTACAGACCCTAAACTCTACTAAACTCTGGACAAACAGCATTGTATCTGCACTAATGTTCATAAGTTCCAGATGCACGCCTGTTGGGCTAATGAAAAATTGCATGAGCGTGTCTGCGCAAGTGCCACCTGATATGAAGGACTGTACATTGGCTTCATTCAAGCTTTTGGTGATGCTGTACATTGTATACATGTGCTCTCCAGACCAAAATGGGAGCAAATGGCCCCCAAGTCATGCTTGACTCACATTGGCACATCAGTATGAAAGCATGTCGACTACTAAGGATGAGTCAAGGGATTAGTAAACTGCTGTGCAAGCGCCTTGTACCTTGCAGTGTTTGGTCACTGATGACAAACTTGTGCACTTCGCTGTGCTCCCTGTCAGCCACATACAAAGCATCACTGCATTCATCCAGCACCACGCTGTGAGGTATGGACATTTCGCCCCTCGGCAGGCGATATTCAGCCTCAAAGCTGCCGGTTGCGCTGTATCGAACCACCCTGGAATTGCAGTACCCATCTGCTACAAAGATGGTCCCATCATTTGCCACTGCAACCTGCAGTAAGGTGAGTTGACTCGGTCAGCAGGGCTGATGAGCATGAGATGCTGGTGATAAAGATATGCTTGTTTTAGCTGTGATCATTGCAGGAGCTGTTGTGAGGTAGAGAGCAGCCCAGTGCAGGCTAATGGGACATGATGTGGGTCCACTGCTGCATATGCATGGCATCCTTATGCTGTGACAGAGACCTTCAGTAGCATGTGAACAATGTACAGCTTGCCATATTTGGTAAGTCAGCAGGTCTGAAGCATGTGGGCAAGTTGACTGGTGGTTCTGCAATAAGGGAGCAAGCACAGACTGGAGACAAACTCAGATGAGCCTGAGAGGTAGCTGATCCACGCACAAAAGAGTGCAATGACGCATAAGCAGCACTATGTGGTGACGTGCACTGTTCCAGTATGTAGATGTAGAATGATCTGATTGGTATGGTGAGCCCTGTGCTTTTGATGTCACCAACACAGCCTCAAAAGCCCCATATTGCTGATCAGGCTGTGCATGCACCACATGCAGACTTACATGTGTAGGCTTGCAAAGATGTGCAGAATCGCTGCCGGGCTCCAAACGCTTTCCTAACACGAGAAGCTGGTTGCCTTGCTGGTCAAATTTGATGGCTTGATGCAACCCCACATCCGTTACCCAAACGTTGCCTTCAAAGTCTACAGTCAGGCCATGAGGCATCAAGAACAGATTCTCTCCCCAGCTTGACAGGACTGCCCCAGTATCCTGTGCACAGCAGGCGGCATTGGTTGATAGGCATCACAACGTGTCTGTGAGGTTTGCAAATGTTCTTGGAGTATGCTGTCCAGGCAGTGGACAAGGCCAGGGGAAGGCCCCAGCTTTGAATGGCATTAGATCTGGGCTGTCAGGGCTTTCCAACAGCCTATGGATTTTCAGACTAGGTCAGGCATTTGCGGCAAGTAGATTTTATGTAGTGTGTAAGGATTCTGAGGTGTATTTATGGTTTGCATTGCCAGGGTTTGAGATGTGATTGAAATAGATGTCACAGGGGGCCAAATGCAGGAGGTCTGGGAAAATGCATATGGCCTGAACAAAACTGCATTGATGCACTGATGAGCAGCATCAAAGGCTGCTCAAAGGCCTGATGGAAGAAATTTCAAAACAATATGCAGGTGGCCATATACTTGATGCTGGATGTGATGATTATAACAATGGCTCAATTGTTGCCTCTGCTACTGCTACTGCTGCTGCTGCATTCTTGAGGGTATGGCACAGCCTGACTGCACACACTGCTGCAGCAAGCTAGCTAAAGACACTTCAGCGACACAAGCTGCAAAAGCTGACTCAATCACAAGGTGATTGTGCACAGCTATTCAACGACACACTACAGGCAATGCTGCACCAGATGCAAGCTGCAACAGAAGCCATGATGCAGTGCAACGCAGGATCTGAGACAGCAGCATCCCCAGCAAAAGTGCTGATGCCATACCTGGTCAAGTTGGACAACTGCTGGGGCCTGCACAAACGCTGTGGGGTCTGCTATGTGCTGCCCATCAGACCTGAAACTTTGCGCATCCCACACTACATCGCCTCGCTGGAAGACCCATATATCGCTGTTATGGCCCTTGGCCACGCCACTGACTTGGCCGAATGCAAAGGGGGCGGCTGGCTTGGGTCCTAGGGTGGGGACCCCAAGGGGGCCAGGGGGCTGCCAACTGGCATGCATGTCCAGCTGCAATCACATACATGGTCAGAGCTTGCAATGGGCTTTGGTAAGTCACAGTCTTTGGCAATGAAGTGGGTTCAGACAAGGCCTAAGTTGCCGAGTCTAACCATGCACGGAGGCTGTCATTATAGACTGGAAATGGGCTGTGCAGATCAATACTGACAAAGTGTCAAGTAAACATGTCACGGCATGTCCTGATTGCAGAGTATGCCTAAAGAACTGGAGACTGCTCAGCAGCTTAAGCAAGTGCACTGAGGGTCATAGGTCAACGTAAATGCAGTAGGGACTTGCTTCCAATCTCACAGCAGCAAAGCGTGACAACATGGCCCCCGCAAAGCATGTCTTGCGGTCTCATAACATCAGCCATGAGGGTCAAAGCAGGGCAAGCACAAGTGCCACTCCCACACGAGATAGGCAAGCATAAGCAGCTCCGGGCTGCCGCCTTAGGAGGCTCCCGTTATGATCACTGAAGAGCGTCAACTCTTCTTGTCTTGTCTTTTCTTTCTTTTCAAGCAGAAGCAGGCAGAGAGCACCTCAAGGCGGCCTGCTGGGGGGATTCCGCCCATGCCATGCCTATCCACTTGCGGCGAGCCATAACACGCCATGAAGAATGGCAATTGAGAGTAGAGCATGAGGTACAGGTTGCACATCTCATCATTGTGGGTTGCTCCAGCATTGACTGGGCTGTGGACTGCGCTCGAGTCAAACATGCATGTCGCTTTGAGGGTGTCGCCTGGACGTATGAGGAGGTTGTCCTTTATGGGGGCAAAGCCTTGGGGTAGCTGGGGGTCCCTTTCACACAGCTCGTTTGAGACCTGCTTCCCGTTTTGCTGCTCTATTCGCTCCAGGTTGACTGACCTGCAGCGAGACGCAGTGTGCATATCTGTGCTGTTCAAGAGTACACTCAATATGAGCTGAAGCTTGCAAGATTTGCAGTGACATTGCAAACAGCAGCAAATGCCTGACTACCTGCAGAACAAGATGCAAGCATTGCCAAAGGCTGGACAGATCATGAAGGAGCTTATGCTATCAGTAGATGCAGCTTTTCACACTGCATGTGCTGTGCTTCATGCAAATGCATTGGAATGCAGATAGCACAACTGGCTGTCAAGCATGCCTCTTGTGAGCAGCCACACATGTTTTGGTTTGTATGACAAGGAACAATGACTGTGTCAGGAACAATGGCTGTGTCAAGCTGAACACATAGATTGTCAGAGAGACTGACCTGCCAAGAGCATGGGTGTGCACCCTGAATGCAAAGCCCTTCAGAATCTCAAACCCACTATAGCAGCACTGGTTCTCAATGGGGTGCTTGGGCTTGCCGGGGGGGATGGTGAAGTAGGAGGCGTAGTTGATCATGCCTGCTGAGAAAGGAGTGGACTTGGAGGTCATGCGCAACCTGATGCCTGACTGATCGCCAGCTGGCCTCTCCTGCAGGTAATGAACCTGCCACGCACAACACACATTGGCCACACTGTTGCCCTTGGTACCTCTGAGAAATCACTGTCTTCACATCTTGCACCTTGATTTAGCCTTGGTTTTAAGCCCTAACTATAGTCTTGGAACTTGCTGATAAGCAGCCGCAACGAGGGCTAGCGCAGCAGATGACAGGTTAGGTGTGGCTCACTTATGACGTGCACATGGGACAGCAGTGGTGCATGTCTGCATGTGGAATGCACCTACTTCTGTGCAGGTATGCAAAAAGGACCAGTAAAAGACTGTGAGTTGACACATGTCACGCTTGCAGATGCTCGTTGGACCCTCTTGATCTGTGCCCCAGACGAGTGGAATATTGTACAGACAGTGTAATCTGCAATAGGATGTTGCGTGCAGCATTTTGTGCTAGACACACCTGCAGCACAAGGCTCTGCATGGCAGAGCCGGGCCCCACGCCGTAGCCAACACCTGTGGGCAATGACATGGCAGGTGCATTTTTGCCCCAACCATACAGAACTCTCTCAAAGCCTCCTCGGCAGGGGCTTGTCATGTGACAAGGCCAAGCTTCATTTGCGGGACCGTCATTTGCACAACCTGCAGGCCAGTACGCTGATTGACCACATGCTACCACATAAAGTCGGCATTCATCTTCTTGCAGGAAGCAACTGCCAAGCCGCTTTGCAGTGCACAGCTTGCATGCAATGAAGATCTTGCTGCTGCCATTGCCAGCGTACCAAAAAGCAACATATGGTGGACGACATCCTGCGTAGACAAAGGGTCCACGCCCACAATCTTCAGGCTTTGCTTGGGGAGGTCCACACGAAAGCAGACATACTGGTCTTCGCCCACGACCTCATGCTCAGCTGGCACAAGAGCATCAACATAGATGCCTTCTTGGCAAGCGACCTGGCCAAGGAGCGCCAGGCACAGCAGAGCCAATATACAAAGCTCGTTGCCTTTGCTGCTAAGTGGCCTGTCAGACGCTGTCATGCGGTGCCCCCGTGATCTTGCAAATTTCAGGGCACAGCACCGCAGTCCATGTCAGAGAGGTGAACTGCCACTCTGATTGTGTACAAGCGACTGCTTCGAAAGTAGACTTGCCCTGACAGCACGTGAGATCTTTAGTGCACTGCGATGTAAGCTGAACTCACGCGCGAGACGCCCGGAAACTGGAATGTGCCCAAAGGAATGATTTGCAGCAGCACTGCAGGGCAGCGTCCGCAACGATCGTAACGGGCTTCCGATCGCACGATTCATCTTCGAATCAACGTCTGAATCAACATGATGCTCTGTGCGTGTGTGTGTGTTCGACACACTCAAACCATGTTGCTAGTTTTGACAGATCTATGAACTGACCATGGCTGCTTTCAAGTGTCGGTCCATTGAACTGTTTCCTTAGTGGTATGAATCCGATTATCAGTTCCCGAAAATGCACTCTTCAGCAACGCTCGGTAAACTGCTTGCATGACTGCATACTGTATCCATCACAATACTTTATGATCCAGGCATTTCACCGGGCTCTGCAAATCAGTGCATTCTTGATAGATTGGATCTCAGATACACGTCCCCAAGGAAACTGTTTGCATAGTGAACAGCAGTGTGTTTGTAAATTGTGCCTTGTGCTCGCAGCACAAATTTGAAGGCTATGTGTTGCTTGTCTATCATGTCTCATGCGACTGACTATCCAGGGGGAGTTTCTTCAACAATTCCATGCGGGTTTGGACCATTGTTGCACCATCACAAGATGTGAAGGAGAAAAGGCGATTTTCTATGGTTGTCAGCTGCGAAACTGCAAGACCTGGCAAATGCCTACAGCACCTTTGACACAACACACAGAGTGGCTTGTTACTATATGAGGTGAGCATACTTGCACATCATTGCAAGCCAGGTTGAGCAGACAGTGTCCACTCATTGCAGTTTTTGCTAAACTCTACATTACTGATACTAGGAAAGAAAGCGACCAAGAAATCAAGCTCTATAGTACCACGAATTGCACAACGTCTGAATCAAAGCAGTAAGCAACAACCTGACCACAATCAGCAACGCCTTGCAAAAGAATAAACCAAGTGATGACACTTTGAACGACTGTACAGCTGCTACAGGAAGCAAAATTTGCTACTTGAGTATGCCATCTGATACACAATTCAAAAGTATTCATTGAAGCCACAAAGGTACGCCAGAGGGGATTGTTCTGTTTACCACAAGCCTGAGCGCATGACTAAAGTTCCGGCTGCAGCCACAGCAGCACTCAGGGCCGCTGCAGCGACTTGCTGCTTCTCAACAAGTGCAATTCCTTTGCTTCCCAAGCCTTGCATCAGCTGCATGGTCACATGGTTTGCCTCAACATTGTCCCTCCTCATGTCTTTGCTCAGATCAACTCCTGCATCCAGCTGCTGGGAGCGCTCACAGGCAGCTATGAGTGCATTGTACACGTGCACTGTGGGCTTGGCCCCTGCCTGCCTCATGCGGCTCCTCACTCTCACAGCTGCTTTCCAGTTGCCTTGCATGCTGCAGCAAACCAGAGTCCAGTCAGCGCCCGCCTTAGTGCAATACGGACAGCTGCTTCACTTGCGCACGTGCTGCAGTGACACATAGTCACAGCAACAGACTGTCACGGCTGCTGCTTGCAGATTGTCAACATGGGACTGTTGCAGCCAGAGCACTTGAGGTAAATCTGCAAACTACTCAGAACAAGTGGAAGGTACATAGCATGACACACACCTGTGAGCAGCAATCAGGCCACAGTAGGCATAGTCCCTGGGAGTGTGATGCGCCTCCAGCATGTATTTGAAGGCGATCTCAGCCAAGTTGGCCTGCCCGGCCATGCCATATGCAGCAATCAGGGTCTCGTATGTCACTGCATCTGGCTCTGGCACTTCTCCAAAGAGCCTCTCTGCAGCCTCCCATTGGCCAGACTTGCCCAGCGAGGACATGGCTGTATTGTACATGATGGTGTTGGGGATGATTCCCATGGCGCGTGATTTGTCTAGCAGAGTGACCGCCTGCATACAGAGTACATCACCTCAGCCTTGAAGATGATGTTCAGCCTGACAATGTTGGCCTTCACACACAAATGTCTGATCAAACCCTCCATCAAGTCAGACAGGTGTTTACTCATGCGCTCATTCTATGACACTTCCTGAGGGTTGAATACATATAGTCATGAGCAAACTCCATATGTAGGGTCCTGTTGCAAGGTCAGCATACCTACATGACTGTTTGCTCTACACCAGGCTAGACAACTCCACACGCTGGACAACTTCACACACCAAGCTTTGCAATTATGGCTAGAAGTGCACGTTTGCAATCTGCTCTTTGGCAGTGCATCATGACAGCATGCTGCGGCACATGCAAATGACATTAGGACAGCCATGACTGACCTGCTCCCATTTGCCAGCTCTCTCATAGGCCAGCATCATAGCTCCACAGACCACTTCATTGACAGGGCCCTTCCCAGCACGCCCTGCAGCCTGCATGGCCTTCGACTTGTGCTCTGTGCCTCTCATATCCAGACCCCACCTGGCAGGGCCCCCATTGCTAGCACCCCCCTGCTGAGGGGTCAGACATGAGGGAACAGCTGGCAGCTGAACAGTGCTCTGAGAACTGTGACTACTGGGGCTGCTGCTTGCTGAGTTGGCGTGAGGAACCTGCTGAGGCAGCTGCAGTCCACTGGTGGCTGCATTGTCATTGGTCCATGTGGGGTGGTTAATAGACTGTGTGTCAGCTGCTGAAGCAGCTGCCTGACGAGCTGAGAAGAAGCTGAAGTTGTTGGGACCAGAAGAGTTGACTTGTCCAGGGATGTCATCAGGCAGAGTGCATCCTGTTCCATGAGTTGGGCTGTCAAGTACCTGCAACACATGCATTGATTTGAATGAACGTTTCCAGAACTGTCAATATTGCCAGCAGAGTCTAGCAAATCACACAAATGTTGCAGCCACAGGGCAACCAAATCTGTGAATAAACCCTTATCTAGACCCAAAACCCCTCTTGATTAGGCCCGCAAGCTTGGTGGTAAATCTGGTGAAACATGGACAGCTATGGCAGTCAATATCAAAGATGCAATGACGTCACTGCATGAGCAAGATAACCTGCAAAGAGGTGGTGGCATAAGGGCACCAACCTGTTCTGCAAGGTGGGTGGGCATATCTCCAAAGCTGCCAGATGATAACCTCCTGTCATCAACCTCAGCTGGGGGGTCTGCACCGGTGTTGATAGTGATGGCAGGGGTTGCAGCCATTGCACTCATGCTGGCTGCTTGCTGGTGCTCCCACCCTGAGCTGTCAGGGGCGCGTCTTTGCGAGGAGGCCCAGTCAACAGCATAAGCATTGAGGGAGCTGGGGGAGGGGGTCTGGGGGCCCTCTAGTACCCTAGCTGAGGCATGTGCCTCTGCTTCAAGCTGCTGGAACAGCTTCTCAGCCATCTGCCAGTGGCCCTGCATGAGTCATTTGACATAATGAGAGGCCAGCCAGACAGGACTGGCAGTCAACAGGGCTGAGGAACTTGATGCTGTGAGTCAGGCAGGACTGATCAAAGTCAGTAACAACGTGCTTGCTGAAGCATTCTCACGTCCCAGGCCATACACGAGCATATGCAGCAGTCAAAGATTCAGACCACCAGCCTAACCAGCACCAGGTGCAAAGCAGCAAGGCAGGTGCAGTAAAGACAGGTACCTGCTCTCCCATGGTCTTCAGCAGCGCGCTGTATGTATACGCATTGGGCTCAACACAGCCCCAGGCCTGGGGGGTCTTCATCCTCTTGATCAGATCCAATGCAAGATCCCACTTCTGGGCGTTGCCCATGGCAGTGATCAGTGCAGTGTATGTGCGCACATTGGGCTTCACACCAGATCGCAGCATCCAGTCCACTACTTGACTGCCACGTTTCCACTGGCCATCAGCACCCAGTGCTGTGATGAGCGCAGTGCAGGAGACCACGTCTGGCTTGATCTGGTACTGAAGCATCTGGTCGAAGAGCTGGACTGCACGCTGCCAAGCACCACCGGCTGCACACGCGCTGATGACTGCAGCATATGCATGGCCTGCAACACAAAGGAGTAGATTCAGCCCAGATATCTTAGCAGCTGATACTGCATCAACTCATTCATGTGCATACGCTTTTTGCTGTGCCAATGCCACGATGCCTCTCATCAAGCCAGCTCATGCAAAGAATTGTTTGCCTCAACTTTGTAAGGCAGTACAACTGCAACAGTGTATGTAATAAGCAATACCATGCAAAGAAGCACAGCGAGCACAATGAAGCAGCAGCAACCAGTATATCTACCTGTGGGCTTGCAATTGCGCTGCTCCATGTCTGACCAGATATCCAGGGCCTTTTCCCATGCCCCGCCCTCAGCAGCAGCCCTCATGGCGGCTGTGTAGGCATGCACAGAGGGGGCCATGTTGGAGCCCAAGGCAGCCTCTTGCATGAGCTGGTATGTGGCCAGTGCCCTGCTGGTGTCGCCCTTGCGAGTGCACACCTCAATCAGGGTTGTTGCCATCCTGCAGTCTGGCTGGCAGCCATCTACAAGGGCATCGTCCCACACCTGCACTGGCACTCTGGCTAGTAAGCAAATGAGGCTAGTAAACAAATGAGGGTTAAAGACTACACATGCAGTGGCACCCTTACTAGCAAGCCAACAGGAGATTAAGACCAAGAGGGCAAGTTTGGGCAGCATGTCTTGACAAGTCAATTTATGCATGGTGAGCTTCCATGCAGCAAGAAATCCCTGGCAGAACAGGGCTTGCAGCCAGCAATGTTGTCTTGTTTAGCTGTGCTGACTGTATGCACTGCTACGCCAGGTGCTTGCTGTGCCTCATTTGCAAATGCTTGACATGCATTATGCACCTTGCGGATACACAGAGAAGCATTGGGTGAAGCCCGCATTCTGCTCTCAACATGATGATGATGTGTGCCATGTTGCTCACCTTGATTGCTCTGTCAATCATGTTGCCAGTCAATGCTGCTCGCATGGCAGCAGTATAGGTGTACACAGTACAGACAAGACCAGCACCGCCCTCCCTGTGCGATGAGCGCATCCAGTCATATAGGCTGAGCGCAGTCATGGCTTGACCGTGCTGGGAGCAGACACGAATCAAGGTGGTGCACAATCTGTCGTCAGGAGTGTGCCCCATGCTGAGGAGCCACTCATGGAGCACAAGAGCACGACGCCATGTGGCCTTGTTGCGGCCCAAAGCAGCAAAGAGCTTGTCTAGCTCTCTGTTGTCTAGCTGGCGGGAGCTGACAAGATTTGCTGAAGGCAGGTCAACGCTGGCTTGTGGGTCCAGCAAGCGGTACAATGCCTGGGGCAGCTTGCTGAGCTGCTGCTGCTGCTGCTGCTCTGAAGGGTAGGCAGGCTGCAGACATAAGCAAGCTGTCTCAACAACTGGCCATGCTGACTAAGCTACAGCACAAGCTAACAGCCACACAATGTTGTGTGGCATCTTTACAGCTTGATGATCGGATTCGATTGACACAAGCACATCGATGACCATCACAAAGTTGATCCGCGACAGACAGTCAAACTTACCGACAAATACTCCGGCACAGGCGGTGCATAACCGCCTCGCTGGCCCTTATTTGCAGGGCGATACTCCGCATCGAGAAACGCTGCTGCACTCTGTGTAAAGGCTCCAACTCTCGCTTGGTTCTGCCTTGGCAGCGATACGACACCGCCGTTGCGAGATTGACCGTTAGAGAAGATCGGGCGCTGATTAAAAGTAGACCCACGAGACTGGAAAACATTGCCGCTTTGGGCTGCTGCTTCAAGACCTAAACCCGCAAACGCAGCACGGAGCGTGCCCATGGCCATGTTTACAAAGTGGCGGACGAAGCCGCAGACGAGCCTCACAGATACTCGGAACTTCCCCTGATCAAACTGTCGAGCAAGGGTTTACGTTTCGCAAAACACGCATAATGTACTGGCTTGTTTATCCACTAGGGTTGGCGAGCAGCTGCTATGGCGTGAGTCAACGAGGCTTGCGTGGCGCTGTCTGACGTCAGTCAGGAAAATCTCCGAAAGGGCCTTCTGGAATACTAAACCCTAAAAGAAGGAGACGAACCATAAAAGGTCTTTGCTATGGCCGAGCGGACCGTGTCTGGACAGGTGCAATTTTTATGTCTGGACAGGTGCAATTTTTCTGTCTGGTAGTACCTGGGAAAGGGTTGTTATGCATGCATGCAAACGGCCTTCGTCCACAAGTCTGCTCTCTCCCTTTGCACAGGACTAGTTGGCTTCCTGGCGAACTTTCCGGACCTTCACATGACACAGCAAGCATGGCACTGGAGACAAGTCATACAGGCAGCTGCTCGATCAATAAAGTACAGCAATACTTATGTTTTGCAAATCATCTTATTTGTTACGCATGTAGAGATGCTCTCATGAGACTGCTGATTACAAATTCATCATGTGCCTGATACATGATCTATGCAACATACTCAGCATCAAATGCAAGTGCGTTCCCCAACGGCCTTGCAACAGCAGCACGGCTGGCTGTGGTACACCAGTCAGCCAAGTCAACAGATGCAGGCTATCCGACAAAGGAACTTGCTTAAATAAACTTGCTGAGCTCACATGGGCGTGAGTAATACTAGTACTTGACGGGCACTGGTCTCTGCCACAGATTGGCTCTTTGCAACAACCAGCACAGTATCTGTATGGTTTACTACACTTTTAAACACTTGCAAACAAGGCGGTGATCTGTGACTTCTTCATCAAGCAGTTCACTCACAGGTCTTGACCTCAACTGCTTGTATGGTGTGCTTCAATGCAATGGTCCTGGCAAAAGTTGGCTATTTCAATCAAACCCCACTCCCGAAAGCCTGACTACGTTGTCCTCATATGGTTTCCCGCAATTGACCGCGCTCCTCATACTGTGCTACTGGCAAGGGCGTCTGATGTGACAGGCTGTCCAGAACCCAGCTGAGCAGCAGTGGCCACCTTCCTGTCTGCTCCTGTAACGCATACAGGCAAATACTGTTCCTGTGCTGAATGCAAAACGAAGCGATGAGGCAGGCTAGCTGCGCTGTGTGCATTACATTTGACACATCATGATTATCATGTGCTGTCGTCTCTATATTGCTTCAAAGTGCTTGAAAGTCCAAAATTTGTTGAGCGGACTGCATGGACACATTGTCTCATGCATGCAGCAGAAGTACATATGCCATTTACCTTGGTCTCCCTGACTTTGTCGGGCTCAATGTTGCCCTCCCCAAAGAGTATCACATGAAGCTTCTCTGTGTCATGCGCTTGGTCCTTGCTACCTACGTGTGGCAGGCATCCTCAGATTTTGCCAGTGAAGAATGGCAATTGCAAGCCCACCCCAGACATGCTGCACATCCTCATCATGCTACCTAGCCCTCAAAATGAACAACAAGAACTTGCCTTTGGTCACAGGCTGACATGATGTGTTTCAGGCTAATCTCAGGCTAACGCTCAACATAATCCACAGTGCATCGGTGATGCAATGCATGATGCAAACACAAACACCTTGTTGTGCGCTCACCAAGATCAGCAGACGACTGGTCAAGTACGCGACCCCCAGCATAGGTGAGCAGCTCTGTCAGCTGCTGAGGTGATAGACCAGTTCCCTTGTAGCCGAAGCCCATCAAGAACGACATGCCATGGAACAGCTTTGGCGCCCCTGACTCACCAGCCATGCGTGCTGCATATCACACAGAACTCAGTGTGCTGTTGTGCTTGGCTCACAGCTCTCATAGACAACATCTTATTTGCTGCAACATCTGGTGATGGAGTGACAATGCAGGTGGGCAACTACATTGTCGCTGGACAGTAGCAGTGGCCTTGCTAGGTTAATGCACAATCCTCTGTGCTCAGAAGCCACCAGCAATTGCAGATGCTCATGATGCATGTGCCATCTTTCTGCAATGGGTAGACATTGTCTGTGCCTGATCCTGCCTTGAGTTGGGGATGGGGTTCAAGCTGCTGCACACCTCAACTTCAGCTAGAGAAGAGTTATCTCAAGACCTTTGCGTATCGCAGGACAGGTGGATGGCGTACGAAGTACACAAAGTCTAGGATATGGTTATACCTGCAGCCTACATGAATAGCCCTTGTATCGAGAAACCATTATACCTGCTTTTGGAGCTCCTAGGGCGACATGGTCTCCTGCCACCTCATAGCCCTCCTCAGGCACCCAACAGCCAGCAGCTGCACATGCCTCCAGCCAAGCCCACCCCACCAGCCAGCACCCCTGGGCTAGCCCCTGGAAGTACTTCAGGCTGCGCTGCTGGCACAGCCCCCCTGCGTTCACCTGCAGGCCATCACCTTGCTGCAATTCATGGCATGACAGCCCATCAAGCGACACAGCCACACTGGACTGGATTTTGCATGTAATGCTAGCAGACTCATCTGTGCATCAAAATGGGCTTTGAGATGTGGGGCTAAGCTGATTGGTGCAGTCAGCAGAGGCAGGACAGGCCCCCACAGCAGTTGCCGGTTGTAGCAAACCAATTCTTTTCAATCATTCCATTTTACATTTTCTGGTGTTAAGATTCATCAAAGCAATAGGCTGGTGCAGCTCACAGTGCCCACATGCAAACTCAGCATAGCCAGCTTGCCTTTCATCACGCGAGCTTTGCACTGATGCACCATGCATTCGTGTCTGACCTGCACAATGACATGTGTGGTGTGCTGGTCCACAGCCTTGCATGCATCAGCCCGCAACCTCCTGCAGAGCCGCCTGATCTGGTCAAGTTTAGCTCTGTCTAAGCCTGAGCCTACCACCACCTTCTTGCCTGAGGGCATCACTGCTGCCTGAAAAGAAAAGAAAAAACTATGCCTTTCAGCGTCAATTTAATGAGAAGCCAAGTATTATACCGGGCTGCCCAGGCACTGCTGCCTGCAACATGCCAGCAGGCTTCAAATGCATCATCAATTTCATTGCAATTCTGTGCGTGAGCAAAGAAATCAGCTGTGCCCTTGTGCATGCGCAGTGCCTTGTCAGCATGAGCAATCACGTTTTATGACATAGTAGCCACATATGATGCAGTTAGGTGGGTACCAGTGTCTCTGGCTGGGGCAAATGACCAGCAGGCAGCAACACATGGGCAGGAGCTTCTGGCAGCTTTGGCTGCACTGCAAGCTCGGACAGCTGCTGCTGCTGCATTTGCTCTGATGGTGCCATCTGCAGTTGATGTGCTGCATTTTGCTTTGGCGAGTCCTGCTGCTGTGGCGGCTGTGACTTGTCAGAGTGCTCGCCATGAGTGCAGTTCTGCAATGGCGCTGTTTGCTGTTGCTGCTGAAGCAGCTGATCAGCTGAGTTGGTATGACCAGCTTCAGCAGCATCAGCATCAGGTGCATCGCCCTCTGAAGCCAGCTTCTGGCTTGAAGCTTTTGTGAGCCTGCTGGCCTGGCGTGGGGGCAGTGCTGGCTGCCTGACAGTCTTGCGCCCCCTGGCAGCTTTGGGCTCACTGCTTGGCAGCTGTTTTTGACGTTTTGCAGCTGCAGCCTGCCTGACTGGCAGCCGCTTACGGCCTGATCCCCTTCCTCTGCTGTGGCCAACCTGAGCATCAGTCCTCGCGTTGAGCAGCTGCTGGTGAGCGCCTGGGGGCTCTGCACCTGATGCTGTGTAGTCGTAGGCATCACTGGCTGGCTTGACTTGCTGCTGAGGAGGTTCAAGCTGTTTAGCAGGGGAAGACTGTGCGTTCTCTCTGGTCTCAGCTGATACAGGGTGACTGTCTGGCAGGCTATCTGCTGCTGCTTGAGATGCTGATGCAGTCTCACAGGCACCCACAGCATTGGCGACTGATCCTATGGGCGCGTGAAGAGGCATGTCAGACCCCTCTTGCAGGGTGGTGGGGGCCGTGATGGGGTGAGAGGCACGGCCCTGTTCACTACAATCAAGCTGGGGGTGCCTGCATGACTTGACTGGGTGCTCTTCAGCATTTGGCGGTGGGTCAGCATGATCACAGGGTTCACTCTGATGGTCAGAAGCTGTATCTGTGACCAGGTTGCCGTCTGAAGATGCTGTGGCCAGGTCAGCATCTTTGCTGATTGCCTGCCTAGCCTTGGCCTGTGCTTAGGGTTCAGTGCCTGGCTGCTGCTCTTGCTCAAGTTTTGGCAGTGGTGGGCAAAATTGGAATTGCTCCTTAGCCATGTTCAAGTCTTCTTCTTCGCCATCATCATACAGCACGTGGTGCTTACCCTGGAAAAGACAGCAGGCACTTGCGTCATGACTGTGGTGTGACAGAGGCTGCAGTCAACTGGTTTCATACCAGGCCAAACCAACAATTGCATCCCTATAAGCTTGATACAGAGACTGCAAGTACATATGGGCATTGCTACGCCCACACTGACTTGATGCTATACCATCAGCATATGTTTGTGTGCAGCAGGTAAAAGCTCTGACACATCACAAACATGTGGAGCATTGCTTGCAAACAAACAAGTTGAATGCATTCATATACCACATCTCAAACCCTTGGCACTAAAATGGGATGTCTTTTGACTGAGGGACAACAATCTCCAGAATGAAGTGCTACAAAAAGCAGATTAATGCCTTACCTTGTCTGGTATGTACCTAACAACAGTGCCCTTGTAGAACTTCTTGTCCTCAGGCCACCAGATCTCAACACATTGGTTGACCAGTTGCCGAATCAGCACCTTCTGAAGTGGAGCTTTGCCTGGGCGCAGCCATGTCACAACACTCAGGTCAACCCAGTGAGACCACCCAGCTTGGCCCCTGACACAGTGCTTACCCTGCAGGCAGTTAACCTACTCAGGATGGGCAAAATCAGCAGCTCTGTGTGCAAGCAGTTTGGGGTGTGACAGACCCATGTTGTGTGGGTACAACAGACTGTGTGCTGTGAGCATACTCAGAACTGATCATGCAACAGAGTCTGCTTTCTTGCTGCTGTATGGTGACTAGGGCAAATCCACACTTCCAGCTGATGCTTGAGATCTTGCATGCATCCTGCCTCACAACAGCCTGCAAGAGCAAGGTCAGAGCTAGGCCTTTACCTTGTTGGCACTGAACCCAGTGATGACCTCATGGTTCCACTGCTGATTGCCATCATTCCATCGCAGCAAGGCTTGCCCAATGGGCTCATCTTCTTCAGCATCTTGCTCTTGCTGTGTAGGCACACTGCTCGGCGCCTTCTCAGCTGAGACTCTAGCTCTCTTCCTGCTGCCCTGTGGCGATTGACGAGCTCTTGGCCTACGGCGAATGTCCGGCTTGAAGTCATCAGCATCGTCATCACTGTCCTGCTGGGCAGCTCCTGCTTCAGGCTTGTATGGCGACTGATGCAACACAGACTGACTCTGCGCACCAGCCTCTGCAAGCTCATCCCCTTGAGCAGCTTTGTTGGCTTTAGCCGGTTCATTGCTGTCAGCTTTCAGGCGTGCTGCTGATGCCTGTTTGCTGCTGCTGCCTGCATGGCCTGCCTCCTGCTGGCTACCTGTAGCAGCCTGGCTGGTTCTAGCAATGTTGCCGCCTGTGTTATCCTCGCTGCAAAGTCCCTGATCTTCATCTACCTGACAGGCCAAAGCCTTGGTGTCTGTGTCAGCAGCTTGACTGCCCTGCTGTTGTTGCTTGCTCTTCCTGCCCTTCTGAGGAAAGGTCGCCTTTTGAGCCCGTGTGCGCTGGCCTTTGCTGCCCCAGCCAGCTGTGACTTTGCTGGAATGCTGCCAGGCAGGCTTCAGAGGCTGCCGCTGAACAGCAGCAGTCCTCTGAATCGCCTTCAGTGGCATGTGACTGCTCTTGCACTGCTTCTGCTGTGCCGGCCTGCGCCTGCGTTCACGTGCAGGTGACTCGCTTTGCTGTAAGCTGGCTGCCATCTGTGCTGTGTTGAGGCCCCTGTCTCCCGTTGCCAAGGCAGCCAATGCAAGTGCAGCTTCCAAAGAAGCGTTCTCAGAAGTGATTTGACTAGCCACAGCGCTAGCAGACGCCTCTGGGAGCTCTGGCTGTTGCCCATCAGATGTTTGAGCCTGCTGGCTTGGGCCTGCACTATCTGGGAGTACAAGACTTTCCTGCTCAACAGCTGCCAGAGGAGATGAACCAGCAGTGACTGCTGCTGCTACTGCTGCTGCTGCTGCTGCTCTGACTGGAGCCTGTGCCAGGCTTGGCTGATTGGCAGCCTGAGGCATGTCAACACGCACTGCAGGTGTTGCTGTATGTGCTGCTGGGCTGTCTGCAGTGGCTTGCTCCTCATTTGCCGTCATGCTCTCATGATGGTTTGGCAGATCAGCTTGCTCATGCACAGCACTGCAGCCATGCAGCAGCTCAGGCATGGTCTCTGCTGGCTGGTGAAGAGAAGCAGAGGCAACAGGCTGTGCACAAGCAGCTACACCAGGCCTGGTACAATCACCAGCTTCAGCAGCAGCAGGTGCCGCCTTTTCCTGGCGCAAACCCATCTGTTGGGACTCTGATGTTGACACAGCATTCAAAGGACTATGGGTCTGTGCAACCTCACTGTCATGTGATGCAGGAGCCGGCCAAGGAGAGGGGTTGTCCAGACTCTGGTGACCTGAGGGGCTGTCCTCAATCTCAAGCTCAGCCTCAACATCACATGACATGAAGGTCTGTGGCATGCCTGACGGTCCAGGCATACAAGACAGCCTGCATGTCAATCAGCGCACATCACTCCTGCACGGGCGAGTTTGTGCAAGACACGCTGACAATCACCATAGCAGTATAGTCTGAGCCGTTGCATTTGCATTCAGACTTGATTGCTTATCTTTCCCGAGACATGCACGTCTTTAGTATGATGTCTTATAAGCAGTTACACATGTTATCACATATCAAGGTAGACCAGCAGCCAGATTGCTGACATTCAACAGTCAGTTCCCATGTTGGACTATACGTACTGCTGTGTACAGCTGTTTGCGCATGCATGTCTGTGCAATCACCTGTAGCCCCTTGCTTGCATTACTGCATCAATGTCGCCAAGGCTCCTATCTGTGCCGTCCAGCATGCTGTGCGAAGCCATCTCTGAGGGCAGCATGTGGCCACCTGCTTGCAGCTGCTGCCTTTTGCTGCTGTCTGGGCACCTGCTCTGCTTGCTGATCAGCCCATCATCAAGCACATTGTTTGCCTGGGAAATGGAGTTTGGCTCAGCTTCTGCCTCAGGAGCAACAGATGCTGCCTCAGGTTGGCCCTGGGCCACTGTTCTTGTCGGTGAGGCTATTAAGCCTGGGTCCAGTCGCATGTCAGGTGCGTCATTGCCCTTAGACTTTAGGCGCTTTCTTGTGTCCTCCAGCACAGCCTCTATCATCAGCAGCTCATGAGTAAGGTCTGCAGTCTCAGCTTCATCAGGTGGCGGCAATGCAGCAACCTGCAGTGCAGCACATGCTTGGATCTGTTGCCATGTCATCGTCAACAACTGATAGAAGCCTGCTGTCAGCAGGACAGGCACTGGTTGATTTGTTGGCATGCATGATGATGCAAGTGAATCAAGATGGCAGCATTGGTCGGTTGCTAGACTGGGAGCACTTCCCTGACAACAGGGTCCTATGCAGCAGACTGCTTGAGAGGTGACACTGCTGACAATGTACGAGAAAGAAGCTGTGTAATTAGAGCTTGCTCAAAGTGATGCAATGTTGCATGGGAAACATCTTTTATGCTCGTCTCGAAAGGACCTACCGAAGCTGCCCAGGCGTGATCATACTGCAGCAATGAAGCTGGCAAGCCCTCTGGACAGGGCAGGTCTGGCTTCTCCCCACCCAGAGAAGCCAGGTCAGATGTGTTTGCTTTTGCTAGAATTGCATCTGCCTGAGCATGTGGAGGTGCTGCTGTGTGAGGCATCTGCACACTGTCAGCCAAAGTTGCATCTGACTCGTGCAGGATGTGAGCATGTTGAAGAGCAGCAGCAGCAGGCTTAATGGGCAGCGTGGGAGATCTTCCGTTTGCATGTGCCTCTGCAGCTGATGTGACGCTCTGAAGCTGCTGCAACGATGCCGACTGCTTGGCATGCTCTGCCATGTTTGGTGATGGGGCAACCCCATACTGGTGGCTGGCTTGCGCACCCAGCCCCAACACTCCACCAGACTTGTGTAAGGAGACACTGATATTGTCTTCTTGGTGCGGCACTTCTGTGGCTGGGTCATGGCTGCTGCTAGGCCAGTTAGCCAGGCACATCTGTGCAGCATTTGCTGCACCATGACTATTCTCTTTGTCAATCCTGGTGCCAACTGCATCAGATAAGCACTGCTGAGAAATTGTCAGGCAGAAAATGTGGCATGTCAAGCAGCAGCAACTGGTCAGTGTCAGCAACTTGCAACTGACCTGTAAGTATCTGCTGCAGACCCTGCACAGCTTTTACAATGCTCTGACATTTGTGATTGAAGTACAGTTCTGTTACAGACACTGCCTCATGGCAGGTGGGACATGTGCGCTGCCCTTCACGCTGCTCGCTAAGCTTGCCCATCACACAAGTGCTGCATCAGCACAGTGAGATGGCAATACTGAGCATCTGGCTGGCATGTACAGAACAACGTGCATCAACACATGTGCAGCAACAGGTTCTGGTGCGGCATCTTGATACAGCATAGGCCGCGTGTAGCACTTACTAGCAAAACGAGTGGCCACAGCCAGCAAAGCTGTGCGGTCTCTGATATAGGCTCCCACTGCAACACAAGCCTAGAAGTCAGTTATTGCTGTACAGTAGTCAGACAAGGTTGTCAATCAGTAAGAAGTAGCAAAGTGTACCATAGCGAGCACGTAATTTCTTTGGTTAGAGCGTGAAAAGCAGTTGACGAGCTCATGGCAAATATTTCAAAATGGCATTGGTTCCTGAAGAGCAGCTTTGCAAAACAAGCGCCTCAATTTTCGATTGCAAGCTATGATCTAGGTTGATCACCACTGTCCGAGAAGAAGCAGGAAATGACGAAGGTTTGAACCCCTGAGCGATTAACACAATCGACAGAGCGACAAGCGTACGACTTTGTTGTGCGAGCATGCGCTCAGCTGCTTGCGACAAGCTCGATAGCGCCCGTTCAAACAGCAAAAAGAACTGTATTGTTCGTTCGTTTTGCAAACTTCATAATGACTTTCTCTTTTTGGCCCAAAGCTTCGCCGTGCTTTTGCCATTGCGTGGAGTCTTGTATAGATGCAACGAGCACTGCGGAACGCTGTGCATGTAAAGTTTTCAACTCGTCAACTTGTGCCACGAAGAACTGTGTCGAGACGCTCTGCTAGAACAACCGTGTCCAGCATGCTAACGCAGGAGCAGAAGGAGCAGTTTGAGCGAGACGGTAAGGGTATCAGGTATTGAAAGCCTGGTCACTTGAGATTACAATATCAATCAGTGGACACCGACACCGCAGGGTATCTGGTCTTGGAAAATTTCACACCCCTGCAACAGACACAAGAATTAAGGCACCAGGCTAGTCAGCTTGTTGATGGCTTTGATCCCAAGTCCATTTCTATTTTCTCCACAAAAAACCAGGTAGATTTGTCAGACTGCATCAAGAAGCAATATTGACCTGCACACGACAGCGAAATGGCAACGCTGCTGCAAACGCAGGCCAAGACCTCAGATGACTACTTCAATGAAAGTGCAAACAATATTAGCTTTTTCTTCGAGGAGAATGCGTTTGATGAGGATGGCAAGCTGCGGCAGCCCAAGTCTGTTTCAATAAACAAAATGGGTCATGGTACCTCTCGTATACTGCTTTCTGATTCATCAATGCTAAAAGTTTGAGGTGCAAGTTTCACATTGTCTGCTGTGCTGCAGCTATGCATGATACAGATCCAGTGTTCAGGAAATGGAGCCGATCTGCTCAGGCTGCTGAGTTACTTCAGGATCTAGGCTACAAAAGGCCTTTGCCTGTGCAATCAATGTACATCTTCAAGGTAGGCAAAGCTCTGCTGTGCTGAGCCCGAGAGCAAAAGCCATACCAGCCTGTTCAAAAGTCTTGCAGCAAAAGGTTTTCCAAACTCAGCACCAAATCCACTGTTTCACATTGCACGTCTAGTATGCCTGATCAGCAGCTGTCTATGCAAATGAGCTCATGCACCATGTGCAGCAACCAAACATTGGGGGCGAGGTGGTACCACATCAAGACAGCACCTTCTTGTACACCGATCCACTGTCTGTTGTTGGCTTCTGGATTGCTCTTGAGGACTCCACCAAGGAGAATGGCTGTTTGTGGTCCTTGCCGGGCTCCCACAAAGCTGGAGTCAGGAGGAAGATGACTGTCAAGGATGGCAAAACAAGCTTTCAGCCTCCAACAGCAGAGCAATTTGACCTTGATTCCTTCACACCGCTAGAGATGAAGGCAGGGTCCATGGTCATCCTTCACGGCAACAATATCCACTACAGCAAGGAGAACACATCGCCAAAGTCACGAAATGCGTACAGTGTACATTATGTGGAGGGCACAGATGAGTACACATGGCCAGAGGGGAACTGGTGAGCGCCCCTTTATGTCCCCTTGCTTTGTGAGAATCAGGTCATAGAAGTGAGAATTTTTGCTGGCATTGTTTATCAAGTTCTGCTTGGCATGTACCTGACCTGCTGGTCACACACAAGACATCATCTTGCTAGGAGTTGTGTATGCTGCAAAGAAGCATTCACATGCCAAACTGTCTGCACGTGTGATACACTTTTGACCTTGGTGTGTTATGCTCTGCAGGCTACGCCGGCGACCTGACTTCCCTTTTCAGCCCTTAACACGTGCAACAGCAGTGGCGTGAAATGCTCAACACATGAGACCACAGGCCATTATACCCTTGCTCTATCTTGCCCATGCCAAAATGCTTTCAAGAACTTGCAACCTCCTTGATTCACTCTTGCCTGGCATATACAGGCAGCGTAGGTTAACTTTGCTGAGTTCAGTGATTTCATTCATAATCTTGTTGTAGTTGTTGTTGTGTACTATATGCTGTGTTTCTGTAGCACTCTGTACTGAGCTTGATGTTCAGGTGACAGCAAGCAAGGGGCTGCGACAAACGTCAACAATTGCCAACCAGGCCTGCAGTATGTGACTGTGTGTTGCTCAGTGGTTGAAACAATGTAGAGTGATGCAGCGTCACTGTATTAATCTTTATGTATTGCCTTCTGCATTGTCCAATACCATGGCGAGCATGGTGCAATGTCAATTGCTGCTTGTCAACGCAACTCATTGCCCAAGCATTAGTAACTGTGCACGGGTATGGATGCCAGATTCTTCTTCGATGCACCGAAGGCAGCTATGCGACCCGCAGTCTGCCCAGTAGCAATGCATACAGGCTGCTAAATGTTTTCTACTATAGTGATATAGACGATGGCGTTAGACGAGCAGGAACACGGGTCGCTGGAACCTTCTGCAGGTAAAGATCCGGGCTCGATGCATGCTGTCTCTGTGCAGCTTCGTCTATCATGTCTCCCCTGAGCACGACAAGATACGGATTGTCACTTGCAGCATCATCTTCCAAGCATGCATCCAATGGGTTTTTCTCCGCCAATCTAGACACAGGACAACAGGTAGATGCTCGAGGTTGCTGTCGCTACGGTTGACTCCCGGGACCCCGCTGCAATGCTTATGCTGTCCAGGACGATGTTGCCCTGGAGTTTGGTGCCGATCAGTACTCCTTTTTCGGGGGCTTGGGTCCAGGCAGCACTCTCGAAGGTGCTTTAGAGGTAAGCAGGTCAACACCTGCCTGCTGTCCTGCAGGAACTGCACTGACAGACATTGGCTGCATTTGCAATGCTCAGCATCTTGAGACAGTTCTGCGTTTTGGCGCTGCATTTGCAGCTAGACACTCATCCTGCAAATGGTTGTGTAGGATGGGCTGGACGCACCGCCTGAAGAGGAACCGGCGGGGGATGCAGACCTGGTACTGGACGATGAAGAGGATCTCTCATTTGCCTCCATGTTCAACTCCATGCGGCTGGAGGAGGCAGATGAGGCCCCTCAAGCTGCTCAGCCAAGAAATATTCAAACAGCCATGGCTGATCTGGATCCTGTTATTCCATATGGAAGCTTTGGACAGGTAGCGCATTTGCAGCATTCTGACACACGTCAAGTTCTTCTGCATGCATGTACACTGAGTAGGTGGCATTGCCAGGCTGTGGACCAGACCAGCAATGCGATTGCCTGATGAGCATGTCAACCAGTTCAATAGCCTGATGCAGCCACACTTGCTGCAGGACAAGGCTGTAATGTCGCCCAAGGACCAGGCTGCATACGAAGCGTTCAACAGAGCGTCTCCGTCAGCAACACCTGGTGCCTTGTTTGGCGACTATGGCATGCCTCGTTCCTCCGCATACGAGCTGCAAGGCAGCAGACCCTCCTCTGCACAGGGCCGCAGCTACACTCAGTTTGGTTCTGAAGGGCTCAGCACCAGCTTGGGCTCATCACATGGCTTCGGCTTTGCAGATTCGAATGCTCGCAGTGTGAGCAGGCCTCAGATGCACATACCCTCCCCACAGCACCTCCTGCAGAGGCCTGAGTCACCATCGCAGGCGCCGCACCTGCAGCAGCATTTCGCCCAGTTGCAACAGCAGCAGCGGCAACAACAGCAGCAGCAACAGCCGCTGCAGGCTCAGCTACAGCAACAAGCCCACATGCAGCACCAGGCTCACCTGCAGCAGCAGCAACAGCAGCAGGCGCTCTTACAGCTGCAGCAGCAACAGCCTGGGCTGCTTCTGCAGCAGCTGCAACAGCAGCAGCACCAGCAGCAAGGGGATGGTCACATGCCACCTCAGGTGATGGTGGTGCTCATACTGTACAATTGCCTCTGATCCGTCAGACACTGTTGAAACATCTGTTAATGCAGTGTTCAGTATCTGTGGCAGCTTTGTAGCATGCGCACTTTGATTTCATGCTGGCATACCTTTGATATAGGGCATGATGCTGAGATGCACCAGCATGTACCTGAACACACTGCTTGACCAACTGCCAAGCTGCATGGGTTGGCACCAGAAGCAGCCTGCACATGCATTAACCCGTTTGAGCTTGCACCAAGATCTGCCTATGCCTCTCACCAAGATCTGCCTATACCTCTCACCAAGATCTGCCTATACCTCTCACCAAGATCTGCCTATACCTCTCACCAAGATCTGCCTATACCTCTCACCAAGATCTGCCTATACCTCTCACCAAGATCTGTCTATGCCTCTCACCAAGATGTGCCTGTGCCTCTCACCAAGATCTGCCTACGCCTGCAGGGGCTATCTGTGACTGAGCTAGAGGCACAGATGCTTGCACGCGGTGCTTTTGGCCAGCAGCAACAGCAGCCACAGACAATTGCACATCAGCAGGCAGGCTTACCCCAGCCTGGTCATAGACCCCCTCAGAATGTGTACAGCCAAGGCAGCAGCAGCAGCAGCCTGTACAGCCCCTCAGCAGCTGCTGCACTGGCTCGCTTGACACAGTCTGCTCAGCAAGGCCATCAAGCCCAGCCTAGCTTGGCAAGCAGCCCCAATCTGCAGCGCCTCAGCCCTTTGCTGCAGAGCAGCCTGTTGGCTAACCAGATGCAGCAGCGGCAAGGGCGTACCAGTGGGCCGCCAGGCTTTGCTGGCAGACCAGGTCAGCATCAAATCCGCCTGCCACTGCCAACTGAACTTACACCAACTCTACATGCCCTGCATGGTGGTCAGATTGTTCCTATATGCGTATAAAGAGAGCAGGTGGTATTTTGGGCAGATGCAGGTGGACAGAGCAGCGTGCTTTTACATGATCAATGCATTGAGCAGAGAGGCAGTTGCATAGCTTTGGTTTTACTTTTGGACCGTAGAACAGGACTCACCAGCAGCACATTGCATCCTGAAAGATTGGTTGCAGCGTCTGGAGCGATTTTGTACAAGCATGACCTTGAGTTGGTCGTATGATGTTGCAGGAGCAGCAGGGCAGATGAGCATGCCTCCTCCCATGAGCAGTGGGGCTGCTGCAATGCCAGGGGGCTTGCCACCAGGATCCACAATGCCCTCTGCACCAGCCCTGCCCCCTGCCATGCGCCCTCAGCCTCCAAGGCCCCTATATGCTCAGAGGGCAGCTCCCTCTCTGGCTGCCATACAAAGGGAGCAGCAGGAACACATGCTAAGGCAGCAGGCCATGATGCAGCAGCAGCGCCCTGCTGGACCCCCCCTGGGCCCCCACATGCCTAGGAGGGGTCCCATTGGGCCCATGCCTGGTCCCAGGTTTCCGCAGAGACCTCACATGGGACACATGCCAGGTGGACGACCTGCACTGCTGTCTGTCTGTGTGTCTGCAGACAGCATGTGTCAGTTTGTTTGGCTGCCAGCTCTTTGTGTGTTCTAAAATGCAGCAAACCGAAGCAAAGCCTTGGCCATGTATGCAGTATATTGTTTGGCTGAACCAGCAGCGCTGACTGAAAGTATGGTTGCGTATACTTGCAGGGTTTCCCCCCCAAATGGGTGGCGGTGGACCCTATGGAGGGAGGGGTCACTACATGCCCCCTGACTCCCATCAGCCTTTCAGGAACCGATTGGCCACAGGCTCCCACTACATGGACCCTGAGGAGATTGACTCTATTCTACGCATCCAGTGGAAGTCTCTGCATGGCGGCTCTCCCTATGTGGAGGACTACTATTACCTGGTCAGTCAGCAGAGTCTTGTACTCCTTGTCCAGGACCCCATCTGACACTCACTCACCTGGAACGTAATCAAGGAAGGACATGGCCTGTGTGTTCAGCGCATTTCATGTACTCCACTTCACACTGTCATCCGTGTACGTAGGCTTGGACACACCTGTCAGACTCGCAGTGTGAACTGATCTCATACAGGAGAGGCTACGCAAGTACATAGACAAACACAGAATGTTGTTGTGCTTGATATTGTTTGATCATGCAGATCCTGCCACCCACATGCAACTGGCTGTTCATCTGCATGTGTTTGCGCCTGCAAGTATATATGGACAAGTATGCACTTGGAGTCACACCATCTGGTGCCGTGTATGTCTGTCTCTCTCTATGTGCGTGCGCGTGTGTGTGTCTGTGTGTGTCTCTCTCTCTATGTGCATGCGCGCACGTGCTCGTGTGTGTGTGCATGCGTGTGTGTGTGTGTGCATGCGTGTGTGTGTGTGTGTGTGTGTGTGTGTGTGTGTGTGTGTGTGTGTGTGTCTCTTGATGGGTGCATGTGATTGGTTCAGGCATATCTGGACAAGCACAAGCAGAGGCACAGCCGGCTGTTTGCTCCCAACGAGCTGCGCGAGCTGGCTCCCACCGAGAGGACAGGCTCAGACAGTGTGAGCTATGTCAAGCTGGAAGGGCTGGGCAAGATCCCCTTCAGCAACATTCGCCGCCCCAAGCCCCTCATGGATGTGGAGCCCGCCCCTGCCCCCACCAAACCTGAACAGGGTACCTTGCCCCTGCACATTGTTGTATTTCATGCTGGCACTCGGGCTTAGACCCTACCCGGACGCTCTTCTGCGTGTTGGGTTATCGGCTGACTCAGAGCAGTCTTGCAAGTGCTGCATTGCACATTGTGTTGCGACAGGCTGATGCTGCAGCCCCTCATGGATCCTGCTCACTGTGGTGTACTCAGCCAGTGTCAAGCATGCTCAGAAGCACGGCATAGAGGCCAATGCTGGCGGTTCATCAGTACAATACAATACAGTACAGTATGATATGACGTTGTGTGGTGTGATATAAAATTATAGAACGTAACACAATATAACATAATAATACATGTTATACCATGGTATAATACAGTGTAAGCCCAATACAAGGTAAATGCAACATAGTATAGTACATGTTATTGTATAACATACTACAATAATATGTTATATTATCTGAACAATGTATTATACATGTACCAGTGCCGAGGCAACCATGTGGTGATGCAGGAGGAGGTGAAGAGGATGGGGAGCCCAGCAAGCCTCTGAGGCCATTAGAGCAGGAGCCCTTGCTAGCCGCCCGCATCATGATAGAGGACTGCATGTGCCTGCTGCTAGACGTGGACGACATCGACCGCATGTTCATCATGGCCGGCGGCTACCGAGAGGATGAAATGCAGCTGCAGCAGAGGCGATCACTGCTAATGGAGGGTTTCGCTGCCTCCCTACGTCTTCCAGATACTTCCATGCTCAACACTGCACAGCCCAGCCCTGCCTCAGACAGCAGGCTGGAAAGCAGTGACGGCGTGTTCCTGCGGCTAATGGCCCTGCACAAGGGGCGGGTGATGCTGGCCAGGGCCCTAAGGCTGCTGCACCCCTCCCCCCAGGCTGAGGCTCGCTCCATGGGGGTGGGCCCAGTGCGCAGCCCGCCCCTCAGACTGGCCTGGGCTCTCCTTCGTAACCTGAGGGTGCTCTTTACCCCGGGTGGCTTGCGGGCGGCTCCTGGTGCAGGTTCGTGCCCTGCTGCCTACTGTGCATTCATCCACTGCCCAGTACAATCTTGCAGGGCAATAAACAGCCCACCAACTTCCCCATGCAGTCTGCCATAGCAGGAACTTTTGCACAAATCCAGAGCTCTTCATTTTGTTGTTCATGTGAAGTGTATGGAATCTTGTCCAACCTCCAGACCTGCTTCTCAATCAACTGCTGTACGATCTGCTCTTAAGTTGCTGTAAGAGCTTGTCATTGCTGCCTCAGCAGTTTGAGCCTGAGCATGTGATTTCTCTCATGAGGCACAATTGGCTCCACACCCCAGGCTGTAAGCCAAAAATGAAATGACCTCTTGCACAGCATACGGGTTGTGGCTGATTGGGTGAGCTGGGCATGCAGCAAGCAAGGTTGGGGATGACAAGGCAGCCCTTGAGAGGCAAGAGCTGGATGTTATGACCAGAACAGCACAAGCAGCAGTGCAAGTGTTGAGCCGGCTGGAGTCTACCAGGGCCGTGTGTGACTGCATGGCAGCCATCATGTCAGGGGACCTAATCCCCAAGCCCAAAGGAGGGGGTGCAGCAGGGAGTAGCCCCCAGCCTCTGACCCCCAGTGAGCGGCTGCTGCCCCTGAGCCACCCCAGGGCTAGCCCCGGCAGTCAGAGCCCTGAGTGGGTGGCTGACCTGCTTGTGGCTGTCCTGCAAAGAGCAGGTCAGAGGTGTTCCTTGAACAGGGCTGCAGTCAACATGCGCAAATGATGTATTCCCTGTTGTGAGCACTGTGACAGCCGGGAAGCATGATTAGTTGTGCACAATGCAACTGTTTTTCCTCCAGCTATGCTCATGTCGGTGTGTAGCTTGAGACCATGCAGGTGCGTTGTAGCGCACAATGTAATACTGCTGGCTGCTGCTGCTAATATTACTGCCTTGTGACCTTCGCATGCCCTGTCCATTTAATGTGTGCACACACACAGTCACTTATAATATTTGATCAGGTGTACTATGCATGTGTGTCTTTGCACCATGATTTGCTGGTGATCTCAACAGCATGTGTTCAGGGCTTTGGTTCATTCGATTCCTGTTCATTTGGTTGAAAATAAACTAAAGAGCAATGCATGTACATGGCAAATGTATGTTGCAGGTGAGCTAGGGTTGAACCAGATGGCAGTGGTGGCCACCGATGGCTTGTCTGGGGCAGAGGGCCTGGCTTGGCGGGCATCCTTTGACGCCTTCTTCCAGGTCATCAGCGGTCACATGGCCGCGCTGGCTGAGCTGTACAAGCACGCCACCGCACAAGGCATTCACGAGGCAGCAGACTACACACGAGGCATTGTGCCTGTGAACGTCATTCGTGCTACGCTGCCCCATGCAAATGAGGCCCAGCGTGACAACATGAGGAGGTATCTTCAGGAGTTAGGGTGAGAGTAGGCGCATGTTGCTGCAAAAGCTGAGATCAAAACAGCTGCAGTGTGACCATACAGTCAGCGACCAGACTGGGTTTCCATTGTCATGATCAGAGTCAGAGTCTTGAGTAGTTCTTGTGCGTTTATACCACATGGTCTGCTCAGCAAAATGCAGGGATGTGATCTTGCTAAAATGTACAATGTTCTTGGTGTTTTCTCAACAATTTTTTGCTCGTTACTGATTGAGTCTTAGAGGTGGCTTTCAAACAAGACTAGAGGACCTGTCCACATGGGTCTGTGATTAGATGGCAGGCCCAGCCGGAACCCACGCTGTTCATGATACACGCTCACACTATCCTTTGGGATGCAGTGCTTATGACATTGAGGCAAACTACTGTACCTGGTATCTTTTATGGTCAATGCAGGTTGCACATAGGATAGTGCAGATCCAACGAAGTAGGCCTTTGCTTTTACCCTTAGCCCAATAAGAACTGGAAGTACAATGCACCACGGTTGCATGGACTTTCCTTACAAGCGGACTCTGTGTCACGTTTAGCTGTCACACACCGCTGCAATTACTTGTTAGACATTGGTTACATGACAGGACATTTGCTCCCACTTGAGCTAGCACAGCTGGACCGGTTTGCACACGATTGGTGGCTGAGTGCGGGTTCTGCCTCCAATGCATGAGACTGTTAGAGCCATCTGCGCTGGTGTACTTGGGCATAATGCCAGCACCGGCTACTTGCTCCGACTGGCAAGTTTGTCATAGATGGCAGGTGCGAACTGGCAAGTACTCCGTTGTGATCGTTGTTGGGCTGGCTGCAGCTTTTGCATACTAGCTTGTTGCAGGTAATGAGGGAAAGTTGCTCACAGACATGTGCGCATAGAAGGATCCAACACAGAGCAACAGCTGCAATCAGCTAAATGCTGTCATTGCAGAGCACAGTGGCATTAAATTAAATGCCTTTTGCACAAACAGGCTTTCTTGTTGCAACCTCACCCCTTGGGCGTCTCAGAATCCAAAATGATGGTCACTGGACCCTGCACAATGCATTATGGCACAGTGACACACAGATCAGGGAGTTTGTGATGTGAGGCAGGTGATCAGCGGTGGAAGCATACATCATTAACCAGTGAGACATCCATCATGGCACCAAATCTGCCATCATGAACCTTCTGTGCTGAGTACTGTTGTCGCAGCCTATCCACAAAGGTCTGGTAGAACTCTCTAGCCTATGTCAGAAACTGTTGCTTTCAGCAAATTACTGCTGCTACTTGGGCAAAAGCGATTGCTGAGATGTGTGATACATACTTGTTCCGGTTGCATGGCTAAGTGAAAGTCTGGCTTGTTGCCTTTCAGGACGTTGAAGAGAGTAAACTGGCTCACACAGAGTACTTCCTGTTCCTGTTGCATCACCTGCACTGCCATTTCAGCAGGTTCATGCCCTGCGTGATGTGTAGAAGAGGCAAACTTTTGAACAGTCATAGATCGTACGTTTTGATCCCAGCTCCTGCCGGTGCCCTTGTTCGTAAACAGTCGGCCGTTGAGAATCTTCCTGCAACTACACCAGCAAAACACAACAGGTTACGCTTGAACCTAACAAGTGAGTTGTCGTGGACTTGAACTTGAGCATCAGCGGTTCCTCACATGAAATCGGCATCCTTCGTGCCATCTTCGGCTCGGATACCAACAAGGCAGAGTAGACCTGCTCCAATACGAGCTACCTCGTCTCCTTCGACCTGCGTGACTGAGAGTGTGATGTGAAGTATTGACGAAAGGAGTGTGATGCGGAGCTGTTTTGCTCAAGACTGTCGTACTGTCACGCTAGCCGATTTGACCCGCTGTACCACAGCCCTCATTGCGACTATTTTCCGAAATGACCGGTTTCGACGTCGAGGAAGCAGACAGGTCTTAGGGCTGAAAGGGATCAGCTGCTGCTTTCGAACACAGCCAAGTGTCATTCCAAACGTGAGGTGCGCTGACTCGAAATCATCCTGCTATAGAGAAAGCTTGCAAGGCCAACAGATGGTTTGTTCTTCCGCAATGCAACGATAAGCATCAGCCATTGACATTGCTACAGCCTGACTGCTGATCAGTAAACGTCTGCTTAGTAATCTTGTAGGGTCTGCAGCTTCTGTGACCTACTCCGCCTCCTGCCGTGCTGAGCACTTTGTGCTCTGCCTAAGCCTCTGGCACGAATACGAGAATCCCTTGCGACAGACTTCACAAACGCACACGCGCATCCAAGTCGCAAGCATCCACCTGGACCGATAGACCAATAAGCCGTCCACAGCAATATGGTCAAGAAAGCAAAAGGAAAACATCGGTTGGACAAGTTCTACCACCTTGCCAAGGAGCAGGGGTAAGAACTTCATTACATTGCAATATTACCGACATCTTGCTTGTTTCTGCTGCAACCGAGACCTTTTGGATAGAGAGTCTCAGCAAATCGCTGTGTCATGTGCACTGAACCAGGCAAGTTGTATGAGTCACTGGTCCTCTTAGTTAGCTTCATGCTGTGATGTAGGTACCGCTCCCGTGCTGCCTTCAAGCTTATCCAGCTGAATCGCAAGTATCACTTTCTGGAAAGCAGCAAGACCTTGCTAGACCTGTGTGCAGCTCCTGGTGAGCTCACTCCCGTGCCAATTTCAAAATGCCATCATTCTTGCATGATAACTTCGGCATCATGCACATCTTGCATGGCAACATGGACCACATTGGCACGGGTGTTTGAACCTCCCATGACTGCCATATGTTTGGCAACAGAGACTTCAGCTCAAATTGCTGCTATGATGCACAGGAGGATGGCTTCAGGTGGCGGTGAAGCACATGCCAATGAGCAGCCTGATCATTGGCATTGACTTGGACCCAATCCGCACAGTCAAAGGCTGCACAACCATTGTGGGAGACATCACCACACAGAAATCTCGACAGGTACACAATGGCATCATTGTTTCAGCTGATTTCCACGTGACCAATGTGGCAGTAGCTGACTCCCACACAACCAATATGGCAGAATTTAGAAAGCAGCACTAGCATGAGGGACTGGTGCTCTGCAGCTGCAACATGTGAAATTTTAGCATGTCATGCTGACAGTGTTGCTGGCTTGCATCCTTGTGATCGTGCTCTCACAATGTTGAGACAGTTCGTGATCAACATACCAGTGCACTGCGTGCAAAACATCTGCACAAAATGCACATGACAGGTTGGCCAAAGCGATCCAGATACACCCCTCGTGTGAATGCATTAGTTTGCCTACAAACAGCTCAGCGCACTGCATGCTTCTTTTCAAGCTCAGGGCTGCTGCAGACACCAAGCGCTGTTGCGTCGCCCACCAGAACATATAGCCTTGGGTCTTGCTGACATGAGCTTCTCGCAGCCAAGGTTGTTTATCCTGCACCTGGTGTAGAATACCATGTGTGCACTTGCACTTGCTAGCCCTGCGCAGCATGCTGTTGACAGTGTCATTGATCACATCAATCAATGGCAAACACTCAATCCGTCACTGTGTGGTGTGTGTCTGTGCTTGTGCATCCCGAAGATGACTGGATGTTCACGTTGGTGCCACCATTATCCTTGTCATGCATAGCTTATTACATGTCGACCACTGAACCAGACTCTCACCCAGCAGGTCAGGAAGCAGGACGCAGGCAGCAATTTGGAAGGACACACACACACCACAACGAGGCACTCAGCTGTCTGTTGCTGTCACTACACATGTTAAGCTGTTTGCCTGTTTGATGACTGACTCAGGGCTGGCTTGTGACAATAGGCCATCAAGAAGGAGGCAGCCGGCAGTTTGATGGACACGGTCATCCACGATGGGGCACCCAATGTGGGAGGAGCCTGGGCCAGCGAAGCCTACAGTCAATCCTGGCTGGTGCTGGAGTCCCTCAAGCTGGCTTGTGAATTCCTGGCTCCCAGGGGTACATTTGTCACCAAGATCTTCAGGTACAGCCTTGCGCCTTTCCAAAGCACAGTATCACAGAAGTCATCTCCGGCTGGTGTTACAGAGTGTCAGGCTGGTCTGTCAGTTTCTGGCGCCCGGAGACACTGTTGGCATCAATATTGTCAGGTTAGGCTGCGTTTAAAATGCAGATAGTGTGTCAGAGTTGCTCCTGGTTCCTGGTTGCTGTGAGAGATTTTCAAGCCTAATTTGCATCACCTCAGCTCTGCAAGTGTTCTGTCATCATTTTGGCGCGTCTGCTCCCCGATACACCTGTACCCTGCACCATTGACACAAACTCTCCCCCCCAGGGAGCATATTTCCATCCATAGGCATCTTCTTCAGCAGGAGATAGTTGCTGCATGGGGCATTTGTGCGGACTGAATGGTCAGATCAGCACACCTCAATATCTACCACTGATCTAGCGCAACATACTGGCAGCCTGTGGATTGCATGCTGCACTTAACTCATGGGTGTGCAGCTCTGCTGTTACATGTTACCCACCTGCTCCTTTGTGGAGCTGTGGAGCGTACAAGATGCTGTATGCCTCGCCACCAGCTGCAAATAAGCTGTCTTGGAATGCAGATCCACACAAGCACAGCACCTTGCTGTGTGCCTTTGACCAGAGAAAGAAATCCTCCACTGCAAGGATATCACAGTCTCACAATGCCTCGCTGTGCGTTTGCGCTTGGCTGAACTGTTGTGTTGCAAAATGCAGGTCACAGGACTATAACGCGCTGCTGTATGCCTTCAACCAGCTGTTTGCCAAGGTGGAGGCCACCAAGCCAGCTGCCTCACGTAACACGTCGGCTGAGATCTTTGTGGTGTGCCTGGGCTACAAGGCCCCCTCCAAGATAGACCCCCGCCTGCTGGACGCCAAGTTCATCTTCCAGGTCAGCCACTCAACATACAACCCATACTATATTCTAAATAAGCAACTGAAATTGTAAAACGCAATGTAAAAACAGCAAAACAGTCCTGGACATGCAATACAGCTGCATCATACTCACAAAGCCCACGGCAGTGGCAGTCAGCTAGCTCCTGCTGTCAGCCTCATGCTTGCTGTTGCCCACTGCCTGGTTTGTACGGCAGTTCATGCCTGCTCATCAGTCTACCTGTTGCTTGCAACAAGCTGCAAGCGCCCTTGTCTTAGAAATCAGGAACCAGTCGGTCATACCAAGAATCTGCAGCACAAAATGCTCACTGTTGCTGAGGATGCTGTAAGCATGTGTGCAGCTGTCCAGCCATGCATTGTGTTGTGCATTGAGCTGGTTTGCAACAGACAATCATGCGTCGGGACAATCATGCGTCGGGGTTTCTGCCCATGACTGCACAGCCTGTGATGCTTTTGATGCGTCCCTCACTTGTTTGGCTGTTCAAAGGTGGTTGCATGCCAATGAAAGACAACAGACCAAGTGCTTTGCTTGCACTTTGCCAGTGCTCATTGGGCAATGATGGTATGGATTCATGGTCTGTAGATGCCAACAGAAGCATGCAAGGACATGGGCCCAGACACATTTAGACATCAGCTCCTGCTGTCTCTTGTGCTGAAATCTGCTGTGTTGAAAGTCACCTCAAATGATGTGCAGGATGTAACAGAAGCCCCCAAGAACATGGGCCCAGACGCCCTCATCAAGCAGAAGATCAAGCAGAAACGCTTCAGAGAGGGTTACGAGGAGGGCCTGTCCACCATGCACAAGCCCACCTCTGCTGCTGCCTTCATCCTATCAGACACCCCAGTCGAGATGCTGGGTCAGTTCAGCCAAATCGTCCTGTCAGGGGGGGCTGCCGAGAGCTTCCCTGGGGCTGAGCTGGCCCCTGACTTTGCCCACTTTGTGGAGAAGCACCCTGCTACTGTGGAGGAAGTGAAGGCACTGTGTGGGGACTTGCAGGTTCTGGGCCGCAGTGAGTTCAAGCAGCTGCTCAAATGGTGAGCCCTTCTGACTCAGCCTGCCTGACCGGTGTGTCAGTGAAATTGCTGCAAGCAGCTGCTCACGTGGTGAGCCCTTTGGACTTAGCCTGCCTGACTGGTGTGTCAGTGAAATTGCTGCAAGCAGCTGCACAAGTAGTGAGCCCTTTGGACGTAGCCTGCCTGACTGATCTGTCAATGAAATTTGTGTAAGCAGCTGCTCAAATGGTGAGCCATTCCCACTCAGCTTGCCTGACTCATGTGTGACATGTGATCGTTTACTTGTGTAGAATATAGTATGTCAAGTGGCTTCAAGAAGCGCTGTGAACAACCTGAGTCCTGTGAGCGGCAATCAACATGCAATGTTATGTTGAGATGTACTGTACTAAAAGTGAGAGCGGCAATGTGGTGCTGGTTACTCTGCCTACATGCACATTACCATACTGTGCGGTGCATGTCTTGGGGATGTATGTTTCATCTCAACCAGCTGAAGTTTAGCTATGTCTGAGCTGCGTTGCATGCCATGCACACAGCATGTAGCAGAAGCATGTGTGAAAGCAAATGCCTGAAGCACATGTCACAGCATGCATCAAAGCTAAGTGTAAAGCATATGTCAAATTAAACACCAAATAGTCCAGTGCATCTTGGAAAGTGCACCGAGGCATTCATGCAAGCACACACAGTAAGGGAATGTCGTTGTGCATGTAGGCGGGTGGATGTGAAGAAGTCGTGGGCAGTGCACCTGGCTGAGCAGCAGCAGAAGCAGCAAGAAGGCTCTGACGCTGAAGAAGAACAGAAGGCAGATGAGGCTGTTGACCCTGCCGAGGTACAGCCACCACACTGGTTGCAGAACAAATGCATCCAATGCTGTGCATTGTCTGGGAGTCAGCCAAACATGTAGAACAGCCATTCATGCATCTAATGTTGTTGAGGCAAGCTTTCAGATCATGACAATCTTTGCCCAAGCTGAGCAAGTTGAGTGGGTGTCAGACTGGCTAAATGGAACATGTGGACAAGCAGCTTTACAACATGAGTGCAGCTTCAACACCTTACAGGATGGACCGTGGCAGTGGTATGGAGCGGTGAACTCATCATGCATGGCATGCTATCTGCTGAGATGCAAGGTCTGTGACAGTCAGGGGGTCACATGGTATTGCTCTCAAGAATGTCAAATGCAAGACTGGGTCATCCATAAAGCTTCTTGCAAACGGATCCCAGCCAGCGAACGATTGGATGCACCCTCCAGTTCCTAGGGGCCCCTGTCTGAGAGACGGCAAATGAAATTGGGACAACGCAAAAGAGTCAGTAAACAAAAGTTAGCAGGAATGACAGGTGTCCCAGGAAATATGGTATGCAGAAGGCTGAAACTTGTGGGTGCATGGCATGTAAAATTTTTCATTGTAAATACACCTGTAAATTATGTATATTTGTTATGGCATGCAGGCAGCAGAGAATGCCATCATGGCAGAGATGGCTGAAGTGAAGGCGGGCATGGAGCGCCGCCACAAGAGGGAGAAGAGGAAGAAGCTGGAACAGAAGAAGAAGGCCCGCGTCAGGGCCGCCCAGGCCGTGCTAGGTGGGTCCCCCACACACATACACACCTTGCCCCCTTTTGCCATGTGAAACTCATTCAGGCATAGGTGTAGCTCTTGCAGCAACTTCTCTTGCCAGCAGCATTGCATAGGAGCTTGGATATGCTGTCAGCTGGCAGGTGAACCAAAAGAAAGGGAAAAAGGGACGTATACTGAAGGTTTTGTTGCCAGCCCACATTGTTGGCGGGCACCACTGCTGAAAGCAAAGCAGTCAGTGAAACTTTGTCATTTATGATTGTTATCATTATTTCTCGTTATACATATTACTATAATTATAATTATTGTTATTATCAATTATGATCTATAATCTATAATCATACTCATTGTACACTGTGATGAGTATCATTGTTACTGACAAGCGTGCATGTGTGATGTAGGTGAGGGCATCAACACAGATGCAGGCAATGAGCAAGAAGCCCTCTTCAGCCTAGCAGCCCTGAGGGGCAAGGGCAGTTTGGCTGACCTGGCAGAGGTGACAGCCCCAGCCCAACATGAGATGGAGGAGTATGAAGCAGACAGCGATGAGAATGCTGCGCAGCCTCAGGACCAGGACAGTGATGATGCTGGCGACACTGATGAAGAAGACAGGTAATGCTGCACATCACTGCATAGCCCTGTTGATTTGTTGGCTGCGCAAGAAAGTAGCTCCCAAAATGGCTGCATTGCATATTGTTGTCAATCCAGCTCACCCTGCTTTTTTGGTGTGGCCATATTTCACTCCTGTTTTTTTGTTTGTAAAGCCAACATGTTTCAAAGCAGTGATGACACTGACAAAGTGTTCACCCCTCACCTTGTTGTTCAAATCGTGGTTTCCCTGTTAGAACGGTACAAGCGGGAGACCAATGAAATGACCAGCTGATTGAGCAATGGACCATATCTCTGACAGACTCTCTCATACATTGATACACTTGTTCATTGAGTGCATGATGGTGAATAGTCTGCTTGAGCTGCAAAGTAACACTACGCCCAGCTGCAAGGCAACACTATGCCCAGCTGCAAAGCAATACTATGCCTGAGCTGCAGAGCAACATTATGCCTGAGCTGCACAGCCACACTATGCCCAGCTGAACAGCAACACTATGCCCAGCTGAAAAGCAAGACTATGCCTGAGCTGCAAGGCAACACTTTGCTTGAGTGATACAGGAGGGAAGAGATGGAAATGGAGGAGGATTTGGACGCAGCCTATCAGGGCTATCTGCAGAGGCAGGGCGTCAGGGCAGAAGCAGCGCGCCAAAAGAGGCGACGCCTGGGCATGGAGGGAGAGCTGGGCAGTGATGAAGAGGAAAGGGCTGATCCCAACAAGCCTGAGTATGAACCTGGCAGCGATGTGGAAGAAGTAGATGAGGTCAGTGCACTGCAGCATGGCAGCCGACTTGCATTGTAAGCTATTTGCGCATGTTAGTGTATGTGTCATGACAGGGCTACAGTGCTCGCAACCATGGTCTCCAGCGTAACTGGGTGTAGAAGAATATGCCCTTTCCTGTGCAACCCAGAGCCTGTGCTTATACTGTTGTGTGTGTGCTCATGACAGGAGCTGGCAGTATGCATGAGTGTCGTCACCAAGTTGCACCATTCTTCGTAACACCTGGTGTCTGCTAGCTCCAAATGAGCCAGCTAGTCATCAGCAAGACAGCCGGCACACATGACTGTGGATGCATGAGGCGCATGTCCTGTCAAGGCGCGCCTTGCTTCTGCTGGTTGAAACCAAATAAACAATGTTGATACACAGGAAAGTGTTGCAATTCAAGGTTGTCTACATGCTATCCACACTGGCGATGTCCACCACCATGCACAGCCTACGTCACAGTCTCTGCTACAGTTTACACCACAGACTTTCATGTGGGTTTGCCCCCCCGCCCCCCCTTGCCTTGCAGCAAAGGCTTCACTCACCTGTACTGATCTTTGTGCAGAAGCCCGGTGAGGGTTTGCTGGTAGAGCTGGATGAGCGGCGTGTGGGTCGCCCCACCAGCGGCGCAGCTGTGGCCGCCCAGTGGTTTGCCCAGGACCTCTTTGATCAAGCTGACCTTGAAGTAGATGCTGATGAAGACACCCTACCTGCAGCCTCTGCTAAGCAGCTCAAAGCCAAAAAAGCTGCCAACATCAAAACAGCTCAACAGTCGCAGTCTGGCAGCATGACACAGCTGCAGAGGCAGGCGCTGACCGAGGCTCCGGCAGCAGCTGCTGCGGCAGCTGCTGACAATGACGACAGGGCAGCAGCCAGTTCAGAAGAAGAAGGAGGGAGTGATGGTGCAGCAGAGAGTGCAAGCTCTTCCAGTGATGATGATGATGATGATGATGAGGGTGGCAAGCCAACAGTTGGGCCCAGCACTGATGCTGCTGATGCTGCCCAGCTGATCAGCAAGTCAGGCTTTGAGGAGGTGCCAGTCAGCCGGCGGCATGCTGACTCAGGCGCTGGATCATCTGACGACTCATCTGATGATGGCTTTGATGATCTGGATGATGACGGCAAGGCTGAGGTGCTGGCTCTGGCGAGGAAGATGCTGAAGGGGAGAGACCGGCAGGACATCATGGATGCAGCCTACCATAGATATGCCTTTCATGAGAGTGGCTTGCCAAGGTGGTTTGAAGAGGATGAAGCAAAACACATGAAGTAAGGTTTCACAGCTTGTTCTGATGTTCATGTGCTTTCCTATGCTGTACACCACACTTTTGTGGTCTTGCTGCTGCCTTGTTGCCATGATTGCCAAGCTTACCAGCAGTGCTGCTGAAGTTGTGCCTTTTGAATGTCATGCTGCCAGGTGCAGCCCGGCTCAAGCGTTACCAAGCAAAAGCCCAAGCAAGTGGACACATTGTTTCCCTGAATACAGTCATCATACTGTGCGACATTTCCTGTGAGTTTGTATGAGACTAGGCGATGTGCTTGGTGGTTGTGCTGCTTGACGCCAGGTAGTCAAAAGCCTCTTGTGGGTGCAGGCCACCACCTGCCATTACTCAGGAAGAAGTGCAGGAAGAGAAGGCGCGCCTGAAAGCTATTGATGCGCGGCCCATCAAGAAGGTGGCTGAAGCCAAGGCACGAAAGCAGAAGCGTATGGCGGTCAGTACCACTCCTTTCTCCTTTTGCTCCGCTCATGTTGCCCAAAATTCGCTTTCGAGCTCAGCATTTGTCTGAAGGTCCACATTTTGCTTAGTTACAGCGTTTCTGGGGAATAAATGCTCTGGGGAATAAATGCAATCAAACTCAATGGCTCTTGTGTCTGTCTGCACTGGCTCCCTTGTGTCTGTCTGCACTGGCTCCCTTGTGTCTGTCTGCACTGGCTCCCTTGATAGATTGGATCTCAGATACACATTCCCAGCAGCGATGCACTGGTCTGCTAAGCCTCATGACATGCCTGGATCATGCATCTGCATTTGTTCACTGGCTTGGTTGTTTTGTTGAGTGTTGTAGAAACGAAATGCCAGGTTTGTATGTCCATTCAGACTTGCCTCATTCACAGCATCTGGTCACCCTTTTCTCGCTTGTGTGTCAGTCAGGCAACTTTGGCAGTCAGCCTTGAAACTGACAATTGTTCATTGCTGCAGACAAAGATGGAGGCTGCTCGTGCCAAGGCTGAAGCTATCAGTGGGCAGGAGGATCTTCCTATGGGCTCTAAGATGAAGGAGATTCAGAAGCTCATGGCAAAGGCAAGAGCGTCCGGGAAAGGCAAGGGCAAGAAGAAGGCAACAAGGTCTGACCAGTATAAAAAGACCAAGCCTCTGGACAGGCGAATGATGTCTGACAAAAGAGCCATCAACCATAAAGCCAAAAAGAAGGCAGCTAAAAAATCAAAGCCTAAAGGCAAGAAGAACAATGGTGGCAAGAGTAGATAACCAAATTCCTAGAGTTGGCTTGGTATCGTTGATGATGGCAAGCCTTCAGATTGTGCTTGATACGCTTAAAGGTTTTGGCAGACTGTGAAGTGTTTGAAATCATAATCAAACACAATGAATCCATTGCAGGTACTGTGTGACAAAGTACAATAAATAGACAGCGTTCAGTATGTAATGTGTAATTACCCCGTATGTGCTGCGCTCCAGGTGAAATAAAGTACTCAATAGCACGAGTGTATTGCGGGACAAGCGTCCCGAGCGGGAGAGCTGCAGCAGCCTTAGCCACTTGATGCTGCCTTTCATGTAAAGCACAGAACCTGATCTCGCCAAATCTGGGAAAGACATGGATAAGCTGCCACACGGCACCTAACACGGCCAGTGACATTGCTACACGGCTCGTCCGAGTATTTGAGATTCACGGAAATGATTTTTCTGCATTCACCAAATCTGCGATGTGCCCCGACACAAGAGACACTAGTGCAGTACTGCAGGTAATGGTCATGACCGCCGGAAGGACCTAGGACTGTGTACGCTCATACTTGATATATCATCTGTCTGGACACTACAACATTGCACCCATGAATAACATTGCCAGTTTTGAATAGTCTGGCTGCTGACGCATTCACGACTCAATCTGTTGGCATCAATATAATATGAATCTATGCAGATTCTCTTGCAACAATTGTAGTTCTTTGCACGACACTCAAAATCCAAGAAGAAAGCAACAGTTCTGAACAATTCATTCAGTCTGATGCAAGCTGCATGTTCACTGCACCAAAATCTACTCCTCATATCCCTTGGGGTTGTCATGCGCCCACTTCCATTGGTCTCGGCACATGTCATGGATGTCGAGCTTTGTCTTCCAACCCAACTCCCGCTCAGCAGTCTCAGTTGCTGCCCACACAGCCTCTGTGTCACCTCCCCTTCTTGGGGCCAATTTGTAGGCTACCTTCTTCCCACTTGCCCTCTCAAACGCCTGCATGTACAGCATCATTGCTGAAATCATGACGACTTCATCACAAGCCGGTAACACCAGACCAACATGCTATGCAAAATGAACTCAGTACACCACTGTGCTCTCTCAATCACACTCCACTACATCAGCTTGAGCTGCACTCGTATACAGGCCTGATAAGTGCTATATGATGTGTGCGAGACGACATGCAGTACCTTGACCATCTCTAGGACAGTGCTGCCTGTTCCAGTGCCCAGGTTGATGGGAATACAACCTAGATTGGGGTTGTCTATCAGCTTCTGAACAGCAGCCACGTGTCCCTCTGCTAAATCCATCACATGGATGTAGTCCCTCACAGCTGTGCCGTCACGTGTGTTGTAGTCATTGCCATACACATTTAGCTCTGGCCGGATACCGGTTGCCACCTGCTGGATGTAGGGCATCAGGTTGTTGGGGATGCCAATTGGGTGCTCTCCAATCAGGCCTGCGGGCAACACAAGGTCACTCTTAGCAAAGCGTCAAAGGCACTGCTTAGGGCTCATCAATGATCTGCTGTGTTGCCTAAGTGCAAGGACTACAACAAACTGTCCACTTGCACTGTACAAGATTGAGTTCAGATATCCCTTGCAATGGACAATTTGCAAGCAAAGATGAGAGAGCATGTTTGACACTGCCTAGCCGCTTTGGTACAATTTGCAAATCTGAGGCCCCAATATTTCAATACGGGTTCAGACCTTGGTACAATTGTACAAAACCAGGTGTTGGTTTGTGGAGGGACATCATTTGCAGCAACACTGAGCATGCTTCACACCTGATGGGTGAGCTCCAACAGGGTTGAAATAGCGCAGCAGAATGATACGCCAGTCCTTGCCCTCAGGAGAGGCAGCTAGATCACGGAACATGTCCTCAATGATCAGCTTGCTGCGGCCATAAGGGCTGACAGCACTCAAAGGGTGTGTTTCATCAATGGGTACCTTTGATGGGTTGCCGTATACTGTGCATGAGCTTGAGAACACCATCTGCATAGCATAGAAAGTTATCAGCCTGCCCTGGCAGGGCTCTGTTGATTGGCTCACAGGTCAGCGTGCATGAGCTGGAGAGTCTCTCAAGGCATCATGTGTGCATGACCAGGACTATGCATTCTTAAATGCTGTGTGCTTGGTGCAACACCACGAAAGGATCTGCAAAGCAACTGCTTTGCATGTGACCGCTGTGCAAGCATTACTTGAACTTACGTTCTTGCATTTGTGCTTCCTCATTGCCTCAATCAAGTTGACGGCCCCCACAATGTTGTGTGTATAATACAGCATTGGGAACTGAACACTCTCGCCAACAGCTTTACGCCCAGCAAAATGGATGACAGCATCAAACCTGCACCAACACTTGACTGCTGTTTTGCAGCATGGGCTATCACATCACAGCCCCTCAAGAGCTGAACCAAACTTACTTCTCTGCAGCAAACAGCTTGTCCACCTCATCAAAATGCCTCAAATCTCCCTACGAGGCAGTGCTGGCGTTTGGTCACTGGATAGCTTCCAAGCATGAACTTCAGCTTTTGTCTCACCTTGACGAATGTCATGTTCTTGCTCTTGTCACCGGCAAGTTTCTGCATCCTGGTGTAAGCGATCTGAAATGCATTGTCCAGGTTGTCGATGATGGTCACTTTACAGCCGTGATCCAGCAGGCTGAGGACAGTATGACTGCCTGCACACATGAGTCAAGTCACTCGGTTCACAACACACATCGAGATTCAGACCGCTGGTGAGCTACACGTAAATCAAGCTTCTGACGTGCCTATGAAGCCGATGCCTCCAGTCACGAAGACATTCAATCCAAGGCTTTTTGATGCCATGCTTCCTGGCCAACGACAATGCTGTGCCGCAGACTTGTTGTCCAAGCGTCGGTTCGCAACTTGTTCAATTCGATGCCCTGTCAATGTTGGCGCTCTAGCAGGAGATGAAAAGGTAGGGGGGAGCAACAATTAATTGGTTGATTGACAAATTGATTGATCGATCGATCAAATGTAGAGAGCATTTTGCCAGCTGCACATAAATAATTTGAGCGTGCAAACTATCAAATTGTGCAGGCTGTACCTGACAGCTGCTATTTTGGCTGCAGACTGTCGCAAACTTTAGCAGGAACAAACAGCATGTTACCCGCAGGGCTGTACCCCGTGAGAGGCTTGTTGTACTTTCTGTATCATCCTACGCTATTCAGGAGCTGCTTGAGTCTGGTGTTAAAGCTGCTGTTGATCTCTGCAGGAGCCTTTGCAGTTCTTTCGGTCACAACATATCACCTTCAGCTGTTTGCGGTGTCTCAGCTCTTTGGAAAGGGTCTCTTAGGCCACTCAGCAGTCTTGGCAGCTTTGCTCGCCGAAGCGGTCATACCCGTGTATCTGTTCTCGGAGCGGTTCATCCGTTCAGTACGAAATAAGTTGTTCGATACCGTCCTCAGACAGCAGGGCGTCAGTCATCTCAGTGCGCTCACTGCCAAGGAGAGAACGACTTTGCAAACCACGAACGCCAAAGAACAGCAGCGGGAGCAGGAGCAAAGCCAGAAATGGGGCCTGACCTGGAAGGTCTGCAGATACTTTGCAGGGATCCTTCGGCCACAGAACCAGCTTGGAAGCAGTACATACGAATGGCTTGCACAGTGCCAATCACTAGCTTGTTTCCAGTTGGACCCATCATATTTGCCTACTTGAATGGCTTTGGCAGCGCCACAAACCTGCTGGACCACTACCTCACACAGAAGTCAGTGACCAAATCTGCAGACAGGGAAGCAGTGTATCAGGCTAACAGGAACCAGTTCAGAATGTTTGGAGCGGTCGTCTTTGCCCTCAACCTGCTGCCAATTTTCAACTGGCTGTTCCTTTTCACCAACACAGTTGGTGCAGCTCTTTGGGCAGCTGATATGGAGAAACAAGGAACGCTCATTGCAAAAGCCAGTGCGGAGCACAGCACGGGGAAGGCTCTGGCAGCCTTGACTGACACTGTGAAACAGGCACAGTCGCTAGGAAACAGTCCTATGACACGCTCACAAAAGGTAGCTCATGGTATTAAGTGAGCTTATAAGCATGTCTGTAATGTACAGTTGCAAGCTTGTACCACGTCAATGTGATGTGTGACAGTGCTGCTGAACTCTAGACATGTCACAGCAGGGCAGCCATACTGTGTTGTGGTTACTGTGCTAAGCTGAGGCTATAGCTACCTGGCGTTTGATAGACTGGACATGTCTTTTTACATCAGGCCAGTGGCATCATGGGTAGATTTATTGTTACTGCTATTTACTACTTCAGCCTGTCAAAGGGGTCTGAGCCTTGCAAATGTCTGAAGCAAGAATACATGACACTCTGTCTGGGTATGGACAAGGCTTTTGGATCAAGGTATTGCACATTGGCATGTGTGCGACATTGGCATGTGCGTTTAGATTTAGAGACATCGCCCTGCTCAGTGATTACAGCTTGGACACTGTTGGCACTGTGGTGCTGATGAGCAACTGAGAAATAAACATTTGCCAATGATCCAGGCAGTTTATCAGACTCTGCAAGTCAGTGCATTCCCCAGTGAAAATGTCTCAGATTGCAACCATTTAGGAAATATAGATCTACATTTGGCATGCCACACTTGACTTGAACAGGCTTTTCTGATGCATGCAGTTTATCTTCAATACATAGGAACTTTTGTACTCATGCATTGAGGCTCAATGACTGGGCATGGTCAGCAAGAATTTTCCAGACAGATGAGTAAATTGTGACTCATCTGATGTGAAGATTATTGCACGAACAGCATTACATGCAATGCAAATGCATGCCTAAGCAGGGTAGCGCAAAGTTGCGGCATCTGATTTGTCTTCTCAACTTGCCAAAACAAACATCGCTTCACCATGGCTTTCAGAGCTCTAGCGTAATGCAGCAGGAATGGTGCCCAGAGATCCGTTCTTTCCCAGCTGATCAGGTCAACCGTGTTCGACGCAGAACCTCCGGCGATGACCAACATCGTGAGAACGATGCAGACATCGAGGTGCGGCTTGTACCCTCGTGATTCGCTGTGAGTGCCCAACTGGTCGGCGTTGCCACCAAGATGATTCCTCTGGGCCTCTGCACAGGTCAACTGGATCCAGTCACCCTCCAGCAGGCAACGAAATGCAAGAGAGCTCCCCATCCAATACAAAGTGGCAGAACAATGCCATTATGTACGAGTACGCTAAGGAGTCCAAGCCTGTGAGTGTCAGAGTTTCCAACTGTTTAAAAGAGTGCTACCAACTTAAGGCTCAGATTCTTGGTTTGCCCTGACATGCAGTGCATGTCCCCAATTCCAATCCAAGCGTGGGACGGCAAAGCACATGAGGAAGGCGAATCGAGAGTTATCCATCTGGACTTGTCAAAAGACCTGAGTAAGTTAAAAAGTCTATGCGATCATGCACAATATGGCTTTTGCATACACCATATGTAACATGCCCCTGACATTAGTTCCCTTGCAGACACGGAGTACCCAGCAACTGGAATGAACCAGCTGGCATCCTTTGTGCGCATCAAGACAGGCGAAGCATTTACCACAAAGGCCACTGCCACTTCCCAGGTTTTCTACTGCATACGGTGGGTGTACAGCATGCAATGCGGCACCGGCATCGTGGCTGTTTTTGCCATTCTCATTGCCATTCGCATCCTGGTACCACACACCAGGACGAGTTTGGTACATAAGAAATCTGCCACGTGTACACAACCTTCTATGGAACTCAGCATCATCCAATCTTATCGAGGCACATTCAACAACAGGCAGTTCAAGTCTCTTTGCTGTGCTCAGCAGCAAGTGCACTGGCCTCATGGTCACAGACACAGACAACTTTGCAATGCCTACAAAGGGTTCACAGGTCGTCTTGAAGCAAAACAGCAACAGCTGTTCTAGAAACTGGCGGCCTGTCAACAGATGTTCATGGCAAGGATGGCTGTTGCAGGGGTGATGGCTACAGTGACACATCATATGGCAAGGTGCGATGGGCCCAAGGGGATCTGTTTGTGGTGCCTGGCTGTGAAGACATCACCCACCATGCCAGCAAAGAGTCAACTGAGCATGGCGGAGCTGCCTTTTACTGGATCACAGATGAGCCCCTGTGCAATTACCTTGGAGTCACACCAACTGTGAACCGATTTGAGCCTGCTCATTTCACCAGAGATGTAAGCATTCTCCAGCCAAAACACCCATGCAGCCTGTAACATTTCAAGTTGTGTTTAGAGCCATATGCGTCGTGGTTGAGATGGAATGTCAGGCACAGCAAAGTGACTTGGCGTGACACACTGATTGGCTAGCCACTGGCACAGCCACAAGGCGTGCTCATGCTTGGTCAGCGTCATACCACACAGTATCTCTGCGTCAAGTCTGCATGCGGGTGGGCAGCTATCACACATTTGGTACATTGAGGGCTCCACCTGCAGCTGGACCAGTGTCGCATACAATGTGAAGGGCATGTCATGCATTGCTGCTGTGCAGGCTCTGGTGGGTGCTGTGAAGAAGCAAGCAGCAGACCCAGAGTCCAAGGACAAGAACAGGATTGGAGTGCTGCTGGGCACAAAGCAGGCCAGGGGAACCAAGACCCTGACCCATGTCATGTGGGTGCTGTTCAACCTGCTTCCTGGCAAAACAACCCAGAAGGCCCACCGGCACACCCCCACTGCTCTGGACTTTGCTGTCTCTGCGCCTGCCAAAGGTGTGAGTGCAACATGTTGCTGTTGTGCTTTGCTGTCATGCTTTGCGCATGCTTTGTTGTCATGCTTTGTGCATGCTTTGCTGTCATTCATTGTAGGACCTGGGTGCCGTCCTAGTGCAAGTCTGCCATCTCTATCAAGGCACCCTTTGCACACCCAATCATATATTCCCTGAGCAAGTTGTATATCTGTGTAACAAATTCATCTCTCCCATTCTCTGCATGAGCGATTTTGACTGATTTGGTTGCCCCATTCATTCATGAACATGTGTCTTCCTTTAAGGCCAGGTACTTATAGTCCTGAGTGGCTCCCTCACCAGGTCCTGTTTTGGCAGTCACCATACCAACGTTGACATGTCCCAAGTCAGCCTGGACAAACTATATGGCAACCTTTGTGACTATGACTATTGTCCTCAACTCATTAGATCAATTTACTTCAGGCAGCCTACCATCAGTTATGCGTTCTAAATGGTCTACCCAGCTGAGCTTTCCACATCTCAGTTCAGACTTAATGGTGGCTCATCTCCTCCTGATGAGATCATTCTTTTCACAATTAGTCAGTGTGAAGCCATGCGCCAAATGGAGATACTTCATCTGGAAGACCATGAGCTGACCCATGTGCTTGTCTTGCCAGCCATTTGACAGATTTTCATCCTTGGCTGCCTATGAGCTGGCTGCATAATTGAGATGTTTTCACTCTCAACTGCTGATTGCTGTGGTGCAGGTGTGTACACAGCCATGGCGCGCAAAATTGACAAAGATGGCAATCTAATTGACCCCATAAATGCCCCCTGGAAGACAGGGGGTGCCTTCACCACCCCTCCGGGCTGGTGGCACAGCCATGTCAATGAGACTGATGAAGATGCATGGGTGCTACCTGTTCAGGATGCAGGCCTGTTCACATACCAGGTACATACTTTCTGCCTGCACACCTTGCGCATCTTTGCTGCCCGGTGTGTGCTGTAGGGTGGTGAAGCTGCTTGGCTGTGTGTACGCCAATAGGGGGTTATAGGTACAGTGTGCTTGGCTGCCAAGTATATAGGGCGTTTACTTACTTTGGCAGCTTTGTCCCACTGTAGTATTGTTAGTTTCATCCCTGGTCTTGTGACCCATCCTACGTGGAAGTCAGCTTCATCAAGCATCTTGTGATTGTATTTCATGCATCTTGCATGCAACTGAGTTTGCTGTGGGCCTTGCAGAGGACGCTTGATATCCGATTTGTGCCGGCTGTATTGGAGGACATCAAGAACATGACCATTCAGGGTGCAAGTTTTGAAGGCGAGAAGACCTATGTCAACTCCAAGGAGTGACAGGGCAATGGCTAGTCATGTGTAGTGCCAGTGTTGTGGTGCTCTGCTCAAATCGTCACTGTTTTTGCCAAGCATATTTTGGCATGGTGTGTGGATTTCAATGGATGACCCTGCTTTTCCAGAAACATACAGATAGCTACAGGCATGTGAATTGCAGCTAAGGATTACTAGTACCATTACTAGGGCCAATATAGCCAATAAGAACTGATGATGGCATGCTCACACACTTACCCCTGTGTTCTGCCAAGCTGGTACTTACGGTAGTGCTATCTCAGCAGCGCGGTTGCATGTTTGTATCAACTACTTATCATAGGCTATCAGCCCAACTGCAAGGCAGTTAGAGCGACACTGGCGTTTTTATGCATACACTCACATATGTATGCAAAGTCACAAAAGACCGGGTCCTGACACATGCTGACGTCATGAATGTAACATTAAAGCTGACAGACAGATTGACCTCTTTTGCAAAGCGACTCGAACCTACCAATCGCCAGTTTGAGCATGTCGCAGATGCATTGTGGCACAGGTGACATCGTTATGTTGTACGCCATTACTACACTTGCTTACACTGTTTTTAGCGTCCTGTGGTTACAAGTGCTTTGCTCTGCGCTCTTATGTGCTTGTGAATGTTTTTGAGCATGCACACCAATAACACCATCATACTAAAAGCTGTCCACAAGATCGTTGTAACAGCACACACAAGCAGTCCATAATATTTAACGGACTGTAAGTAGGCATCATCCCTACTCAAAATCGCCACCTGTTCAGCGTCATCCACGTCGCTCTTGCTTTTGTCCTTTACTCACTCATATATTAGACAACGTAAAATGATCAATTTAACGAAATGGCTTTCAGTGCTTGCTCTGTAGACGCGAAACTACTTGACTCGGGACAAGACATCTTGGACAAGACTGTCAGGCAGTTGACCAGAACTTTGAAATGCCCGCATGTGCAAAATCGGTTCGCAGCCGGCTTGTGCCATACTGCGCCCATTGACAGTCTCAGTGTACGCTCGGGGCTTGAAAGCCTCCAACAAAACCTCTCCTGGTGTGTCCACACGCTCACAGACAGACATCAGGGCCCTGCAGCCAACAAAAAGAACTCAGCAGATTTGGTAGTGAACAATGCAAGGCACAAGATGCACTGCCAAACTCACTTAGGTGTGTAAAGAGGTGATTGCCAGCCAGCTTGGGCAACAGACACTGGGAAGCATGACAGGTCTGCTACACAAAAAACAGCATTGACAATACAAGGGCATGCATGCATCAACTCACGTGAGGCTGTTCATCTTCATGTAGGGGCAGGAAGCGCAGCCCCCCTCTGTTGAGCAGCCCTCCCCAGAAGCAGGCCCCGGGATCATTGACAGCCCTCCTGGCAGCAGCACTGGGCCACCCCCATTGGCAGCAGTGGTCTGGCTGGAGGTGGTGATGGACTCAGGCGAGACTGGGAACACGATTTCGACTTCCAGGTCATCGCGGCCTGACTCTTTCAGCATGCCTTGTACCTTGCGCACAATGCTGGTGATCATGCCGGACTCTGTCCCCAGCACAAACTGCACCAGCATAGAAGGTGATCAGCGACAGCTGCTGCAGCATGAACCATAACAAGTTCTCCGGCGAGCCAACTCAATCTCATCAGCTGCTACAGCATCAGACAGACACACCCTACCTCACTCTTAACAACAGCAACATGAATGAATGTTGTCCAACGACCTCCTCTCCTGAACACCTAAACCGCCTGTTCCTGCCTCTTTGAACAGAAGCACAGACCAGGGCACATTGACACCAACATGCATGGCTGTTGTGCAATGACCACCTCTCATGAGCACCTGCCGCCTATGTCTGCCCAGTTGAACAGAAGCACAGACCAGGGCAGTGACTGCCACTGGGAATCATGCAGCAGTGTCCACAGCCATTGGATGGGTAGACTCAGAAAAAGAAAAGAAAAGAAAAGACTGCGCCTTTCGGCATCAATTTAATGAGAAGCCAAGTATTGTATTGGGCTGCCCAGTAATGGGTGCACTCACTGGTATGTGTGCCAGCTTGTCACTCACCTGAAGCTTATCAGCAAAGGGCTTGTCCAGGGCGCACTTCACTTTTGAGGAAATGAAGTCCAGGATGTTGGACGTTGAGCCCACCACGCCCATGTCGCGGGTCTTCTTGGCTTCCATGGCCAGCGTGAACATCTCCCCTGGAACCTGTGCCAGGCAGCTCCTGCTCAGCACACAAGCACTGCAAGGCCAGGAATAACTATTCCTGATTAACTATTGCTCCCGTAGTCTATATAAATGGACTACTTTGTATCCTCTGTACAATATTGGATGTAAAACTGTGTTGGAGCACAGTGCTGGTTACCTTTTTGTACAACTGAGTTGGCATTTGAGATGGAACTATTTGAAGTCAACACAAACAAGGGCGTGCATAGCACATATTGAAGGTCTAATGCACATGCTTGAACACTTATGCCCACGACATTGCATTGCGTTTGGATTTGGAGAGTACATGTTCACTTGCCCAAACGCTATGCTTTGCACAATCTTTACCATGCTACAGCAACTTGAGCATGCACAAATTGCACTGGGGCACACAGTCTCCCATGCTCTGATGGAAACAAACTGAACACAACTGGCAGAGGCAGTACCCCTACCTCAAAATGTGCAGTGAGATAAGCATCTCCATAGGCCTTGCGCACAAGCTCAGTCACCTCCCCACCAAAGATGTGGTGCACAATGCAGGTGCCCTCCTCAAAGTAATGCAGGCGAGGCAGCAGGGCCCTGACTGAGGCCTGGGTATGCTTGGGGTGCAGCTTCTGCACTTCTTCATCTGGCAGATCTGCCAGAGATGTGAACAGCTGTGCCAAGTTGCGGCCCATGTAGGTGTCAGGGCCGTACCACACTGTCAGATCTGGGACCTGGGCAAAGCCCTGAGTCACAGACACACCATCAGCATAGCACTGGAGTTATGGCTTGCACAGGCCAGAAACAGTCTGTTGCAAACATGCCCAACTGATCATACGCACATTGAAGGGTGTGACACTCTGCAGGTTCACTTGACCTCTAACCTGACATAGCTTGGAAAAATTACTGGTCAGTCAAGATGACAGTGAGGTATGAGCAGTTTTGACCAGGTGAAGGAAGAAGTCATGAAGGGGGGATGTAGACGACATAAGCTAGCCAAGGGACTGACCTGCAGAACTGTCTGAACCACATTGGAGGAGGTGCAGGTGATGGTGGGGACGACAGCATGCGCCTCAGCCTTGGTCTTCAGGCTGGTGTTGATGTACACCACATGCATGGCTGGCTTGCCTGTTGCAGCCGCCTGACTCAGGTAGTCACTGTACAGCCCAGTCTCGGCTGCCTCTGCCAAGGAGCAGCCAATGTCATCTGAAGCCATGCGGTACACCTGCACAGACGGACAGCGTTGCATTGAGCTGCTGAGGCAGATCATAATGGTATGCGCCTGAAACCCTGTACAGCTGATGGCTTACAAAGTGCAGCCTAATTTGCACAACACATTGCACACCTGCAATTGAAATTCTATGCAGCTGATGAGCTATAATGGGCAGCATGATCTGCACAAAACATGCAAACCTGCAAATACCACAGCAAGGCAAGCAGCATGGGGGTGACCTGGCATAGCAGGTACCACAAGTCAGACATCAGACAGACATGGCTTGCTCCCACAGTGGTGTGACTGCTTACCTTTGTGTCCTTGTGCCCGGCTTCATCAAGAATGGCTCTCACATTCTCACTCATGAAGTCCACACCCAGCACTGCAACAGTAGTGCAGCCCTCCTCCACCATCTTGACAGCCCTGTCAGCCATGACTAAGCTGTCGCTGATGTGGATGTGGGGCCAGCGCTCTGCTGCTGAGGTGAGGACACCTTGCACCTGAGGGTCCATGTAGAAGTGCGCCACAATGCCAACTTTCTTTTCAGACAGGACCTGCAAGATAGACAACACAAAAGTGACATCACATTGTCAAAAGGAAGCCAGAGATGCTTGGTGTGATGTGCACACACTCCAGTTCTGACCCCATTCTGTTTTTTATCAACAGCATACTAGCACTATGTCAAGGCAATACAGTAGAGTCATAGCAAGCAGAATGTGCTAATAAGACATATGCTGATGCAGACAGCCCTGTAGGCAATTCAAGGTGAGTCAAATCATACAATGGAATGCCATAAATGCAGTCAGAAAAGCAAAGCTACAGAACAAACCTTGACAAGGGCATCAACTTGGGCTGCATTGGGAGCCAGGTACTGAGCTTGGGCTTCAGCAAAAGAGCCCTGAGGGGTGATGGCATCACCGGTGATGCGAAGAGATGGGAATCTAGGCAGGTGCTCTGTCAGCATGACTGTGCGCTTGCGCATGGTCTCCAACATGTTCAGAAAGCCGTTGGTGCGCGAGGGTGCCATCACGGCAGGTCCAAGATTCAGCACTGACAGCATCTCTGGCTTCACCTGTGGAGGCAGAAGTGACACTTGATACTTGCTTTGGTACACAGATTAGGCTTACAGACTGCATGCAGAGGCATGAAGTACAGGGAAGAAGAGCTCACAGGTAGTAGTCCATTGGATGTCGTTTGCACAGTGACAAATTCTGGACGATTTATAGATGATGATTGGTTTGTTTGTCAGTCTTTGTCTGTTCTTGTTTTCTGATAAAAGACCGCAATTTAGTTACATGGGCGAGCTGACCCCCAACAACTGTAAGATCCCTGACTGATTGACTGACTGTTATGCACCGCAGAGCCTGAGGAAACTCCTTTGTCACTGAAGAGATAGTGTTGGATGCATGGCATTGTTCCGCTGGATCAGATGAACTGCTGTTGAGGTAAACAAGCAAGTGGTGCACATACCTGCAAGACTTCCTCTGGCTTCAAACCAGACATGAGTTGCACAAGGAGTGCACACAGACCCCTGGTCAGCTCGCTGTCACTGTCTCCACTGAACTGAACCCTGTTGCTGTCATCAAGGCTGGCTGTCATCCAAACTTCTGAAGTGCAGCCCATCACCCGGTTGGTTGAAACCTTCTTGGACGGGTCCAGTGCTGGCAGAGTTCTGGCATACTTGAGCAGCAGTTTGTAGCGCTCCTTGGGATCGGACATAGACTGAAACTCATCAGCAATGTACTGGATGCGTTTGGGCAGAATGGGCTGGTCAACAAGACCAGTTGCCTGTGATCCAGCAAGCTACATCGGTCAGACATAACATCAACAAATGTTTAAAGTTGCCAACCATATGACAAACAATATGACAAATCTTGCTGTTACAACCGCGGTAACGCAAATGAGCACAAGGCAGAGCAACCAAAGCTACACAACACTTGAGAGTGATGCCAGCAAGGAAGAATAAGCAGCACCGAGGAAAATAGGAAAATCTCACCTCCTGTGCAACGCTGCTGGCTGGAACACGCTCAGCAAGCTGCTGTGACTTTTGAACAGCTGCTGCTCGCGTTTGCTTGCGCTGCAAGCGCGGCCCGTGCAGCCGGTACGAACGGGTTGTGTTTGTGTGAAGCTTTACTGAGGTTGTGTACAACTTTGGAGTGCCTTGCAAAGTTGCAGACAAGCCACTATACTGCATAATTCTGACTGTTAAAACAACACGCAAAAGCTACTGACTTTCAACTACTAATGGCACTCACGCAACTCTCTCTAGCCTAACGAAACCGAAGTGATGCAGGCTTCAAGCTATAGGGCAGCTGTCTCTTTGACTGACTGGCCACTTCTTATTGAATGTCCACGACTTTGACGCCTGCGTCATTGTACGGAGCACAGCATACTCTTCCGTTTATGCTTGGAATATAGAACTTTGCGAATGCGGAGTGTATTGGGTTTGCAACGCAAAGCAGCCACGGCTCGCGCAACGTAAGCTCGCAGGGCGATTTATGCCACGGCCCCATTTTACGCCCTCTCGTCTAGAAACTGCAGTGATGTTACCAATTTTGCACTGGTATCTGTCGGCCAGTTGGGAGGAGAATTATAGTGCAAATAGAGGTGCTTTGCACGCTGTACCATTGGCTTGACTCTTATGTGTCTGACTGATGATTGCTAACAATCTGAAGGTGACGCCAATTGAATGACTGCCGTCATCTCATGTCGGTACATCTTCGTGAATGCTTTTGTAAATACTACTGTACGGTACACAGCGTGCAGAGGCCATGATGCATGACACAAGGGTATTGTCTGTTGACGTGCTTGTGATGTAAAATGGCATTCGATATGGCAACACAGTGTGTCACATCAACTTTCAACACTCATCAAACTACAGAAGCTGAATGTCATGTTATAAATAATTAGCGCTACCAATCGATATTGCAGCAACTTCAAAGAGGACATCCTGCAGAATCTTTAGCTCATACAAGTCTGCACTTTATTCTCACAGCTACAGAATTACACCCGCTGTAGCATACGCTGTTGGCGCTCAGCCTCATGGAAATCTCTGCGTGCATTACTCCTGCTGATCATGACAAAAGGCTGCTGACTTGCGCAGCTCAAGTGCTGACTGTTTTGTGCATGACCAGTGACCATGTGGCCTGCACACCAACAGGCTGGCACTCAAACTGCTCGAAATAGCATGCATTTTCAGCTGACAATAGATGCTGAGGACCTGACTGATACCTGGCAGGTGTAGGTAGAAAAATACATAAATTTGGTCCTGGAGGGAATAGGATTACGATATGAGGAACCATTCTCTGACAGTATCATCATCCAGGTCCAGAATGATGCTGATGGCCTTGCCAACTCTAGGTCCAGTTTTGCTGCTGGCAATGTGCTCCTTCACCTGCTTCACCTTGCCCCAAGCCCTGCACATGCATCAAGATAAAAGTGGATGTGCTGGTATGCTTTGGCAATGCCTGCTGCACTCCATGCTCTGCACAGTGCGCTGATGCCTGCAGCAACAGTGCTGTCTGGCTAACTGAAGACACCACGTCGCTGCAAGTGTTGCATGTGACCACTACTGCAGTAAAGGCCACCGTTGTTGTGGTCCATACACAGCTTGGAAACAATAATCAAGCTTGACCATGATCTTCAAGCTATCAGATAAAAGCGGTGTATGCTTCTTGGTCATTTGCTGACATGTGTTTTGGTAGCAACTTATGGGACAACTTAAAGCATGACGTGGAAAAACACATAAGATGTACCTCAAAGCTGCTGCTACACCATCAAGCCGCTCCATGTACTCTTCTTCAGTTAGCTGCAAACACATTGCAAGGATCACCAAACTGCTACATAGACCATGCACATCATAGCCGCAGGCATTTATGCAATGACCGCAAGGTCTGTGCGTTTGGTCTTTAATGATTCAAATGCAAGACATGCTGCACTGTGTTGAATCTAACAAGCAGCAAGGCTCTGTGTGGCACACTGTGCCTGCTCACCCCAAAGGAGACTTGTTCTCGATATTTCCACATGATATTGCAGGCAATGATGATCTTCCCTAAGTACTTCCTCTGTACTATGCTGACGTCATAGCTGCGTCCATATCTGCATGCATTTACACACAGTGTTGACATCATATGTGCTCCAGCACGTGCTGCGTAGCAGTGAGGTGCAACAGCAAAGCTCTGAGGCTGAACTGCACTATACTGACCTAGATTGCAATGCTTCTAGCAGTTGTCTGCCACCAAAGGCTGCTGCTTCCCCTTGCTCAAGAGCTTTTTCTTGAGCTTCATTCCTAGAAGCCATTTCTCGGGCAAATGCGGTTGACAAATCATCTGAGGGCTCGTCATGAGATCGACTGCTCGCGCTCATGGCACAAACAGGACGACAGGATAAACGGTGAACATGGTTTGATCTCAGCACTGATCTTCGAGCTGACAGATTCCAATGAAAGCAGCCTTGAATGGCTTGCTGGCATTGCACGCAGCCTTGAGACACGATTGGACACGACACTGACATACGGAAGCTGCAGCACCGGCTCAGCCTGTCAGGTGCTAGCCCACTTGCACCATAAGGCGCTTGCTCGTGGTTGGGTGGGAACAAGTTGTAAACCACGCAGCTTCGCAAACTGCTGCAGTCAAATCAAGGCTGCATCTTCACGATCGATTCACCTTCGCGGATTGTATCACAAAGTTCGTCTGCTTCATGTGGGCAAGAGACCTCAGCGCCGCAGCTACACAAGCTACGGAATGCATCGTCAGCATTGTTGAGGTCTCGTCAGAAGAGAACATGTACTGGCGAAAGTACTGCGTGCCGGAACATACACATTAATCCGCACCTCTTCTTGACCTGCCCGCCAGCCCCTTTGAGTAAAGTACCAATTGCCAAGGCTACATTGTTTCTTGTTGAGCACTTTACATGCGTACGTTTAGCCCTGCTGGTAAAGGCGTCTGAGTTGCCTTCGCAAGCTTTTTGTCGAGTTCCGTGACCGTTTCCGACTATGGTTTGCCGCAAATGCGGCCATTTCTAGACCAGATATGGCGTTGCAGCGGTCTTGCTATGAACCGACAAGAAGCAAAGATTTTTGTAGGAGG
>JAABUP010000994.1_pt1 | contig 60801 bp, 91 predicted proteins | sample 5559201 | NCBI WGS metagenome assembly JAABUP01 (sample SAMN10711887, study PRJNA513373) | rock metagenome | isolation source: Antarctica rocks | place: Antarctica | reverse complement strand
TGACAGTTTTGGTGGCATCTCCTCGAGGAGGATGTGAAAGCATATACTCTTGCATTGTAGGTTGAAGGAGTGAGGATGTTGACCCAGGGAGACAACTGGGTCGACGATCTTCCAGCGGACGTCTGCACGTATCTGCCGCCACACCACATCATCCGGCGTTTTGCGGCAGAATGAACGGTGCCGCTGCCCCCCTCTTACGACGCATGAGTACCTGACTCCCATGGGAAAATCCCTATCAGGTGTGAGACGCCGGTTGTAAGTGAACCCACCTCGACTGATAGACTCCTTTTGACTGATGAGACTGTTTAATTCGTCTGTCAACGCAAGTGCTTAGTCATCAACCTCCTATCGACCCGACGAGGTCATGAGTGGATCTTCGAGCCTCCAGAGGATCACGACCAGGACGTCCACGTCGAGAGCACCTTTCAATCCACCTCCCTTACCACCCCGCCCAGCCAAGGCAGCCCTTCCCGATCTACCTCAATCACCTCCACAAGCCTCCCGTACCGCCAGACCTGGTCCACCTCCTCTCCCTCCACGCCCTCGGACAGATCCTATCGTCCTCGCCGCCAACGAGCCGTTCTATGGCTCAGTCCCCCCTTCTGACCCAGACGGCGATCTTGACGAAGAAAAGACGGGACTTCGAATCGCACCTTCCGTTCGGCGGTTTCGGTTTTATCCGAGGACAAGGCGAGGGCGCTGGTGGTTCTGGGGTATTCTCTCCGGCCTGGTGATAGCCGTCGCAATCGTTATAGCTGTCTGTGTTACCCAAATACGGCATACAGACTCGACCTCAATCTCGACCAACTCGGGTGGAGATAACGGTGGTCACCCACTACCTATCGCGGATGGTGGTCCCGCTATCGGCAAACCCGGAGATATACCGACGTTTGGCACCAATTCCACCGACCACTTTCTCTTGCGGAACAATCGCTCCATCGTAGTGACACGTCTGGACCCGATCGTCAATCCAGGCGCGATCGGATCCCACGTCCACCGTGTATACGGTTCATCCTTCTTCACCCCCAATCTCACGAGCGCGACCGAAGCGCAGAAAGTCTCTGATTGCACCACTGTCCCCGTTCAAGATGACAGATCCGCATACTGGGTCGCCAGCGTGTACTACCGGTATCCCAATGGATCGCTCGTCGCCATACCGTTGGACCATCACTCGGCGTACTATTTCATGAAGGCTCCCACGGGCGTACCCATCTATGCTTTCCCAGACAACTACAATATCGTCGCTGGCAACCCGTATAGGCGGTCCTTCAACAACTCAGATCGGTCGGTATTGATCCATGAAGCTCCTTGTGTCGCATGCTGACCCGTCTTGCCGTGGAAATAGATCTCAAGGGGCGCTTTGGTTCACATGTAATACGGGCGCCGGTGACGATGACACCTACTCTGCGTTTCCCCCAAAGAACTGTCCAGGCGGGATCAACCTAGGCATCCAATTGTGAGTCATCGTTCGCAAGCGAATGCGCGAATGGGCGGCTGATGCTTCGGCAGTCCTAGCTGCTGGGACGGCCTTCACGCCGACGACGCTGACTATAGTACCCATGTCGGTGAGTGCTCGTCCTAATATCCATACCTTCATTGTTCTCATGTCATCGCGATCAAAGCCTACCCTACCGACGGCACGAATGGCTTCCATTGTCCGGCCTGTACGTCCCATTGGAGTAGTGGAGACGTCACCCTAATTCCTGGTGATCGATTCCAGATTTCCCGAAGAAATTCATTACCGTCCAGTTCGAGACTACCCTGCGTTCCCAACTTTTCCCCTTCAACGGCAAAGGTCAGATCACCTGGGTCTTGGCGAACGGGGATACTACCGGCGTTCGTCTCCATTCCGCGTCATCTGTATGCTATCGATGCTGATCATCTGCACAGTATGGCCTTCACGCAGATTTCATGAATGGGTGGAATCGTGAGTCATGCTCAAATCCGTACCAGTGATCTCCGACTGAGTGCAATGATTCCTACAGCGACCGTCTTGCAGAACACCATCGACAAGTGCCGGTACATGAACGGGACTTCCGAATATCCCGGTGAGTACAAACTTACCTCGATACAAGGGGCTTTTTCTGACTGAACCGTGTGACATCAGCTGTTGATGACCCACGCAACTGCCCGGCGTTGTTCGCTTCCTGGGATCTCGACAAAGCAGAAGCCTGTCGGTTCCAAAATGAGATCATAAATGAAGCCGTCGGGGAACAGGTGCCTCTCGTCAATTTACCAGGCTGTAATGCGTTATGGTCCGGGAACGTGTCCAAACCCGCCTGTCCAGCGGGGACGGTGGACGGCGGTGACCTCGATCTCGTACAGCCATCGGTCTGGTATCAGGGGGAGCCTTATATTGCATGACGGGTGTACAGTAGATCCTCGGCTCTCATAAATTCAGAAACTAGCTGCATAGATTCCGGTTGTCTTGCTTCCGACTCATTCGGACAGCGCACATCAATTGGGCCCTGATCGACGGGACGGTTTCATTTATGGATAATGTCACCTCACGTCCATGCCAGATGGGTGTTAATGACCAGAATGGCGTTCCTGGCGAATCACCGAGATACGAGCGATCTTTTTTAAGAGAGGATAATAGAGTTAGGGCAAGGACGGAGGCGGAGATAATGCTTATTTGTGCTGGGTTGGGCGAAGAGAGGCTTCTCACCCGAACGCCGGGATGGAAGAAAGGCAAAGAAGTCTGTCTACTTCCGGCAGGGATTAAACGCCCCAGATCCTACGGTTCGCCCCCGAACACAGTATCTCTCGTCGAGCGAAAGCTTTACTTGCAAAGAGGTACGTACCCCTTGATCCCGGCATATACAAAGATCTGCGCCGGTGCCGGTGCCTGGGCGCTTCCGGGATCTTCGGGCTGCCAAGCCAACCCATCTGCCGGCGGCTGGAGAAATGTTTGGACGCTCTTATTGAATTGGGCCTTTTTAAATTGGCTGATTCATGGCTACCTCACCATCATCTCGCCAGTCCGGCCGACCTTTCCGATTCGTCGTAGCCATCGCGGTATGCTTCGTCCTCGTCGTCTTCCTCCTGTCGGGACGTCCGTTCCCTCGATCCGAGCAGCCCTGCCTCTTCTCCCGGTGATCTATGGGAGTGATCAAGTGCGACCTGGGAAATCCGTCGCTTTCACCTCTCATCGCATACGGTGAAGACACAGCTGATGAGACGGCGATTTTGATCAAGGTGAGCTCTCCCTCAATCCACTTCCTCCAAGCATCACCGAATGCATGATTGACATGTCATAGTCGATACAGGACGCTTACCGAGATAATGATTGCCTAGTCCAGGTAACCACTTGCCATAATCTTCAGGAGACAGAGTCCATCCACCGCCGAGGACCGATTCCGGAGTCGCCCAGAAATGCATAGCGAAGCTCTTCCAGATCGGTGTACCGTCTTCGAACCCTGGTTTCTGGATACACCCCTTGGTACCTTTCTGCCACGAGCCTTGAGCCCATTCAGATTCTGTCTCGGGGAAGTTGGAGAGATTTCGGTTCATGCAGTCCTGAAGGATCGAAGCCTCCCAGATGACGATGCGGACCAGTTCGGGGATGTGCTGATAGATGTAGAAGAAGTCCATTGCCCCATAGGTGTACAGCAGGGTGTAGTAAGACTCGTCATCGCCCTGATAGAGGATCGCGCCCTGCACGGACATAAATGGATCAGCTGACGGAACCAACAAAGACCCGAACGCCACGCGAAGGAAGGCAATGGAAGAGTCTAGACGTACCAGACGACTTCGCCGTTGGAAAAGTTCCGCCGAACATTGTCTGTGGCATCGCTCCATGATCAGTCATTTACGGGAGAATTGAGCGAATTGAGCGGCTTACCGAAGCTTGAACTGGCCAGAATGACCACCTCCTCCTCCTTGGGACCGCACGAGCCGGTCTCGACGCAGTACGCGAGCCGTTCGAGCGCCGGACGATTACTTTCGCGTCCAGTCCGTTCATCACTGAATACACCCAAACACTGAGATGTCAGCCGGTACTCGTCATTCCTGCAGCGGACACACAGAAACCCACTCGATTCGGAAATGATCGCCGAGGAGTCGCTTCCCGTTTGAGAAAAATCTCCCTTGATAACGAATCGATCAGAAAGCCACGTCATTGCCCCTGTCGGTACCGGTGTCTTCCTAATTTAGGGCCCGGTCGCGTCTGGGTACGTTGGGAAATTCAGAGCACTTAAACGAGTAGTATCTTCCACTGATCTTCTGACCGCTTTCGAGGTTGAGAATTAGGTTCAAGGAGCTCTCAGAAGTCGTCGTAAGTCTCTCTCGTCACTCGTCGGGCCATTTTGGGCTCTCATCGACTGCGGGCGAAGGCGTCCTATCCTCATCAACAGTGTCTTTGCTGACCCGAATTGCAATGGGCTGCCGTCTTCCGATAATTGACCAGATCCTCGAAAACCACCTGTCATTCCCATCTCGACGCAGAAAGCTTATCGGGGGTTGATTTGGTGGGTGACGCGGGGTTATCGCTTGAGATTGCTTTGGTGATTTCCGCCGAACGTTAGGCTGATTCGAATCAACACAGGGTCGTTACGGTATAGCACTCCCCTTCCAAATCCAACAACCTCTCGCAACATCTTGCGACCCCCAGAACCCGGACGTATCGCGTCCACCATCCTCCCCCTGCTCACTTCGGGTCCCTTCCCTCGAACCCCCAGATACCGGACACTTCCCACCAATCTCCCTCATGCCCCGTCGACCGATGATGTCGAGGGAATACGTCCTGTTCGCCATCGCGCTCGCCGGCCTGATATCGGTCGTCATGTTGCTCAAGTCCGGTCACTCGCTCTCTGGTGCTAGTACAACAGCTTCAACGCAGTCCGGCTATCGAGCCAAACGGCGGATGCAGGTCATCAAGGCGGGCGGTATACCGAAAGAGGGGCTGGGCTCGTCTCTCGGTTTTGTGCTGTATGCGGCGAATCTGGCACAGATGCTCGATGCCGACTTTATAGTCACCCAGACGGCGGAGATGATGGGTTATCGGGCGAGCGAGATCTTCAACAAGGGTGTCGAGCTGTTACCTGGTGGGACGACATGTGATATCCTCGAGGTCCTGCTCAAACACCCGGGCGATGGAACGTTCCAAGGTCGGATGGACAGAGCGGTCGCCTATCTCGATACCATGTACGAGCGAGCTCAGGCGATCTGTCGGGGAGAATCGACCGAGGACCTGTTTGATGACTATGCTCTTGCCGAACTACGCAATTGTGATACGCTCGTCATCAACGACTACCGTGCAAAGGGCACACATCACACGCCATGTACCAAGATATGGTGGAGAGACATCATCAATCAGTTCTCGGGCCCGGCTCACGGCAACGACGTCGCGATTCATTTCCGTTGGGGCGACATGTACCAGATCTCGCAGATCAGTGACAAGTGGCGATTCAACATGACCCTCATCACCCCACTCGTCGATATCATCCGCGAGGAGAACCCGACGGTGTCGGTACACGTCTACATGAAGAAATCAAAGTTGAACGAATCCGACCGGAGGATGCGAGAGATTCTCGCACCCTTGTCGGGTGATTTCACCATCATCGAGGCGGCGGAGGACGTGGAGGAGCTGAGTATGATGGCCAAGGCGAAGTACCTCTTTGTCAATTCTGGTTCTTTCTCGGAACACGCCGCAGCGACCGGTCAGGCGACAGTGGTCATCGAGAACGGAGGTGGAGTGAGGGGACCGATCAACAGGATGGCATTGAAACACGTCTTCAATTACAACAAGGTCGACCTGGACGAGTTTCGCCAAGCGGTTCGGGAGACGTTGTAGACTTTCGAGGGTTTCTCTTTGCGCATTCTCCTTACTACTTCTCCCGGTCTTTGCCCTGCATTTTCAAGCGAGGCTTACATATATGCATTGGGTGCCACCACTTTGACGGGTGTTATCCCAAATCTGAATGACGTTCGGTATCATGCGGCTTGACTCTAAAAAGAGACTGGCGATCTGCGTAGCAAGGTTTCACTGCATGCTAAGCCGAAACCGAACATGATAGAATCATTCGCGATATGTAGGAACAAAGGCTTGTACCTGCACGAGACCCTTAAGTCAGGGTCTATTTCAGTTTACGCGGATCAACGAACTTAGACGCGATTCGCTTGATATCTGGATCCCTGTTTGGTACACGGACGGTGTTGTGTCCTTTGAGGCGAAGACAAGATGTTACGGCTCCGGACCCGACCTCTCGCCGCGGGCTCCCTGCTCGTCGCGTCTATCCTATTCTTCTTTTCACCGCACCCCCTCCCTGGTGGTCTCGCTTCTCGAGCTGGAGAGGCTTGGCGAGGCAATGAATACTCGATACGGTCGACGAGTCCCGAGACGGCCATGATAGGGGGTCTCGCCATGACGGAGGTACTGGCGCATCAACCTGGCTTCTCTGTCATTGAGAATCTGTCAGTAGACCGAATCTCATCAACCCATACCCATCGCCCTGGCGTATGTGCTGATCATCTCATCCTTTGATCCGTAAAACAGGTATTGGCGGAATACGACCTTCATCTTCCTAACCGACAGACCTTGGGCGTTCCCCCTCGAAAAGCACCTAGTCAGCTATGGGTTCGAAAAGAATGCCCCGCCCGGACACCTGACGACCCGTTTCTTGGTCATACGGAACCCGGCGCTGAGCAACGAGGTGGAAGAGAAGTATCAGCTCGGGGAGACCATTTCATTGGAAGTTGCGATGGAGTGGGCGGCAACGGCTAAGGATCTACCTAGTCCCATGGTAGGTGATCGCTGCATAGGACATTGGACATGATTGGAGGTTGAAATTTGGTCCATTCTAGATTGTCAACAACGATGATAATTGCAAGTCCCCCGTCGTGATCGGATTGTTCAGCACTAACGCTGTCCGCCTCGCCTCTCCTCAGTCATCAACCATTGTGAGTGATTCGTCGGGTCCGGTACCGACAAGCACTGACGAGGAGGCTTTACAGACTATCATTGGATAGGAGAGATGTTTTTGGGAGCCTGGAGGGTGTGGTCTCATTATGCCTGGCGATCTGCGCGCACCCTGCCCGTCATACGGACCGTCGCGTTCCTGCAGCAATGGACGAAGGCAGAAGCACCTCCGCGGACAAGGAACGAAGTCCTCTGGGAAGATCATGTCGGGGCGAATCGCTGGTACACCGAGAAGTTCTTGTCAGTATCCTCTATCCTGCGTTTTCACGACGAGTCAGATGCTGATGACAGTGGGCACGGTGTAGTCCCGGAGTCGGGATCGAGACCGCGAAGATCTGGGAGGAGCGCGCTACCAGCAACGACCTTTTCCGGATACCCATGGCCATCCTCGTCGACCGTGCAGCGGGACATCGAGGTCCCTCCGCCGCTTGGAAACCGTTCGGTGACGTCCTCCGACTACCAGTCTCCCCTGATTGGCTGCAAACGCTCCGGGAACGTCTGCTTCGAGGATACGACCACCCCGTTTTGCGAAAAAAGAAGTCCTCGAAGCCCGTCCTCACGTATCTCGAGCGACAATCGACAACGCGTAGGCTGACGAACGAATCTCACGCGGGAGTGGTGGAGGGACTGGAACGTCTGGCGGCGGATGGATTGGTGGAGTTTACGGTGGAGACGTTTGGTACTCCGGCTGGGAAGGCGATGCCCTTTGAGGAGCAGATTGCAATCATATCCCGCACAGACGTGAGGGAACTCCCGCTCCATCCCCTCGGATCTTGTTCCTTGTGCTGATTCAACGGCGACGTCTTAGATACTGCTCTCGGTTCATGGGAACGGCCTCACCCATATCCTCTGGATGGATCCCGGTCCAGAAAAGCTGATCTTTGAGATCTCGTCAATTGACTGCACTCCTGTACGTCCTCCTCCATCCCAACGATCGACGTGTACAACCGAATGACTGTCTCCACAGACGGATTACGCACCCCTGGCTCTTGCAGCGGGACAGCGACACTTCTTAGTGAACAATGACACGTAAGTCCCCTTCCAGCTCCATCAAACCGAGTCGTGATATCGATCCGTGGCTCAGGTTATGTACCCCGGAGACATGTCCGAGCAGAGGATGCAGAAACGATGGACGAATCAATCAGATTGACATAGAAGTCCACCCTGATACTATCACCGATGAGATTCGGCGGATCCTGGCGGAAAGGCCGTGATCTTCGTAATATCCTTTTTGGTTGATGTTATCTGTTGTCGAGCTCATAGATGGATCTCTGTGAGCAGGTGTGGCTTTTACAAGGAGCTCGAACGTGCTTCGAAGCGGTACTTGCATCGATTTCCCCTTGACCTAGGACGGTAGGAGCTTCTGGCTTCCTCCATCAACGGAAATGGGATCTTCCTTGATCAAGTAGCGTCGAGAGCATCCCGTAATCTGAATAGCCAACTCTGCACCTCGCCGAGATCTTTCAGAGGCCAGGCACTCCTTCTCCCTAAATAAGCTCCCGTTGCCACGTGGGGGAATACTCACGGACGCAATCACTGTTGATTGCTTTATCCTTCTGTTTCAAAATCACAGCGGAAAGCTATCGTTTGGAAGTGGACAGGACGCAGTGTCATGTCATCACGACGGTATTCCCCTCCCCGTCAAAGTCCTCGAGACCAGATGTCTCGTCGAGCACCTACGAGTTCTCGACATCATTTGCGAGGTCGATATCGGGGCGTCTCACTCATACTCCTCGCTGGGACCTTCATCTATCTCGCATCGACATACTACCACACTTGCGTCGAGGTTATTGTGAATCAAGCCCCATACCATTCCACAGTAGCCCGCTCATAGTGGACAATCTAGCAAGACAAGTTGATGAGCCGGTCCATAAGCGATGTCGGGTCGGACGGGGACGATCCGATCACCGCCAATCTTCAGGGATTAGCAGAGACGGTCCATATGAACGGGATAGCGGGCTTCAGTACGTGGCCCCGTCTTCGACGGATTTACCTCCACCGATGTCACTGATTGTGCGAATCAGACTACCTCAAGAATGTCTACCTCCACAAGGGCGCCTTCGTCATCGTCACATCCCATCCTGACCGACTCCCCGACAAAGGTGCAGGCTGGTTCATGACAGGTCCTCACGGTCCAGACGACGATGGGATCATTCACCCTTTACCAGGCGAGGATCGATGGAGGGTGATCACTCCGGCTCAGGCGGTCAATGAGTTCTCGGGCGTCGTCGTCAGGAAGAGTGGTATCAGTGTGAGTTTCTCCCATGGACCTCCAAGTAATAGGGGACTATGGCTGAGCTGCGAGGGATAGATGTTCTTCAACGATAAAGCTGGGCCAGTCTCCCCTTCTTACCTTGGTCACTACTTTCATTGTGAGCTACTCTAGTAGCATGCACCGGTAGGCTGCTGATGCACTCGCCTCGTCACAGTCAGTGAAGTCCTTTGCCATCCCTTGTCAGACTTCCGTTCTGATCTCAACACTTGCAAATCCCTCATCGACCCTCGGCCGGATCCCCTACAGTCGGTACGCTGTGTTCCTGATCCACCTCCTTGCCGGCCATGCTCACGCGCTTTATCAGGTGAACTATTCCTCGGTGCATGGCGAGTGCTTTCGGCAGCGGGAGAAAGGAGTTTACCGGCCAGACTCATGTATCGCGCGGAGCCGACGGACTGGGTGAGCGATGCAAGACGCCGATACAGGGAGACGGGTCCATGTGCTGACGCTGCCCTGATTTAGAGAGATCATGCCGGTATGTCTCCTCGAGTCTGGGAGAGGACGACGAGGATATCACGAGGGCACTAACAGTACCCTAGGCCTCACTTCCTGGTTCCAACAATCTGTGATGCCTCGAACGGCCATTGAGGAAGCGACGATATGGAACGACAGGGCGAAGAGTGGGATGACGTTCATGTTTGAGAAGCTTGTCATTGTCGATGTGAGTGGAATGTTCAATCGGTCTTTTCTTTGGCGGAAAGTTACGGCATATCAGTTGAGAGGAGAAGAGGATGAAGCGTGCTGCTTCGAACCGGTCGCTGACTCGTGCTCGTAGCGATGGGCCGCGCATCGTTTCGGTGGTGAAGTCATGTACTGGAACAAGGCGACCGCGGATTTGCCATCTTTGACGGTACCAGTGGACTGGATGGACCCCTTGCGTCGGTCTCTCGAACGCCTCGTCGTCGCCGATGGTTGTGTTGTCCCATCCGACCGGAGTGAGAAGAGGATTCCAGTGGTCACGTATATAAACAGGTGATCTCACCCATCTTCAAGCTCTCTGGGCAGCATTACTGACAGGCGATCTCAGGCAGCTTACCTCACGCCGGCTGGATACGGGAGATGCCCTGGAGCTTGTGGATAAACTGTGGAATCTGCATCGCGAAGGCGTCATCGAATTCCACGATGCTCAAATGGAGACCTTCACCCGAACCCAGCAGGTGAGCGGGTCTGTAGGCCTCATGGAATCATCCGCTTATACAACCTTTTATTTCCTGCAGTTCTGCCTTGCCCTTCGGTCCAATGTGAGTGCCTCCCCTCGAACTGTCGGCACATTTGATGAATGACCAATCTGCAGATCATGCTCGGCGTGCACGGTAACGGGCTGAGTCACCAATTGTGGATGCAGCCGCAGAGCGTGGTCATAGAGGTATGTGACTCAGCCAGAAGACGTGCTCCGTGGTCGTTGAGTGTGATTCCTGACGGCCACCAAAGATCATGAATGCTGGCGGATTCGCCAGGGTATGCCTACCCCTCCAATCTCTTCACCTTGCTGACCAGGAGCCATACTGAAGGACTACGCCATGCTCGCAGAGATGATGCACCACGAATACTTCGCGATACATAGAGATACGGTGTTCACTCGGGACAAGTGAGCCGATCGAAACCCAGGTGTGAAACGTCAGCTGATCACCTCCAATTTTAGGTGGCGCAGACCAGACAGATATGCTGTCAATCAGAATGAGGGATTCCACGGGAAAGATATCCGGGTGAGTCACCCATCCGACCTGTATCTTGAAGGAGCGCTGACTGCGGACGAGTGCCGCAGGTCGACGCAACTTGGCTCACCAACTTCATCCGGCAGACCGCACAGGCACTGAAACCGATCCCGGATCCTCCGACGCCATTGGGTGTGCCTCCGTAGATATAGAAACTGTGCATTTTTTTAATCGTCAAAGCGCAAGGCAATCATGGTCACGTTTGCGTTATACATGATGATGGGCCCACCGCCAGTATGCATAGAATCACCGGCGGCTGCCGCCTCGCAATGGTCCGGATGTCAGCGTTCTGCCAGGGATTCCGTTCGGCCCTATAGATCTATATGACAAAGTCTCGCTGGAAACCCATCATTCGAGCGGCCACGGTGTGAGAGTCCTGGCCACATCCGAGCTTTCGATATATATATATACAGTTCTTGGTCCGGGGAAAGCAAGATGCGATCTGCATCGACCCAAAAAAATCTCGTTGTGAAGTACAAAATCTGTCCATGCGATGATCTGATATTATGGATGAAAATCCCTCAGACCAGATACTCCCAGTCACCCGTGTCAGATGCTGTCTGTCAGCAAATACCAGCAGATCCAATGACTTACCTCATGAGTGAGATGATGCGGAACTCCTTCCCTCCGCCAGGATCCGAGGTCTTACTCTGAAGCTCGCACCGTAGCAGGTGTTCCCCCGAAGGGAGATCGTTTCGGATCGTCGTGCCCCTTCACCGTCGTGTCAGCCTGGTAAACCTTGAGAACCGCCGCGAGTGCTCACTGTCCGATATTGAAGGTCTTGTCCCAATAACCGACCAGATCGACCGCTCGATCTCGATCATCGTCCACCCAGCACGAAACTGTGCCTAGTCCAAAGGTCCCGGAGCGAAGGTAGAAGAGCTGAACGTTCCCTATACTCGTACTGAACTTGAAGGCGATGGTTGAGCCAGTACGATCGGCGATGAGGTAGTGCTGCGCGTTCTCAGCGATCGTGGCTCATGGATTCGTTGCCCCCAATACCTTTTCTTGCCAATTCCAATGTCGCCTGTTGATCACTAGTCAGTCTTCTTTTATGTGGCAAGTGATCTGGGATCACTCACCATCCTATCTGCGTGAACGGCTCGAGCTTGTGTTTCTCCGAGGTAGTGCTCTGACATGTCGGGTCGAGTCTAGGAATCACCTTGTCTCGCTCGAAAATCTGTCCCATCTGAAGCTATCAAACCGTTAGAACGATACAAGCTCGAGTCCGAAGACGGTATTCACTCTGGGAAGTCTCGGGACGGACGGTAGGGTCGAAATCCCAGCCATCTCGCAGAGCTGCATATCGATATACGCATTGGTCAAATCCCCAGCAAGCCTATGCCCCTCTGCAGACAGCTAAGAAGCGGCATCAACTGACGCTCGCCAGAGGACGGTGGATGGCGACTCACATGCCGCAAGTCGTATCCTGGCACTCTATCCTTTGTCTCGACGGCTTTGGTGGCAAACATACGGCGTAGCATTTCGGGATCGCCGAGGACTTGCTCAATCATCGAATTGCGGAATGAAACGACTGGGATGTCGTAATACTGGGATATTGGGAGGTGCTGTCGGTCCGTCAGGCCAGCCCCACATCAAGGGGATTGTCCACCCACCATATCGGCGCCAAACCCGATGGTATCGAATTGTAGGGCGAAGATGCTAGAGATGTCAGTGGGGGCCTTGCAAGCAAACGTCTCGACTTACTGGACGTAGATGATGGCTGGCTGACTGGGTAGATCCAACAGACTCCTGGCCAGCAGCTCGTATGTCCCTTGACTCTTCACCGTCCTGAGCGCATAGGTTAAACAAGACGAGCAGTCGATGGTGAAGGTAGACTCACATCTGATCGTTGATACCTGGAAGATCCGGTCAGCCGCTGCACAGACTTGGGGACCAGGCGTCCGGACAGCCCACTACGTACCAAGCTCTAATAAGACGAGATCGACATCTTCAGGTATGTGCTCCTTGAAGCACATCGAGAAGTAGTCCGAACCTGGGGACATTCCGTTAGCTCACCGATTCGGTGCATGAGAGCGACTTACCTGTGCCACCCAGAGCTCCGCTTATGAACGAGTTCTTCCCCTTTGATCTCTCATCGCTCCCAATCGCGACGCCACCAGAAGCCGGGAACATCTCGTTCAGATGGTCGAAGATGACGCGGTGCATGTTGGAAGAAGTGATTTCCTTGCCAAGGTTGTCCGGATTAGGCAGACTCTGGCCCTTTGAGACTGTACAACATCAACCGTCAGCCGGGACCGGAAGATGGATAATCCTTGGACAAGAAGGCATCTCGGCTCACCGGAACCTCCGATGACGCCTACTGCAAAGGGACCTCCTCCATCTCTCATTTTCGCCAGGAAACGATGTAGCCTCGCGTTGGAGCCTAGGAGTGGGATAAGCGGATCACCTCAAGCGATTTGTCTGCCAGACTCACCGGCGAACCCGACCGCTCTTTGCATGTTGCCTTCCCTATAGGAAGACATCATCAGCTGTCCAACTCCCTAGACTCCCACTCAGCCCAGAGAAGAGCTCACCCTAGCATCTCGCACAACGAGGCATTGGCTTGGCACATGCCGCATTGCGGTTGTGCATACCGTGACCGCGCACGAACGCTCAGGTGGAAATTCGGATTGTCGAGATATAAGAAGGTGGGTCGTCGAGTGGCCAAGGCAATCAAGATTGAGCTTGCGATCGCGAGCAGGAGGATGGGACGGAGGCGGAGGCAAGTGGTGAGACGTATCCCCATTTCAATAACCTTATCCAAGCTATCCAAGCCGAAGATATCTTTGAGCCAAAGCCGGCTGGACGCTCGCAGTCAGTCGCCACGTGAATCCACGTTGCGCGAGTAGTTTCGCAAAAGGTTTCTGTATTCTCACACCAGGTTTCATTTCAAAAGATTTAGGACAATGCCGTCAGTTCCCCAGGGGTCAAATCGACCTCTGTTGGGCTCCAATCACCACACGGGGCTTCTGGACACTTACAAAAGTCACGGCTAACTGAGAGCTTCCGTGACACAAGTTCGAGATGTCAACATGAATCCAATCCAATGCCCGACTAAGGGTGACGAGACAGCATAGCGTTGGCAAGAACGTGTGCGAGGTACGAAAGATCGGATACGATTTCGGACTTCGGCCGTGAGATGGACGGGATTTCAGGGATCTTCCCGTACCATTTGTCACGCAGAGTTCATTCCGTGTTGACCAGTCCCACGGGCTTCCACAACACTCTATGTTTCGCCCATACCCCCAGAGATTTCTCGAACGGTCGATCACCACTTGACCACTTACCACTAGACTTGGACTGCCCACATGGCCCGTGTCTCTACCACCCGCTATCTGACAACGGCGGTAGCCGGTGGGCTCGCCCTGCTTCTCTGCGCCGCCTACATCTTCCCCGCCGTCCCCCTCTGGCCAAATTATGGACGATCTCCCGCCCACGGAAACACCGCCGACAATGGGATCAAAAGCACCGATCCGATGACGGACGTCGCGAGAGACGCCAAGATGACCAGGTTCCTGGCGCATCAACCCGGCTTCTCCGTCATCGAGAACTTGTGAGTACACTCTCCCCGTCAACACCTCTCAGCCTCGGCCCCACGTCGTTCGTCCAATTGTCCCTCGACCGGCTCCCCGTCTCGACCTTGAGAACAGACGAGCTATCCATCGACCGGAACCCCGCTGACCAAAGAGCAGGTACTGGCACAACTACACCTACTACTTCATCACCGATCAGCCGTGGTCGATCCCGGCTCTGAACCTCGTCGCCTCCCTATCGGTCGATTCAAGTCGTCCCGCTAAAGGTAGGGTCGCCGCCAAGATCTTTGCGATCCGAAGTGCGCCTTATTTCCCCGACGTGAGGGAGGAAAACCAATTGGGCACGACCATAAGCTTTGAGGATGCCGTGGAGATGATGTCTTCAGCCACTGTATTGGACAGTCCGATGGTGAGCATCACCCATCACCATGCTGGGCTGTCGGGAGCTGACCAGATTGATCAGCTTATCAACAACGATGATGGCTGTGAGTACCACTACGCCAAAGAGGCATGTCACTGACGAGAAGCCTTCGATCAGTCGTGGCGCACTGTCCGTTCTTCTTCTCTGCGCTCGACGCCTTGCCCGCTTGTGCTGATCCGAGCTCAGTCTACCACTGGATCGGCGAGATGTTCCTGGGAGCTTGGCGAATCTGGTCCAACCACGCCTGGCGCTCTGGTCTCGCGCTACCTCCTTTACGGACCGTCGCCTTCCCGTCTCAGTGGAGCGAGGAGGAAGCGCCGGATGACGCAAAGGGAGCCGACATCTGGGAGGATGTTCCGGGCGCCAACATGTGGTACACTCGAAAATTCTTGTAAGTTCCCCACCATACCCGTACACCAAACCCCCTGGAAGCTCACGTATCATCTCGCAGCCCTGAAGCTACGATCGAGTCTCGCGGCATATGGCGGTCACGAGCTGCGTCGAACAAAGTCTACCGGATCCCGATGGGTATCCTCGCGGACCGTAGAGGCGGGCACAGCGGTCCTTCTGCCGCCTCGAAGCCGTTCGGGGACTCGCTCCGAATGCCAGTATCCTCCGATTGGTTCACCAATCTCCGAGACCGTGTCCTCGAAGGCTACGACGGGCCCGTGTCGCTTCACAAGGGTTCGCTTCCCAGAATCATGTACCTCCAGAGACAAGATACGAGTCGGAGGTTGACCAGTGAGGATCATGCCCGCCTGCTCGTGGAGTTGGAGAAGATCCACAACGAGGGTCTCGCCGAGGTCGTCATCGAGCACTTTGGAAAAGAGATTGGTTTCGCCGATCAGGTCGCAAAAATCGCAACGGTCGATGTGAGCTGACCTCCCTCACCCAAAAAGATCCAATGGCTGACGGGGTGTAATGTCAGATTCTCGTCTCGGTCCACGGGAACGGATTGACCCACACGTTATGGATGGAGCCAGGTGGCGTTGTCTTCGAATTCCAACCATTCGAATGTACCATCGTGAGCTCTGCCTCATTTGCGGTATCCCGGTACACACGACTGATCCACGCAGACCGATTACAGTCCTCTCGCCATCGCCGTCGGTCTCCAGCACTACATGGTCCACGAAGACAGGTAAGTCTCCAAATCACCCGGGACTCGTCCGGTTAAATGATACTAACCTCGCTTGTTTGCAGCTTTTGCTTACCCGAGCACTGTCCTCCACGAGGCTGTCTGACAGCTGGCGGGATCAACACCGATCATATCCGTCTCGAGCCTACCGTCGTCACAAACGAGATTCGACGGATCCTACACAATCATTGATACCGCCGTCGAACGCGGATACATCCTTTTCTTCGGGGTAGACGACCGAGACTGTTCTGGGGTTTTAGCGTGTCGAAAGACAACGGTGTATGCACATAGATCGACGATATGGTCACGGCAGTGGAACCTCTGAAGCAACCCGGCGACGAAAAATTGGATTTACTGATGCGGACTGATGGGACTATGTTCCCGGATTTCCCTGACTGTCCTGAGAGACTACAGCTCCCTGCGAACCCGCAGCTCGGAGATTTCAGCTTCCCGTCGAGGTCACCCGTCGAGGTCATTATCGGGGTGAGGTCTCAGAGAACGTCGATTTCTCTCCCCTGCGACACCCTTTCATGCACAAAGTGGTACGCACTGAACACGCACAAAGTGGTACGCACTGAACACGCACAATCGGATACTCAGCTGCGTCTGTCCGCAACCCTGCGGAGTAATTGATGATAGATGTACATTCCCCCGAGAAAGGAGATCGATAAAGTCCGTGATGTATGTCGATGTACAGGCCGATTGCGCATCACCCGAACGCCTTTCCCTGCGCATAAAGAGCATTCTCTGTCGCGTTCGAGGCGAGCAAGGAAGCTGAATGGCGGAGTAGGAAGCCGTGGACTGTACGCGCAACAAGCCTATGATGTCGTCAACGAGGCGTTCTATGATATCCAGTAGAAACTACTCACTCGGCGGAGGACCAGCTGATGTGTTGATTGTCATGATAACTGCTCTCGTCAGCGGCTTGATCGATCTCGAAAGGACGAGAGCGTACCAGAATCCCATTCTCCCCATGTTGGGTCTTGCGGTACCGAACAGCGCCGAGTACCTCGAACAATCGGTCAAGCCAAACATTTCGGGATACGCGAGCAGGAGCCGCCAGTATTTCTCGAGATCGAACAGCATGATGGTAGCGTCCGGCACCTCGTCCTTCCAGATGTCCACTTGCTCGGCTAAATTCTCATTGAAAGCTGACACCGCTTCGGCTATCAGTTCATGGGAGTCGTAGCCGACTTCGCCGGGGAGGTTGTATTTCGGGGAAAACTGGATTGGAGGTATGTTGACGATGAGAAAGGAGCGAGCGCCTGAGGAGTAGAGTCTGCGATTCGACTCGACCAGGGACCGTGCGAGCTGGGCGGAAGTCGTCTGTACATCGAGACGGCCGAGGTCTTCACGCTATGACGTGTCAGGAAGCTGTCGATGATAGAAGGAAACTGAATCATACATTCATCCGACCCTACCAGAACCTCAGTATTCCGAACACAGCTGCGACGGAAGTACTCACAAGATCGTTGATGCCGAAAAACACGATGAATAGTGAGTTGTCCGCTTGCCACTGAACGTTCCAAGGGCGAGGTATGAAGAGGTCCTGAAAGTCGGTGATCTGGCCTGGGTACGACCTGTCTCTTAGTGGATCCCGTATTGGACAACACACCCGTATTCTACTAAGCCTGGTGGGATGCTACGAGCGATGTGTGAGCTCAGAAATCGGCTTCGCGTAGATGAAGGTACATTGCAGGGTCAATGACGGCACCGACCCGAGCGAAGTTATAGTATTGAAGCGCTATCTCAAGGTCATTCCGTGACACCTGAAAACTGCCCAACACTCACAGTGAAAGTCATGGAATACTCTGAGACACAGCTTTCATCATCTCTCAATACTCACACCAGGTGCAAGATCAACCCACGCATAGAGATAGTCCGTCCACTTCATGTCCGTGGCTTTGTGATGCTACAACAATCGCCCTGTCAGAGAAGGACAAATTCTTTACGGTTTCAGCTCACCAGGCTGTCTTCATGACCACCGTCCACCCCATTCTTCCTGTAATTCTTACTGGATAACATGTCAGGCATGGACTGAGATCAGAGGGGAGCAGCTCACTCTAAAGTCGCTGGAAGGCGAACACCACGTTAGCCTCGGACCTTCCCAAATCGACATTGTCCCCATACGTACAGTAGGAATCGCCACTGGAGACGGATATCAGCGCTGAGCAGAACTCCACACGATGGGACGTCACGACTCACAAGACAAACATGTGTGTCGTCTTTGGCCAATCGAATACCGTCCTCTCTTCCCCTTCTCCCCTTTCGTCCAATCCATCAACAACCGGTACGCCCCTGACCTCCGGACCTCTCAATCTCGGGAATCCCCTCACGAATGCGTCGACAGCATGCTCTACATTCGACTGAACCACTTTCGAATGATCATCATCGTTGTCGTTTGGGGGTTGTAGCTCCGCCGAAGGGAGTCTCGATTGTTGATCGGAGATATAGCCGAGGGAGATGAAGGCGGCGAGCAAGAGGAATAAGAGGTAATACCGTGCCGATCTGCGAATGTAAAAGGAGAGAGACTGTGGGGGACGCCGGGGACTGAAGGCGACCATTGACGTACAAGTGAGGGGAAAGGAGAGTGAGATGCCTGTCAAATGCACGTGATGTTCGTTTCGTGCCTGCTGGAAGGAAATCCGTCTATTGACTTCAATATCAGCGCGCCTATCGAGTGGCCGCTCCCCGTCATCTTCACTTTCAGTCTCAATATGAGCTGCGAATGCACGGCGGGTCGTGGAGTATCCATCGGCACATCATCATCCGGCGCCGAGACTCCCGTCACGCTCCCTCGCGCTTCCATACTCACTCTCGAATAAAGTCGGATAGCCGCCACATTGAGGCGTCGTAAATGCCAAAGGAGACAGATGACGATACGAAGGCGTCTTGTCAATACGGGATCTTCTGCTTGTCATTCCGGATATGTGGAGCCGAGTCCATGACCCGCCGCCGATGTTACAAGCGGAGCACGGAGCGGCTTGACCCCGATCACATGCTAGGATCGGCTCGGAGATTATCATCCCGATCCCGGGGGTATGCTTCAGCTACCGGAGGAGCCTACGGGAGCTAATGCGAGAGATCGGGATTTGAAACAATTTCGGGCCGCAAGTGTGGAGTCGGTAACGGGACGTTTTAAGCATGTGATCAATCAGACATTCACAGGGTAAAACACCTGAGGAACGCCCTGGAATTGCGGGAGTCTTCAAGGATGGGGAGGTGGAGGAGCGCGTGATGGGGAACTCGCTTTCCTCTCTCGACATCTTTTCGCCCTCTGCATAACCAATCATACCTCCTGCCCCTACCGCTATCGTAAGTCTTCCTTCCACTCGTCACGACTAGTCCTTAAGCCTACCCAGAGATAAACTTCCACCACCCTCCTCGCCCTCGCTCCCCTCACCACCGCCTTATCTAACAAGCCGATCTCGCCGCGGCTCAGGTCCACGTCAACCAAGCGGTAACCACCCCCAGCGGGACCCATGACAGGAACGGCGACTACTACGGTGAAGCGCTCAACCAGTGCGTTCCGATATCACAAACCCTCGACAACGCCATCGGTAATGAGAACGTCATCGCCATCGATGTCCTCGCGGACCGAGCCTGCATCGCCGCGGCCGACCAGGGGCGCATGTGTAACGAGCTCCTATCCTACGCCTATGCCGTGTACGCCGCACAACAGAAGAGTATGACTTGGAAAGCTCTAGCTACGGCCTTGGGCGTGAGTCATCCCTTCGCGAGATCGTTGTTCATCAAGCTGACGAGGTGATTAGCCGAACAACATGAAGATGATCGCCGACGATCTCAAAGTCTCGGGGCTATCCCAGAACAGCGAGAATTTCAGCGATGCGCAATCCGAGATCTGTCAGCTCGTCGCTTTCGACGCAGACAACCTCGCAAAGTCCATCATCGGTGCAAAGGATGCGGGTAACAATGAGAATGTGGGAAACAACAACACACTCGTCTACCTCGGTCTCGCAGGACTCTTCCCCAAACCCACCGCCGTCATTCCTAGAGAGTTCCCGGAGAGTTGAAGGATGGTAGATGTTGATCCGGACACTTTCTCCTCGGTGTATCTAAATAATAATACGGGACCCAAATTTGTATCCATAATTAGACGAGAATGTGATCGTATAATGACCTATATGACTTGTAATAAGAAAGTCTCGCATAAGTCATTTATGTTTATATGCCGGGGTTCAGTTGAGTAGGATTACGACAGAGTTCACACAGGGCTGAGAAGCGAGTGGTGAGCAGTCTTTTTCGGGAGACTAGAGAAGGCGGTGGAGGTACTCGGGAAGGGAGGCAGTCAAGCTTCATCGGAGCGAAAGATTAGAATAAGCGTTCATCGGCGAAAAGTTTCCATGTCGAGATTGCGACTGTCTCACAAAACCCAAGCATGGCTTTTGTAAAGATGGGATGCTTTGTCAACAGCAGCAAGCGGAACGTTTTCCCCAAACAGGTACCGGCGGAGACGAAATACCTTGAATCTTCCCGTCCTCCTCACGTCCACGCGTTTCTCACTTCCGTCTTCCATCTCGAAATCCCTTTGAACGTACGGATAGCGAGTGTAGCGCAGACCCCTCTGCATGCGCCTCATGGCCCGGCACAGATCCATGCCGGCGAGACGTCGTTCCCTCATCCCCGGTTGGACGCGACGACTCCGGATCTCTCGACGGTTCATCTTCCTAGCTTCCATACTCGTCACACTCGCCTACCTCGTCTTCGCTTCCCCATCCCACCTCAATCGCAAGTTCACATCACTTGAAATACCTGGGCGTGACTCTTGGACGTCGTTCCTCTCTAGTCCGGAAGATCCGGTGATCGCGAGAGGGCTGGTGTATGATGATGATGGGAGGGTGAAGGGATGGGATGCGCTGAATGAGGTGGGTCAGGACACTGGATTAAGTAAGAAGGATAGGAGGATGCTGTTGAGATTGAGAGGGACACATCCCATTGAGGAGCTGGTCAAGCAGGGTCTCAAGAAATGGGATGACCTTCTAGCGAGGTGAGGGGTTTTGTCTTTGGGATATGCTGCTCAGCAATTGATCCGCCATTCAGACAGTCAAAGACTCTGCCTCAAGCGGCACGAGCATACGCTAAACGCTATCATCGACCTCCGCCGAAGGGCTTCGAAATGTGGTGGGAGTTTTGCCAGAAACATGACGTCAAGATCGTCGACGATGTCGGTAGCAGCGACTCTACGCAGGATCATAGCTGACGTACACTACAGTATGACCAGATCGATCACGACATCTCGCCCTACCTCGCCCTAGCCCCTGAGCTATTCCGTAAACGAGTGGACGCGCTGAGAACCGTCGACTTCACTTAGTCCGTACAGGTTGACGAGGGCTCCACTGATCTCGCAGCCAGATCAACCTATCCCCTACCAGTCCCTCCTCCATATCCGGTCAGCGCAAGGACATCGGCCGGTGCAAAGTCCTCTTCTCCCTCGTCGAGCCGATCGCGCAATTCCTTCCGAGCGACATCGAGTTTTCCGGCTCCGACCATGATACTGGTTCGATGTTATTGGGAGAGGATCAACGGCTGGTGACTCAGATGGCGGTGCAGGAAGGTCGGTTCTTGGATGAGGCCGAGTTGGCGGCGTTCGAGAAGCGGGCAGGAAGGGTCAAGGCGAACGGTTTGGTATCAGCTTGTCCAGAGGATTCCCCAGCTTGGGAGCAGGCGATGGCGAAGATGGAGGGGATTGAGCTGGTCCAGCCGGATGCGGGTGAGTATCTCGCGCTTCGTATATTGGGTACTGCTTGTGGGTGGGTACTGCTGACACGGGAATGCAGAGACCACCTTCGTGTCGAATCCAGGCCCGGGCTATGACTTTTGCTACACTCCCCAAGTCCTCCGTCTACATGGCGCCTATTCATTCGATTTCGTGCGCGAAACCCAGCTCCGACCGATGTTCCACCATTCGAAGTTCGCCCGGAATCCCGAATTCCTGTCCACTCCTCTCCAAGCGTTCGACAATAATACCGCCGACACGGCGATACCTCGTTCGGCGCGATGGGAGGAGAAAACGATCAACAAGCTGTTCTGGCGAGGATCGTCCACCGGGGACAGCTACACCAATACCGGCAAGAAGGATGGGGATTGGCGGAGAAGTCATCGACCGAGATTACATCTCATGATGCAACAGGTCGAAGGGGATCGGGATGTGTATGTCAAGCGGGATTTGCTCTGGCAGAAGGAGACGTGGAGTAATCGGAAGCTCAACGAGGTGTATATGGATGTGGGGCTGTCGGGTCAACCTCATCAAGTAGGTCGAGGGGTCGTGCGGACTGGCGATTGACTGATGTGGTGACAGTGCAGGAAGGAGGATGGAACGTGCGATGAGATGGCGTCGGAGATCGTGTTCAAAGACAGGGTCAAGCCAGAGGAAGGGGCGAAGTATAAATGTGCGTGTAACGTGATACTCTACTGACGAGAAGCTAGACGTGATTGACGGTGAGCTTTTCGGAATTGATCACGACCTGACGATGCAGTCGATGGTAACGGCTGGTCATCTCGATTTCAACGGCTTCTCCGATCAGGCAGCGTCGTGATCAAGAGTACCATCTACCCAGAATGGAACTCGGTGAGTCGCGACTCTCACGAATTAGGCTTACGTCCAGGCATGGTTGACTCCTTGGGTCCACTACATCGTAAGTCGCCTCCGCTTCCAGCCAATCCGGCCAAACCACGCTGAACCGACTCAGCCGACCCAGATCGACTATTCCGACCTCTACCACATCATGGCATTCTTCGCCGGCTCACCGGACGGTCGGACACCGGGCCACGACGATATGGCGCGGGGTATAGCCGAGAGGGCATTGCATTTCACCTCACATCATTGGCGGTGGGAGGATATGCAGGCGTACATGTTCCGGTTGCTCTTAGAGTGGGTGTTCCTCTGCACTCGATATTTTTTAGCACGCTGATGGGTGAGTTAGGTATGCGAGATTGGCGGCGGATGATCGGGAGAATTGGATTTATGATGGTTGATAGGGAGGATGGATTGAGCATGCACTTTTAAACCGTTCCTCGGCCCAGACTGCAGAGCGCAGTTTTTCGCTGCCTGCCCTGACTCTTTGGTTGCCCCGCAGAGAGGAGACAACTGGGATGGATGGTCAGCGAGTCTGAAACCCTTTGAGGGGTGGGAGAACCTTCATTGGCGTTGGCATTCCCGGTGATCAACGAGCCTGTGTCCGTTCTATGAGATCTGATGCAACGGAGCAGCTCGACTGGTGTTTCCAGCGGCGCTGGGATGATGATGCCCGTGCAAAATCAAATCTGCATTTCAACTTCCTCAGCTACTAACTCGTCCTGCCTTGCCGTCCCCTACGATCTGACATTCCCCGTCACATCCTGATCCCCCGGCCGATCCCTCTCTGCAAGCTCGACCTTCCTCTCCGGCCCACCCTCGCCCTCAAATTCATTCGCCTTGGCCTGACTACACACCATGAGCGCCATTCATCAAGACTGGAAGAGTCTTGTGGGACTCGACCCACCGGCCAGAAGCCTTGTTCATCTCACCACCCTCCTCGTCGGGGATCGTCGGATTTGGGCCACGCTTGGTACCGCCGACTTGGACGGTCGACCCGGGGAATTGGGAGGTCACGTTCTCGTTGACGCCGGAGTCGACGGCTGAATTGGGAGGGTGGATGGGAAGCGAGGGGTCGCAGGTAGAATTGAGAGAACAGGAGGTGGACGAAGAAGGTAGGAGGTCGGAGAAGGACAGATCGGAAGGGAGGTGGTCGGAGGAGGGCAGGGGAGAGGAGGGAGAAGGTAGTGTCAACTCAACTCGATCGGCGATGCAGGAGCACGACAGCCCAATGGGCGGATATGACCCAATCCTTTATCCCAGTTACAGAGCGTGCTCGACCGAGTGAATTGAAAAAAAAAGTAGAAGGTTGGTACGTGGAAAGGGGCCATAGGGGAAGCTTGGAAGAGAAGGAAGAAGACTTGAAGGACCCACCTGAATCGCTTTGAGCACCGGTCCCCGCCCTGGCTTGGGGATCAGGAGAATGGGAAGAGCAGATCGACATCATCTTGTATCACGTGTCGACGGTCTCGATGGGGAAGAGCTCCCGGTCCAGGCTTGTAAGCCGCGTAGTACTTCGGAACCGTCAGCGTGGACCAACCGCTCATCCAACTCGGCGAACGACGAACCTGTGCGATCCCCACTGTCAAGCTCATCACGTACATTGGTGATTTCTGAAGCAGTCTCACGTCCAAGCCTCGCCGAGCTGCACATTCATCAGTACTGCTGTCGTGGTTGCGGAAGGGCGTGGGGTGTACTCACAAGCCTCGAATGCAATCTCCATTCCGGACGCTCCGGAACCCCAACGACCATTATCTTCTTCCCCTCCCACCCCTTTGACGAGTCATGTTCCGTCGAATGCCGAACAGTCTCCTCGAACGTATCTATCCCTTCGACCTCCGGTACCTTCGGACGACAAGCGAATCCTGTAGCCATGACGATATGCTTCGTCTTCATCGTCCTCCGCCCCGACCCAGCCCGATCGAGGTCGACTGTCCATTCATGCGTGTTCGCGTCCTGCTTACAGTCGGGCATGCTTCGTCCCGGGAGAATAGGTTGGCCAGTGGGCCGGGAAGGGGAGGTAGGGCATGTGGTCTGATACGATCAGTGGAGTGATGGTTCCTGTCTAGACTCAACATACCAGACCAGTGCGGTCATGATCATCGTGGCCGTTCCTCTGGACCTTATCGGGTTTGGAGTGGCCGTTGATCGTCCCGGTCACTTTGGCCGTCCTTTGACGGGGGTCCCGTTCCCGTTCGCGTGATTTGCGAGGTCTTTGCATTATTGACGATTGACAAAAGGGTATTCTGGGTGACGAGTACAGACTGAGAGGGAATTACTGATGAGACCCCCGCGATGATAGACTTCCTGACGGCCTTCTGTCGTTTGGCGAGACGTCCCATACGGATTATATCCTCGGACGAACGGGAATTCTGCGAGGCGGACTGGCCCCGTGCTTCATCCCATACTTTCTCCTCACCCTGCTATTCTCCACGAGTCGATCTTCTTTCTCCTTTCTCAACCACGAGAGCCTTCACTGCAAAATTGGATTCGAGATTATTGAAAGCCTTACGGATTCAAGGTTTCACGCTAATCGGCTGCCCCCGTCTCACGGCATATCCTTATAATACCTCCCTCTCACCGCGATGTCCTTCACCGTACTAGGCGTAACCCTGAAACCACATTCAAGCGCGTTGAGCTGCTCCATCTGGCTGTCATTCAACGTGAAATCGAAGATCTGGGTGTTGTCGGTGATGCGGGAGGGTGTCGCGGATTTGCACGTCACCATGTACCTGCGACACCACAACAATTTCAACATGAGACGGGAAGGCTGAGCGGGATGACTCACTCTCGCTGGAAGGACCAACGCAGTAGGACCTGATTCCAACCCCGTCCGACCTCCTTGGTGATCGTATGAAGGTCCGGATCATCCTTCTTCTGCCCGCGAGCGACTGGAGCGAAGGCTTGCATCTGGATGCCTTCTTTCTTGCAGAACGCGGCGGTCTCGGGATCCTGGGTAGTGGAGGTTTCATGAGTTACTGTCCATGATGCAAGCCCAGGTGACTCACCTGGTTCCACGGGGACAGCTCGCACTGGTTAACCTCCGGCATCTCGCTCGCGTACTCCTTCAGCCCTTCGAGGTGGTGCACCACACTAGTACGACATCATCGTCCATTTCTCATGATTCCTTACTATATCAGAACCGAAGATGGGACCTACAAATTGCTCACTCCAATCGCCCTCGCCAACCCCATCTTCTTCGCTTGTTCCAGAGCCTCCCACTGAATCCTCCTCCCATAGGGCCCATAATTCGGATTATGAATCAAGAAAAGATCCACATACCCACCCAAACCAATCTTCTCCACACTCTCCCTGATCCCTTCCACTGTCTCTTCCACCGTCGAACCGGGTTGGTTGATCTTGGTGATGATGAAGAGGTCAGATCGATCGATCTTGTGCGGGTAAGTACGGATGGCGGAACCGATTTCCGACTCGTTGTCGTATTGTTGGGCGGTGTCGAAGGCGAGGTAGCCGGTGGAGAGGGCGTGGTGGATTGGAGTCGGGGAGGAGATACCGCCGGTACCGAAGACGTAGCGTGGGACCTGAGGGGGATTAGCGATAGTCGTTACTGCCGATGTCACCGAGATGGGAGGGATACGAAGAGATATTCACCTTTATCCCGTTACGGAGGGTCAGTCGCGATGAGATATCGCCGTGAGATGACATGATGGCTGGCTGAGCGGAAGAGAAAACGAATGGATGACAGATGACGGAAACCTGAATTTCAATTATGGACGGTATTGCTCGGCCCGGTACCGCCGGCGGGGAACGGGCCGAGTGAAAGATCTTGCCTCAAGATCTCAACTTCCTAGAACCCAAAAGTCTGGTTTGGAACGGAACCTGCCAACCTGTCCAGGATTTCCGACGCGTTTCACCTTCTTTCCGGACGATCAGGATGGTGCAACGCCTCCATTCAGAGCGTCAAATCACCGACCCAACCCGGCTGCAAATTCCCCAGGCTACATCTCCCCAGCACTCTGGGAACACCCATCAGCATTTTCGGTCTCCATTCCTCCACCAAGACCGCCGCTCTACACTCCTCAAGTTGCCCCTATAGGCCTGACAAGCCTATACCCGATCACACAGCAACAGAACCAGCTTCGATAGGGCTACTCGGAAAATATGTGGCAACCACTTCCCGCCCCGCGATGAATAAGTCTAGCCAATCTCAATATCGGTCTCTCATCGAATTCCGGCGCCAATCGAGAGAGAAAGATCCGAAAGCCAAGCGGGGAGACAGATTGGGAGAAAGGGCGACATGCTTGGAATCCTGTGGCGGGCGGTCTGATCGAGTAAGATGGGAGAACGCGCAGAAGACCGTAGCCACTGTTTCATTTTAAGTCGCGCCTTAGCTTGATTATGTATAAAGTACCCTACTTTAAGAGATCACAGTCGCGACTTTCCTTGTCTGGTCCCGGTCCTGGTTCTTTGTTCCTTGTGGAGTATAGATTTGTCATCGATTGCTTGATCGACAACTACAAATAGATTCTCACATTAGCGGAAGCACCCATCTTGCTTGGCACGCACGCAGGAGACGGTCGAGTGTATGAGTCGGTTCAGATGATGGTCACTGCCGACTTGAGAGATGAAAGCGACCCCACCTCCCAGGTCCCTCTCCTTGATCTGAAAGCAGGCGAGGCGCGAGAAGCCTCGGAATTCAACGAGAGGGATGAGCCACGATCGTCTGCTAGGCAACGGGGCGTCTTCGGCTCGGCGGTCCTTGCGCCCTTCGCGTCAGTAGACCGTCGCCTTCCCCGCGAGCAAAGCTGATGCCCTCTGTCTCGCTGTAGTCTTTTCCTGTCCCGGAGCAAGAAACGACGGCTCATCTTCCTCCTCGTCGGAGCTTTGATATCCACATTCGCGCTTTACACCGCCCTCTCTGACGAGGCCGGGGCGAATCTCATCCGATTCAGCGGTCTCTCGTGGCATAAGCTAGACCTCGATATCCTGGTGAGGATCCGTGTGCTCAAAGAGCTCCTCCGCGTGAATTATCCCATCGAGTGGGTCTAGGCTGTTTTCTCCATTCGTTGGGGGAAAATGGTCTGACCAGTGCCCTGCAGTACATTTCGGATAACCCGGGAGAGAAATTTCCCAGCACTCGATCGGCTCGCTTACTGTGTAGAGACCGGACGATGCGGAAAGAATGAGATGAAGGTCGTAATCCTCGGCAGTCCGAACTTCGGTCCGTCCTCCATCCCATGGCAATGTTTCGGCACTGAAGACGGCTTAGGCAATGTCTGGCGGGGGCAAACCAATGGCGAGGTCGTCTGGTGCGCACTCATCCGTCTTCGGTCTGCCTCGTCCCTCGGACTCAAGGCTGACAGGGTATAGGGCTCGATCGTCCGTCCGGGCCATGACTAACCTCAATTACACCATGCTTTACACCTACGGGACTATGGACGCTCTCCTCATCTATCAACACATCCCCGAGCTAGTCAAGGTCGTCATCTGGGAGGCCTCGATCCTGAACCACTGCATCATCCGGAATGACACAAATTACCTCGAGACGGAGTATGAGTTGAGTTCGGGTGCTTGGCAAACGGGTACCAAGGGATGTATTCAGAAAACTGGGTTCGAGGAGGGTATCCCGATATGGAAGAGCTTTGCTTTCCATTTCTGGGGGGGTGCAGTGTCAGCTCTCGGCAGCCAGTGGACGCTGTCACCCGAGGACTACGGGAAATGGGGAGATGGACATGGTAACCACTATCTAGGTGAGTGGGTCCCTATCACTCGACCACAATCGCCTTTATTGATGCTCGGGGATGGTCAGGATATTCGATTGAGGCGACATGCTCTCTCATCCCCTTTCAACTCGAACGCTACCACCGAGGCTTTATTCTCGCCAAAGTGACCGACTACTTTCTCCCACCACGAATGGCATGGCCAAACATGCTCCTCCCGGTTTCGTCGACTATTCCACCGAGCGACAACGCGACTACACATGAGATGGTCCCTTTCACCTTCACCTCAAGCGCAGGTAGATCGGCGAGCGACGGCCTCGAGACCATACCCGAAGCCGGAGTGTTGACGCTCGGACAACTGCCACAGGCTCAATGGCGGTACGAGGTGTCGATGAGCAAACTCTTGGTGAGCGAGGGTCTCGAGCTTGACGAGAGGCCTGTTCCTGCATCCTCTGACAACTGCTGTCTGTAGCTGGGCATTGGATCACCAGACCTTTCTCCTTCACGTGAGCCGCCCTTGGCACCGATGATTCGTGACGTTGACATGAAACCCTCTTCCCTAGCATACGACGCATTATGTTTCGGTCAGCTACCTTCGTTGAAAACCCAATAGCGAACAGGCTGACTCGCCCCTTATAGGGGTACCGTTCGTCAACGTGCAAGTCCTTTTTTTTTCTCTTTGCGCTTTTGGACCCACCGTTCGCTGAGAAGGCATCGGCTTCGTAGGATTCACAGTTGGGATGATGCAGATCCAGGGAATTGGACGAAGTGGCGGACACAGCATGATGCGCTGAGGGATATCGAACCACCTTACGTTTACCATGCTGTTTGTCTCTTCCCTTTTTCTGGGGCCGAAGTTGTCACATGGAAAGGCTAGTGGTGACGTTTCGCAAAATAGAGGAGTGGGATTTATTCCGATCTCGAGGCCGCGATTCGCGGTGCGGTGAACAATCCTATTGATCGGTTCATCCGTGAGTCGGGTTCTGCCCTGTCGGTCACCGCGTGTGGACTGATACGTATGGCGTAAAACAGCCCCGCGAATGAGGATAAAGGCGATTGAGGAGAGACATGCCGAGTTGGTCGATAGTGACTGGCGCACGATGGCGAGAGAGTATGTCGCGGATCATTTCGAGAACGGAACGGTGGGTCCTCCGATCCACAGTCAAATGCCTTTAGCTGACGGAGTAAAGTTCCCCTTCACGCTGTGATGTGGGAATGCAGCTGCGTGGCTGATCATCTAGATGGTTGAGGATAATTCTGTATGCATCCGAATATTTTGGCCGATGGGTTTGGGCTGGGTCTGAGTCGTGGCTTCATGCAGCTGGGCCGGGACCACGCCACCACTCACCTTGTCCCACTCAATCCTAATGAGTCGCATGATCCGTGCGGTGAGCAGCGCGATTCAAGTCTCTTGGGACATTTGCGCGAGAGGATGGTTCTGCGAGGTGACGAGTACGCTGGGTACCTATCCATCGAAACGTATTGGCTCTCCGCGGATGACTCGACCTCTGCTTACTCGCCCTTGGTCGCAGACGAACGCGTATCTGACGCGGCGTGATCGGCCGATTAACATGTAGTGCATATCCAACGATGCCGGGGAAGTATATTCAAGATGATACCATTCGATCCCTGCTAACGACTGCGAAGTATTCGGCGAATCTCGTCCGTAACAACGGTAGGCTCCAGCGTTATACTATCGGGATTAATCCCACCGGACACGAGGCAGCCTCGCGGTGGACATTCCTCCGGCAGGTAGAAGCTGAGTGACTTCAGTGCTGTGCGAGTGTTGCTGAAGACGAGTAAGGACCGACTTGTCTTCGTGGACCATGTAGTGCTGTTGACCATTTGCTATTGCGAGCGGACTGTAGTCGGGTCTACTTTGGGTTCCAGCTGAGTTCGCGATGAGCGACAGGGGGATGCACCGCAGGGGTTGACGGATGGTTTCATTTCGTTCGGAGTCTCGCTCGACTTGGTAAAATCAAACGGGAAAATGCTCATAAAGGCTTCAGGACGATGTCAACCATCGGCGCCACGATTTCCTCACGCAGAGCTTAGATCATCCCTGATCGTCACTCCCCTTTCTGAGGTCAGCTGATACCCCACGAAAGGCAGGTCGGCGGACGGGACTTACTGGCCAATGTTGACGGTTTACTTCCAGTACCCTTCAGGTCGATCGCTCGAGAACGATCCTCGTCCACCCAGCAATAAGCCGCTCCCAGACAAAAGTCCCCGAGCGAAGATAGAACAGTTGGACCATCCCTATATTCGTGGTGAACTTGAAGGCGACAGTGGATCCGGGCTCGTCCGGGATGAGGCAATGCTGCGAAACGGAGAGAGTCGGCGAGTGAGCCAGAAGAATGAGCGATTCGACGAGACTGTCACCTTTTCTTGCCAGTTCCGAGCACCCTTCATGCCCGACAACCGTCAGCATGAAGTGCATGAACCGAGATATACTCACCATCCCGTTTGCGTGAAGTGCTCAAGCTTGTGTTTCTTTGAAGTCGTGCTCTGACAGGTCGGATCTAGCCGAGGCAAAACCTTGTCTTGCTCGAAGATCTCACCAAGCCGAAGCTAGCACTGGATGACGACCGTTCCGAGCGTGAGTTCGAGTCGATCCTCACCCTAGGGATCTTCGGGATGTGCGGTTAAGCTGGATTTCTGATCCAGCTCACAAATCTTGTATATCGATGTACGTGTTTGAGAGATCGCCAGCGAGCCGATGGCCTTCCGCTGACAGCTGAGCTGTACATGAGTCGATGTTCCGCGCAGCAAAGGTTGGTGGTAAAGCTCACATGACGCAAATCATAGCCCGGTACCCTATTCTCTGTCTCCACGGCTTTGGTCACGAACATCCGTCGCAGCATGTCTGGATCCCCGAGGACTTGCTCGATCATCGAATTCCGGAATGAGACGACTGGTATATCGTAGTATTGGGATATCGGGCGGTGCTATCGGCCTATTGTCAGGCAAGCACAACCCGAGGGTGTGCTAACGGAGCAGACACCGACCATGTCGGCTCCAAAACCTATAGTATCGAATTGCAAAGCGAAGATGCTGAAGGTCTGTAAGCGTGACGATTGTAGCGCAAGCATAGAGCATGCACTGAACGTAGATGATGGCCGGCTGACTGGGGAGGTCCAAAAAGACTTCTGGCTCAAAGCTCGTACACACGCTTGACTCTTCACCGTCCTGAGCTCGTCAAGAAGGGCACCGGTATACGTCGAAAACGCCTACATTTGATCGTGGATACCCGAAGCTTGGATCAGCTTCGACTCATCGGTCCAAAAAAGGATTCGGAAACGCACCAAGCTCCATATGTTGAGGTTGACATCTTCAGGTATGTGCTCCTTGAAGCACAGGGAGAAATAGTCGGAGCCTAACGGACATTATTACCTGGTCATCGGGATCGAGGCGGGACGAGAGACATACCGGTACCTCCCAGGGCGCCACTTATGATTGAGTCCTTTCCCTTATCTCACTCGTCGCTCCCAATCGCCACGCCACCACTCGCCGGAAACATCTCATCCAGATGGTCAAAGATGACACGGTGTGTGCCGGCCGCGGTGAGCTCCTTGTTGAGGTCGTCCGGGTCAGGTAAACTCTGCCCTTTCGAGACTACTCGATATAGTCAATGATGGTCGATGATGTGAACGGAAGAGGAATCATCCCCAGACTCACCAGAACCTCCCATGACGTGTACTGCGAAACGGACCGCCTCCAGCCCTGAGCTTGGCGAGGAAGCGATCTAACCTCGCATTCGAGCCTGTGGATAGCATCAGCAGGTGCCCAGAGCGTCGACCATGACCTACCGGCGAAACTTATGGCTCTCTCCATATTGCCTTCACTGCTCGAGGATTCCGCTCCTGAGTGAATGCCTGGTGAAGAAAATACCATGACTCAGCCCAGCCGATCGCACAGCGTTTATTTTGCTTGACACGTCCCGCAGACAGACCGGTCAGCGAGATTCGTGACGTGGTCATCTTCTGATCGTGTCGTCCGATGGAGCTCGTCCACATGCAGGAAGGTGGGTCTCCGTCGTGTGGCGAGGCCGAGCGCGACCGCACTGGTGATGGCGAGCAGCACGTCGGGTCGAAGGCGGAGCCACGCAGAGTGAAGTCGGCCTTTACCCATAGGGACGAATTCTGCGGCTCGGACGTTGACGCCCAAGTCTGTCATCAAACCTATAACGAGATCCGTTCAAGTCGATGGGATGGCTAACAACAGTTTACGTTTTAGCCAGTCTGTTCCAGCGCAGGGTTTTCATATGGGGACAAGGGAAAGGGAAGGGAAGAGCGAGGCTACTTCAGCGTCGAAGCCAGATCGTTAAGAGGATAGGCAAGCCTGACCAAGCCCATAGACGAAGAGGATAACACAATGTGTCAAATCTATTTGCTTCCTCACGCGATTCTTCCTCAGTAGTAATCATCATTACGAGCCTCCTCCATGATCATGTGCCAAAACATCTGAAAACATGTGTGAGCGGGACGACATTCTACATGAGAGAGAATGCATCTTCATTATGGACTCACCCGTTCCCACCAATTCTGCACGCCAGGCTGACACCAATGCAGACAATCCCAATCAGGAGAGAAATGCGCCTCTGGCCGTTTCACTGACATCGGCCAGACGTCGAGTATCCGATAGGCAGGGTTATACGGCGGTTCCGCGCTGAAGTTGCCGTTGTGATCGAAGGCGCCGAGGGGACGGTCGAAATTGTGACCGGCTCTGACCATGTCGTTCATCCATTCGAACCACACGCTGCAGCAGAGGACACCGCGGCAACAAGGTCGAGAGGGAAGAGAAGAGAGAGGCGGGGTGAGCTGATGTGCGGAAAGGAGATAATGCACACACTAGTTATGAGCTCGGTGAGCTTGATTCTCGGCGGAGAGGTGATCGGTCCTTCCGTTTTCAACTGGACGGAAGGATCAGCCAGAGAAGCGGCAAGAGCGAGTGCACTCACAGCTGCCCGTTGCTTTGCAGTCGATCTGTCCGGGGGCCATGGTCCGCCAGAAGAGCGAGATGGGGAAAGGAGTATGTCGGACCCGACGCTCGAAAATGTCGATCTTTTTCCGAGACAAATGAGCGAAGAGGACAGAGTCTAGCATACCAGAACTCACGCCTCTTCTATAAGCGAGCATGCAGTCGTCGATGGTGAGACTGTGTCCCATCTGGCCTATATTCCAATGGGCCCCGAAGTTGACCAACAGAACGGTTGGTTCCTCGAGAACCGACGACTTGGTGAAATCGATTTCCTGCTCTAGATAAGACTCCATCGTCGGGTACCAACGAGGAAAGACGCTGGCAGCAGCGTCCAATCGATTCCCCGCCGGACGGAAAGCCTCCTCGACTTCGTCTTCATCCAGGACGTTATCCCGGTGCCAGAATGTGATGATGGGGATCTTGGCTCGTTCAGCGCTGACACCGGCGTCCCTCAGGATGTCTGCCGCCTCGGGATGCGCTTCATTTAGATAGAGGTGTTCCCCCTCGGCACGGATGAGGTCATCATCGTGAACCATGAAGTCGCACAACATGAGCCAATGATGTTGCGTCAAGGAGTCTAGCGAGAACGGTATGACTTTAGCGTGGGTTTCCTAGATGCGGACTTATGGAAACATACCGCCGGCAATACTGAGTGGAGCGTCTGAAATCAGGCATCGTGGACCGAGAGCAACGCGATGGCTCACTTGATACCAGCTCGACTCCGCAGGGAGCGCTTGATGTTCACCCGCCGATCTTGGGGATACATCTCGCAGCTCGGTCCGGTTGGCACGAGGACGGCACTAGCGAGCCGGAAGGCTCGTTGTAGTCGTTCCCCCTCTTGCTCGGGAGTGAAGTCCTCTGCTTTGCTCGGATGCTTGAAATCGATCTCACATTTCACCTCGAACTTGTGCTGCAAATGGCAGGGAAGCGAATGATTGTTTGTCATTTGATCATCCTTTGGACGCATCAGGAGGGGAAGACAGCTTACGGAATAGTTGAAAGTCTCCCGAAGCTCACTCAGCGATCGGATGGGCGATCCATCGTGCCATTCTCCATGAACGATTGAATCCGTGGTACACCTGTGTGGAAATGCTGATGACTCCTCAGCGGAACCTATTTCGAGGGGCCGATGACGGGTAGGTGAAAACTGACCAGACTCACTCCCGGTCGTACGTAAGCTCGACACATAACTTGGCAACGTATGGATGTCGAGATCGAAAATGCGGACGGCGAAGAGGACGATGATGACTGCGGAGAGCAGAAGCGCGGACCTGAGCACCAAAGGGGACGTTCGACTCCATGAGCCAATAGCTGAGGCCATGTCTAGGGCGATAACAGCTGTATGACGAAAGGAGAGGGAGAGAGATATGAAACTGAACCGTAAAGACGAAATCCCCAGAAACGCGCGATCAAGTCGCCAGCATGCATTTCTGCCATCAATTCTCTGTCTGTGCGTCCAGTGATTTTGCCGCTCTCAATCCGAAGCAGCCTGGAAGCTTTGAAGCCGTTCATCGTGAATGAGCTGTCCCTTGCAGCAGAAGGGGTGGCAACGGCTTGTCTGGTGCAGGGCTGCAAATCGCGACGACCTGCATCGACGATGGAGAACACCAACGGTCTATAAAGTAAAGAGGTCACTGCTACAGACGGCTCTTTCCCTCCGCAAGCCATACATTCACCCTATCCTCCTCACGGACGAGCTCCTCCCTCCTTCTCAGTCCCGGTTAGAGGACAGCGTTCGAAGCGGAAGCCAAGCTGGATACCGATCCTGAAGTGGAGCTGGACACGGTTGTTGCCTTTGAGGCCACCGCAACGTTATTGCCGGCTATTGGTGAGGTTGTGTTCGACGTGCTGGTGCTTGTGGTACAGGAAGTGCTTGAGGTGCTTGCGGTGGTGGAGGGAGTCGAGACTATCGGAACCTTCGACGTCGTGGTGGTGGTGATGCTCGGAAACGTTGACGAGGACGTGGTGGGCCTCAACGCGCCGCTCGAAGTGGTATCAGGAGACACCGTGGCGGACTTGTTCGCGGACGACGAGCTGGCGGAGCTCGACGCAGCGACAAGGGGGACCTTGATAGCAAGATTGGGATAATATACTGAGATTCTCGATCCCGCGCCGCACATCTCCGTGTTCTTGCCTAATCCCCGTCAGCATTCAAAGTCGACCCAACATCCGGCTATCTACTCACCGGCACAAGGCGTCGAACACTGCGAATCCGGGAACAGACCCAACGGTGTCGGCAGCGCAGCTCCACAGTAGCAAACATTTCCGTTCTCCGTGCCGGATACGCCGTAGCCGTAGCTGTTGCAGTAGCTCTTACAGTACGTTGAAGACATGCTGTTGATCGTGACCGTTGCGCCGCTCAACACATGCGATGACGAGGAGTCAGCGTAACATCCCACGTAGTCACTCGGATAGCCGGATGGTACTTGAGCGCCAGCCCCGGTGGTGTCGAACACCGAAACGAGGGCGGAAAACCCTCCGCCACAGGTTTGGTTGGCATTGCCGTTGCATGCGACGTTGCAAGCCGAAATGGCCGTCTGAGCGCCCAACAGCGAAGTGTCGTTGGCGCAGCCACAGGTATTGCCGTTGGTCAGGCCGGCGATGCTGTATCCCTTGGTCCTGCAAGTCCGCCTGCACAGCTCATTCGTGCTCCAAGGGCTACCGTAGGTGTAAGGCGAGCCGGTAAGGAAGCTTCCCGTGCCGTAACAACCTTTCAAGCCCTCCACTACGGGCAGGGCCGTCATCGAACTGCTGGAATACTTTGAGGTATCGTAGATCGAGATCCGGCTGCTACCGCCGCAAACCTGTCCTCGACCACCTTGGCAGGCTGTCGCGCAATTGCCGGCAGCGACCTGGTAGGATGTACCTGTCACGTTCAGAGCATTCCCGCAGAAACAGCCGGTGGCTGACTCGGTTCCAGCGTAAGCGTATCCCAAAGCCTTGCAATTGGCCACGCAAAGATCGTTGGTCATCGTGGATGACGTGAACGTGGCGGAATACAGTGTTCGACCGGAGGATGAGTCGGTGAAACACCCGGCGAAGCCAGTGGAGTTCGGTGATAGGTTGAAGGCGCCAGAGGTCAATCCAGCGTTCTTGACGTTGTACACCGCTGCCGCGCTCGATGTACCACACGATTCGGTGGGAGCGGCTGTACAAGTGCTAGCGCAATTACTATCGGCGGCAAGCTGAATGGGGCTCGTGTTCCCACACATGCACTGTGAGGCGTGCAGACCGGCGTAGGCGAAGCCGTGGGCGAGGCACTGTCGGGTGCAGATATCGGTTGACATCCAATCGCTCGAGAAGGAGTACCCCTTTAGGGCAGAGTAGTCATTGAAGCAGCCGGCGTAGCCCTTGATACCGTTGGCTTTGACGACGGCGCCGGTCGAGTTGTACACGGAGATCCTCCAGTTCCCACCGCAGGTTTCGTTGACATTGACCAGACATGGTGTGCTGCAGTACGCTGAAGGGAGCTTCGTCCCCGATGTGGCGATCGAGTTGCCGCACGCGCAACTGCCCCCGCTCTCCGTTCCCGCGATCGAAAATTGGGAAGCCGCACATGCTGTCCGACATTGTTGAGACGACATGGACCAGTCCGAGTAATACGAACCGGGAAGCGTCCTCGCAGTCGAATCGGTGTAACAGCCGATGTAGCCGCTCGGGTACGTAGCCGGGTTGTACGCACCGGTCGCGGTGTAGATCGCTACGGCCGAGGATCCACCGCATGTCGTTGTGGACGATCCCGAGCAGGCCACGTTGCACGAGCTGGTTGGCAGTTGCTGATGAGATGCGGAGCTGAAGGAACTTCCGCAGAAGCACATGTTCCCGTTCTCAACACCGCCGAGCGAGTACCCCATCTCGTTACACCCAGATTGGCACATCGCCACTGTCATCCCGGTCAGGGTGAAGGAATAAGCCGACAGAGCCCTGTTACTGGTTGTATCGGCAAAGCAACCGAGATAGCTGGTAGATCCTGACGGGCTGGGGAAGAGGGCACTCGTAGCGTTAGGCGATCCGGATGCACTTGCAGCACTGGTAGAGGTTGACGAGGCCGAGGCAGATTTGGTCAAGTTGAGGCCGACGGTTGAGGAGGACTTGGTGAGATTATAGACTTCGAGGTAGCCACCCGCGCCGCAAGTCTGACTCGAAGAACCGACACACGCGCGTACACAGTTGATCGGTGTCGGTACTCGAGTAGTGGCCGGCGCCGTCTTGCCACATTTACAGACATTGGCATTCTCGACCCCAGCGTAGTTGTAGCCGAACTCGGTGCATGCCTGCAGACAGGTCGGCACGGTCATAGTGCTCGTCTGGTACGAATAGTCCGTCAGAGCAGTGGTGCTGCCAGAGTCGACGAAGCAGCCCATGTAATTTCCAAGCTTGACCTCGGGCAGGGATGTCAACGAAACCGTGGCGGCGGCCATGGAGTACAGATCGAGAGTCGATTGTCCTCCGCAAACGGCACTCGAGTTGCCCGAACATGGGTTTGAACAACTCGATTCTGGCAACGATTGACCTCCCTGAAATTGAGAGCCACAGAAGCAGAATTGGCCGTTCTCGAGACCGGCGTAGGCGTAACCGAGCTCATTGCATCCATTGATGCACGTCATTGGCGTCATCGCGCTCGAACTCCAAGAATGATTGGCGAGGGCGTAGTGGCCGGACCCCTCGGCGTAACAGCCTTGCCAACCGGCCGGATGAAGTGCCCCGTTTGCGTTCGCGCTCGCAGCGGTGATGTTGTAGACGTTCATCCGGTAATTATCACCACAAGTCTCGGACGAGTTTCCGCGACATTTGACCGTGCATAAATTACTTTCGGTGAAACCACCGGTACCGTAGATGAAGTTGGTTCCGCAGTAGCAGGTATTGCCCGAGAACGTGGCCGCCCAGGAGGAATTCCGACCCTTGCAGGCAGCGATGCAGATCGCGGAGGTCATACTGTCCGAGGTGTAAGAGTACGTCTGTTGTCCCATGAGACCGAGCGCCGGGTTGCCGGGGTTGCTGTAACAACCCATATTGATCGTGCCATCGCTCATCGCCGAGGAGGACCAATCGATCGCCGTCCCGTTGGCAGCATAGGACAGCTGGTAGATCCACGTATTGCCGCAGGTCTGCGAAGAGTTACCGGGACAAGGCTGAGTGCACATCCCTTCGGCAATCTGGGTGCTGTAGTCGATCGAATGGCCGCAGACACAGGTCCAGGAAGAACCCTGCTTGCCGATACCCGCATATTGATAACCGCCTCGTAAACAGCTATTCTGGCACGAATCGCGCGTAAGTGCCGGGTCGGTGGTAAATCCACCACCGAGGACTCCTTTTAACCCGTTGACGCAGAACCAGTCGTGCCAGCCCGGCTGGGTTGAGAGCGGGAAAACCAATTGGTCAGCTGAGTCGGCCAGGTTCCCGTCATTGGCGCCTGTGAAGGCAGATACGTCGAGTGCGGCGATGGGGGGATTGCAAGTCGGTTTTACACCAGAAGCACCCCAGACTGGGTTACATCCAGGTAGCCGAGGGATGGGGATGAGATCGGAGTTACCAAAAGACTCCTGTAATGTGCCGAGCGTAGGTCCACATTTGACCGCAGCGGAGGCATCGTAGTACTTGGCGAGTGAATTACAGGCCGAGGCAGATCTGCACTGTCTCAGCAACAGGAAAAGACGCAAGCACCGCCACAACTCACATCGATGCGCCAGTATTACACGTCGAGTCGTTCAAGGCAGCACCTAGTACCCCTGGCACCCAGCCGTTCACAAAGTCCGCATGGAGGCCGTATCCCGTGGTGTCACCGTTTGACCATATCAAGTTTCCTGCCAGATTGGCACTCTTGTTAACGGACATGGTCCAGGTGTATTCCATCTGAATCGAAGGCAACTTGACGGGATGCGAGATCGGACAGGGCGCATCGCGCGCATCATTCGCCAGTGGGTACGCCATGTGTGAGTTGTCCGACTTGTGAAGGTTGACACCATCCCAACAGGGTGGGAAGAAGACCACGCTCTCGAGTCCAAAGGGGCAGGGGCTGTTGAAGTTGAAATCGGAGCTGTGGATGTCCTGGTCCATACTGCTGGTAACATGGCACGAATACGTCACAGAAAGGCTCGGCGCCTTGTGTCCGGGAGACCCGGCGACCATGCGCAAGCCCTTTGGCCAAGGCTTGACGGGGTAGACACCCTTGTTGCTGACCAAGAAGTAGTAGATACGGGTGCTAGCGGTGAGGGGGATGAATCTCGAGCTGGATTTGTCGATCCAATACAGCTCTGATCATAACATCAGCTCCCGGCCCAGACAGAGGTGTGTTGTTGGAAAGGCCGCTCACGAGGCATCCAGTAGTTCGATTTGTCTGCTTGCACTGGCAGCTGGGAGCAGGAAGCCGACGAGTACGTGGCGAAGTTATAGGAAGCGCCAAATGCAGAGCCGCCGACAATTCGGTGCATGTGCGAAGCCTGAGCGTTTGGCGTCACGATAGGATCGAGGTTCTCGACGGCGAGAATACCAGGAGCGTCCTGGAAGAAGGCCGAGTCTCCACCCACCACCGCCTCGGCCACCAGGGCCAGGGCGAGAAGGGATTTAAGGAGGAGCATGGCGCTGACAGACCTAGTGCGACGCACTTGGTCGCAACGTCAGTCACTGGCTGCAAGAGGCGGAGTGGATGAATGCTTGTCCTACGCACGGGAAGAGGGTTATGAGCCCGATGAGACGTTTCTGCACGCGATCGTGCTTTGTTTGTTTTCCGGGGGAATGACTGTCAAGTGTATGTCGTGCGCGTCGACTCCACCAGGAAGTCAATCGGCGGGCGAGTACACTAGGATGAGGGAGGAGGGGAGGAGGGGAGGTGCGAAGAGGAGCACGAGAAAACGACGTCGAGAAAGAAAGCCTTGTGAATTCCATAGCCTTTCGGCACTTTCCGTTTCATCGGTGACGTGAGGATGTGGCCGGATGAGGAGTCGTGCCCTGGTGCCTGTCCTAGCGCGACCCGATTCTCGGCTTTCAGAGGGACCGTTTTCAAACCTTATCAGCGCATTCGTTCAGTAACCGACTGCACAGACGGTGGTGTGATACTTTTAACCTGAAGATGATGGGGCGAAGGCGAAAGTCCCCCGGTTGAATCACCGGACGCCATCTGTCGCAATCGGTGGCTTGATGTTTGGGACATTTCCGCCTGGATCGGCGAGTTTTGATATGCCTACGTGGATCTCGCGTGTTGATACTTCCTCCAAGTCGATGCAGACGGGCCCGCAACACAGAGGAGTCTGAACCTTCATTGAATGCAGATATCGTTCGAGCCTACGCTTCCGGGCCCGCGCCGAAAGTTCAGAGTTGAACCCGGAAATCACATCTAGCTTGGAGCTGACTAAATCCTCTGTCACTCCATCACGTAGTCTGAATTTGAGCTTTCCTCTAATACCGAATGCCACATGAGCTAGAAACCACGCCGAAAGTCAGCATGACGCGCTGAATTGTACGAGTCGATGGACTGAGAGGACATACCTCAACCCAATAATTCATGACACCGGTCATGCACCAGTGTAGACAATCGCCCGGAGGCGATCGATGTGCATCAGGCCGTCTAATCGACATTGGCCAAACGTCCATGAGTCGGAAGGCGGGATTGAATGCGCTCGAACCCGGAAAGGGGGATCGAATGAGGCTTGAGAAGCTTCGGTCCGAGGACGGTACAATATCCGAGTTATGAGTTGAGCGGATGATGTCGTTTATCCACGGATACCAATGGCTATTAAGTGAAGTCAACACAGCGGCGGGACACCCGGATGAAGCGGGATCTGACCTAGTGTGGAGTTCGCGAGATGGATCTTCGGGCGACAAGAAATCTGTCTTGGAATTGTTCACTGAATCCGAGCCTAAGCGAGTGTAGCAAGAGATGTCCTGTTGAAAAGCTTACTCTGTTTGGACTGGATGCAGTCGATGTGAGCTGGGGCAACGGTACGCCAATAACCCCGCAGCGGGAATGGTGCGGCTCGGACTTTCGCCTCGACCGTATCAACCTAGATCATCAAACGCGTTGGCTCAAGCACCCGACGATGAGGCAAACGAATGGTTACACACGATCTTTAAGTAAGCGTCCTGGAGGTCCTGCAGTAAAAGGTGCGGCCCCAATTCCCGGAACCCCAAATGCGGTCCGACATTGAAGATGATGACTGAAAATTCCTCCGACTCTGGGGACAAGGTCGGTGAGATCGACATTGCCCTCTCCAACACGAGTGGCCACCAGTTCGGACCCGAGAATTGCTCCCCTCTCTCCGGGTGGTACCTCTCTCCGGCAGATGCGAAAGCGTGGTCGAGATCGTCGTCGTCAACAAGGTGATGATGCCTAAAGAAGGAAACCAAAGGAAATCGGACTCGTTCAGGGGAGACTCCCGACGAAACGAGGAAGCTCTCGAGTTCCGGGTGATCGAGTCTGAACGCGATTTGGCCGAACCAGTGACCGTCCCAACTGGACTGCAGGAATGTGCCTGGAAAGACGAGGGTGTTCATCATCACCCGCATATGATGTTCAGTTATCGAATCTGGAGAAACGACATCAACCCCACGATCTCGCATTCCATAAAGACTCACCGCCAACCAGTCTGGGAAACGGTCAGCATCTCGCTTAGGGTTACATCGAATCACTCACATCAATCCAGCCCGACTTCGTAGAAGGCGCTTAACCGCGCTCTCCCAAGCAGGTCTCAGAACCGCACAGTCCCTTCCCGGCTCATAGTATGGCGAAGCGACCTCGAGTGCCCTCAGGTCGTTTGAGTCATGGGTCCCGTTCTCGGAGCTCATGGCATGCGGCGCGTTGCAAGAGATATCCGCTTGAGGCTAAGCTCATCAGAAGGTGGAGGCGCACAGGGGCCGGACTCCACTCACGGAAAGGCGATACCTAGCCGTCATCTCGATGACACTGGAGAGCTGAGTGGTATTGTACCATTGCCCGTAGACGAGATCGTCGGTTGAGCAGGTCCGAGCATCATTCGACCATGGTACTCGATGGTCACGTAGATAATCTTGGATGACGACACCCTCTCCGGAAAGTCGTAGCAGGACCAGAGGCAGTACGCTAGCGATGGCTAACGTAAGGACGCGTCGGATTAAGGAGCTGTTCGGCATAGCGTGGTGTGGATTGGACGTATGAAGCGGTCGGGGTTGTGATTTCACTTCGAGGCTAAGCTGAGCGGGATATAAACGAAGGGGAGCCTTGGGGTGGGGGAGTAAAAAAAAAAAATAGGTGGCGCGAAGCAACCTGCCTTCGTCACAATCCGTCCCACATCGGGCTTCGAGCCGCTTGCGAAGATACAACGAGATACAGAGATTGTGCTTGTAGAGGTTCGACAGGTAAGATCTTGAAACCGGGAACGGAAGCAAAAGGGTCCGGGAGAGCGCGGCTTTCGGAACGTTCCGGATCCCAGCGTAGCAGCGTTTGTGACGAGACTTTTGGCGTGGTCCAGTACGCTAACCTTGGGGTCGTCTGATGTGTGAGAGCGTGAGGTAGAGTAGTAGTAATCTCGTGTGCTGTCGATATTACCCATCCCAAGACGAAGAGTAGTTGGCTAAATTGCCATGCAGGAAGAGACTGGAGATGCTGAGCAATCCAAGACGCCATGGTGGACGAGAAGGGGAGGGAACGGCTCTAAAGATTACGGTTTCTGACACCGCCCAGCGACACAAGCACAGTGGCCTTCTGCAACGGAGTCGCTACATCAAGAACAGGTTCATCAATCGACCCATTTCAGAACGGTCTTGAGTATTTTTCCTCTTGCCGGAGCTGCAGACTAGTACGTGCAGCAAACTACGCTCCAGATGGCGATGGCGAGCTTGTCCATTTGATCAAGCCAACAATCACAGGCAAATCGGCTGCCGTTCGGCATCCTGCAACAATCCAACCACCAGTCGGACCATTATATGCCATAGGGGCATCCTCTCAATCGGTCAACACTGCAGAATACCTTATTCAACGACCAGAACAAGCGGGAAGAAATTCGCAGTATCGGAAGCTCAGATGTCGCTCTACGTTTGAGCTGTACAGTTGGCAAACACGCGTTCGAACCCTCTAGAGCCGGAAGCTCAGCCATCGAGAGCTAACATGACTGGACGATATGATCCTTACTCGGCTTCAATATTCACTGAGATGCAGTATCGCCCGCCCAAGCTTGTCCACCCTGACCAAGGCGTAAAGTCCAGACCTGATGATCTGATGCACAGAGGAATCGCATAACACCCGAACAAGAAATCAAAGTACCCAATCCTTCGTCCACCTGACTCAACGCATCGATTCATCCGACCGAGCCTCCTCCCGTCTCTCGTTTACCTTGGGTGCATATTGCAGTCGGAGATACTCAGGCTGGGTGGGTATCCGCCCTCCATTCGCTCTCACGACACCCTCCGCCATGGCTACAAAATCCGTGGCGAGAAAGTTTCGTATGGTCTGACGAACGTAGGACTCCTTCATGAACGGTGGGATGCTGTTCGGGTATTCGCGTCAGTTCAAGACTGCGCTCAAAAACGGAGCGACTCACTAGGGATCGAAGGAGACTTTCCTCGCCTCCTCGACGGCTTCTAACAAGGAGGTGGCGTTACCGAGCTGATACAAGTGCACGTATGGCGGTCCTAGCGCTGCTGCTATTGGATGCTGGTTGTAACGCCTGGTGACGGACGAGCGCGTGATCAGCGTGGAAGCCAAGTCTCAACGGGCAACTTACAAGCCCCAGAATCTACCCTCGTCGTCGTCGGTGTAGTCGGAAAACATGGGAAGCACAACGGGAGTACCTTGACATCTGGCCAGACGTGTCAAAATCGATTTGACAAAAAAGATCGCTGCTACACACAGAGAGGAGAACACCGAAGGACTGATCTTAGGCGTGCCCAGTCCCACCACCACCTGACTAGACCCCAATAACTCATCGAACTCCGACATCGTCAACAGTCCCAGCGTTTCAAGACCCTCCGGGATGGGTATACCGTTATCCTCCGTGGCAGTGGAGACGAATTTGAACTCGAGGTCGTGGACGACGTCCGAATCCCAGAATTCATGGGGGATCCCACATCCTCTGATCAGTCGGGAATATTTGGCGTAAATCACTGCGATCTTTTGACGATCTTCGCGTGGTGTGTGAGGCGTTTTCATGCAGACTTTCTCGATTGACCATGGGATGTGCGAGTTGTTCGGGTACGCGTAGGGTCTAGCGGAATGCCATCAGTCCATGTGATTAGCCGGCATGGTGGACTCACGTCAAAGTCCACTGCGTCCCAAGCGGATTGTACGTCCAATAGCCATCCCCTGTGAACCCATACGCGGAACCCCGGCCATTACCCCAAGCCAGAGGGAAGTTGCCCCAAAACGACACTGGCATGAGCCGAGCGTGCGGTATGACGCCCCTCTCCACGTCAGACAGCTCGACGCTGTGGTAGGGATCGTCTTCAGGAACGGTGTACTCGGATTGAGCGATGCACTTTGGATCGAATATGCACGAGATTGCCCGCACGTCCTCGGTCCAATACTGGTAGACGAGATCCGGGATGATCTTGGACATGGCTACCCAGTTGCTGGTTTCGTGAACGTGGAGGACGAGGTATCCGGCCTCTTCCATGTATTCGAGCTACCCAATCACACGTCAGTGATCCATCGATGGACTTGAATGGGAACACTTCTGCTCACTGCGCTGCCCAACCAAATCATCTCCCCTCCTGGCGGAGTGTAACCCTCATATAGGAATCCGATATAATTGTAATTTGACAAGATGATGGGTCGTTCCGGACATCTTGTTTCGCCTCGAAGGCATTCGCCCAGGTGATCCAACATCAACATGTTGTGATCTCGACCTAAATCTCTGCTAGAATCAATATCACCCAGGCACATGTTCGTTCCTCTGAGGCCATGGAATCTATCTCTCCCACTCACCTGAGATAGCCCATAGACCCACCCGCATGCAGAAACTCCAACTGAGAGGCCTGCCTGGCCCGTAAGTCCAGATCTACCCGAGAAGCGAACGGCCAAACGGTCAGGGCGTCGATCGGTCCCGATGTCGAGACGAGTGAGACCAAGCCGATAGCAGCGAGGGCGCAAGAGAGGATGATTCGGATCGAGTAGCGCACGAGGAAGCGCGATCGTCGACTGACACGTTTTTGTGGATGCTGCGGATGTCCTGGGGATACCGCCAGGCTCGTAGCCGTCTGTGCCGGCCATCGTGTCGAGCGGTGGGGGGTGATCAGGTTAGGCGGGGGAGGAGGGGAAGACGGTTGCGGGGAAGGAGACATCGGAATCGTCGCCAGATTGTGAAAACAGATATTTGTGTTTTGTGTGTAACAACGAAATCCCATCCAAAGACTACTCGCGCTTTAAAGCGTGATCGACATGTTTCTTTGGCTCGTCTGTGCTCGAACCTCATTAAACTCATCCATATTGATAGCTCTGGCCGTCAAACTGCCTGCACATCTCTCCCTACACCATATTCACCGACTTGAGAGCTGGTATGAAGTCCCTTACTGCTCAAAACAGCTGGCCCTCCTTGCAATCTGTCACGTGGCTGATATGAATAGTTGGTTTTCATACCGCTACGCTAGCAAAGCTAAAAACACCAATTGGAAGTCGGGGAATTCACCCAACTATATACGGGTCAAGTCCCCGACATGCAATGACAGTATCACAAACAACGGATTGAAATGACATCCAGAACTAGGCAACTGTCACGGGCCGTCGAGCGCTTGCACCCGCCGACTATATGACGTGGTTCTCACGCTTTATCAAGAGGAGATATCACTCGAGGTAGCTCGAGGTAGCTCGAGGTTGTACGGATTGATTCGAATCGATCAAAGGACCAGTCTGACTATCCGTAGCTTGATTGATTGTCGGTGGGTGTAGCGTGATAACAAGCGTTGTCTGTGGAGGCTCAACACAGATAAGGATGATGAAAGGACTATGGGGTGACAATGATGATACTCGAAGCTTAGGTAAACATTATGAGCGGGACCCTCTACATATACATCTCTCAGTAACCTCGGCGAACCTGCTGGAACCTCGCGGAACTTTGTCCTTCTCCCTCGGCCTGTCCCGAAAACTGGTCATATCTCGCATGTCCCGCCCGAGCTCTTTCGACTAAAATCATTCTAGATTCCGACAGGTCCGACCTGTCGGGCATGGTTGGTTCCGCAGTGTTTGGGAAATCATTGGGGAATCTCGAGTGACTTTGGACTGCTTCGGTGTGCTGTGTGTTCCCTGTTCACGGAACTTGCGAGAGGCGACCCTTTGTAGTCTGAAGTACGGAAGCCTTTGTTCAACATGGTAGAGTCAGTTTGGAGTTGGACGGAAGTGAATGACCGGTGATATCCGGCGTTGTCTTCAATGATGGCGGTCTTACAACGGGGGTCATGACAGCAACGAGCGATGCAACCGTTGACACTCGTTTGTTTGCTACGATTCAGGGTGCAAGTGGAGGAAGACGCAGCCCTGATCATGAATTCGATACAGCGGTGCATTACACTGGTGCGGGAAAGGTCTCATCCAGTCGTCATCAACACAGACGACTTGCAAACCTCCTTCTGCGCTTTACCTCATAGCTACTTAGTTATGCGACCTAGACACGTCACTCGAGCATCCCCAGCATGCCCTCGCATCATTCTACATCCGGGTACCATGGAACGCCGGCAACTTCCCCATTTGACCTCATCGCTGGCACCGGTAATAACCCCTCTTGCTCGGCTACTTTCTGACTCTTAGGACTCAGGCCCGCTGTATAACGAAGCCGCCCAGTCCAAGTCCATCATCCAACACCGTTAGCCGACTCTCCAAGGCCCCCTCCACCACCCCCAGCCACGTACGTGCTCCGCATTGTCATTAGAACTGAGTTGCCTCAATCCGAGCGGGCTGATAAGCGTAAGAGCGTTGATAGCGGTCCCTCTTGGCTTTGGAGTAACGCTGAGCCCGAATTCATCATGGCCACAGGGAGACTCTTCACAATACTTGCAATACGGGTACGAGCTAAATCGATACGACTTTTCAGCCATCAAACCTCTCGTTCTCCGTGATCCTTCTTCGCTTCACATCTTCTACGCCTTTATCCCTTCTTCGCCTCCGAACCAGATGCCATGCTCTAATAACCCACGAGCACAAATTGACCATCAACAGTCGGCACGTCGTACGCCGTCACCATCTTGGCGCACGTGTCGACTCTTTGCGCCTGGGTCAGGGGCTCAAACCTACTGCTCCCCGGCTTGTTCCAAGCGACCTTTAGATTTTGGGCAGATAGTCCAGAGGTGTCGAGTTGATATTGGGTGACTACGAGGTAAATCAATCAGCCACACTAGAGCTCGAAGTCTCATAACCAAAAGTTTTGCACTCACACGGCAGCGTAATGTCAGCCGACAGCTCGGTGCTGGACGAAGACGAGTTGACCTTGTAGTAATACGAGGTCAGAGGCGACCATCCTTGCGGGATAGAGGCGTCGATAGGAGAGACGAGGTCGGCATTGACCATGAGCGTCGTGTCGGTGGCATTGTGCGTGACGCTCAGCGCGAAACCGTCAATGACTGAGAGACAAAAGATGACAAGCTTCAGTGTCGTCTCGTCTCCTCCGGCATTGTGGTATGGAAGTGGTACTTACAGATTCCATTTTGTCGGCCGCCCGAGGTCGCATTGTATGTCCGAGTGCTGGCAAACCTGATGAGAAGAGGCTGGAATCAGTGACGAGTCGAAAATTGATCATTCGAATAGTCCACAGGAAGGGAAGTGGCTTTTGAGACTGACGGGTAATAGCCATACTGGATCCACCTTATTTGAACGTGATCAGCTTCGTCTTCGAATCCAGTCTTGTTCAAAACACGAGGGGAGAGACCCACCAATCGGCGTTGTCCACCGTGTACCTTCCCAAGAGCGCATAGGTTCCGTCGTAGGAAGTGAGCTGGGATCGTGAGCGAGGCTGTCGCCAGATGGCACTGTACAGCGCTACTGCCGGGAACTCACCCCTAATAGACGGGTCTTGTTCTCGGAGTTGTGAATGTTGCGCAAGTTCGAATCGACGTACCAATAGGTACCGTCGCTGGACAGCTTGCCGACGTACGTATTGGCGGGCTGGATGCCGATCGAATCCAGCATGACCGGGTCGATTTGAACTTCAATTTTGGCCCCGATGAGGTCGTTGGCGGGTCTGTCGGTCTTGAGGGTCCAAGTGTAATTCTGTCGACAGTCAGTCAGTTCGAGACACCTGAACGTTTCGCAATCTCACCACCGCCTTGGACACTTACATTGATGTGCTTCCAAGGCCAGCCTCCCATGGTGGAGACAACATACGGCCCAAGCGGAGGAACGATGACATCGACAGTCAGGTTATAGTCCGTTGGGCTGATCACATCGAGGGCGAAGCCTGGGTGAAGGATTTCGATCCGTTAGCGTATGGGCTCCCAAAGACAAAAGGAGGACAGAAGCGGCCCGCTTGGCCGCTCACCATCTACAAAGTCTTGGTCGCTTCGAGCGACATGACCGGCAATTTCGAGCGTGTACGGGTAGGAGACGGTGCCTGACGGAGAGATGGTTGGTACGTTTGGACGGGTACCGGTAGAGTTGGCTCGACGGTCAAAGGTGCTCGTCGGCGAGGCTGAAGCCAAGGACAACAACGACGCAGCGAACACCAGTTTTGAGAACATGTCGATGAGGATTTATTGCGACGTTGGTCTGACACAAGGAACAGCCCTTGTTGAAGTCAGAGAGGGAGAATTAGGAGTAAAAGGAGACCGCGCAGTCGGGGACGTGACGGGGGGAGAGAGTGTCAGGGTCAACATATATATCGTCCGGGAAGACGGTTGTGCCAATCTTCGTTGTCGGACAAACTATTTCGAACGGAACAGAGAATCATTTCGAATCTTCCCAACAGCGTTCCGATTCGCTCCGCTGGTTCCGGGTGATGCCGTGACGGATGCCAGACCCGGCGAACCCCGACGGACCCCTGACCCGACGGACAAACCCTTATGCCGAGTAAATCCACGCAGTCCCCGATCGATCCCGAAATCACTCGTGCTTTCTTTGAAGGTCCACGCGGGGCCGCCGGAGCTGGGCCGAGGGGTAGCAGCCAGAGGGAGGAGAGGCACGGAGAGATTCGAAATCATAGAATTCGATCTGCAATACCGTGGAGAGGACGTAATTGGCCGGTGGGGGCTTAAATTAGTCTTTCTGTTTCTTTCCCCTGCATCTCTCTTCATCTCGTTCGTTATTTTCATCTTCCCACACCGCCCATCCAGTCACTGGACCACGGTATAATGTCTCGACACGCTAAATTCAACGAGTCGGACGTGGTCACCGAGGAGAAGCCCTCTCACCTGCACATTCCCGATGGCGCCGCGCTCTCTGCACAGGAGAGCGCGACGACCGGCGGCATGGACGTGGAAAAGTCCTCGAGCAGGTATGCCAACTCAGAGACGGGTATCGCGTTCAAGGCGGAGAACGCGACGGCCACCAGGAAGTTGCTCTTCAAGCTGGGTGAGTCCTCGATCGGGGGAAATGTATGGGGAGCAGTGCTGACTCATGAGCGAAGATGTGGGCATCTTGCCCTTTGCCGTCCTGCTGTACCTCGGCGCCTACCTCGATCGTGGTAACATGTGATCCGCAAACATGATTCTCCTCGTTTACGTTTGGGCTGACGTTTTTGACAGGGGTAACGCCCGTCTGATCGGCCTGCAGGCGACGGTCCTCGACAACTCAGACACCAACTACGAGCTTGCCCTATCGTGCTTTTACATCACCTACATCCTCCTCTCGGTGCGTACTTTTCTCTCCACTTTCCCGCATCTCATCCCCCCCACGCGACCGCGTCTGACTCCTTCACAGGTTCCGGGCACCCTCCTCGCCCGTCAAGTCAACCCCTCTCGTTCCATCGCCGCCGGCGCCCTCATCTGGTCCATTGCCGCCGTTTGCCAAGCAGGTTCCACCAATCGCGCCGGCGTCTTCGTTTGCCGCCTTTTCATCGGTGTCGGCGAGGCTCTCTTTGGTCAGGCAATGGCCTTCCACCTCTCCCTCTGGTACACCCGTTTTGATCTCGCCAAGCGCATCGGGTTCTTCATTTCCGCCGGTACCCTCGCCGGCGCGTTTGGCGGTCTCATCGCCTTTGGCGTGACACACATCTCCAACTCGTCCATCCCCAAGTGGAGGATCCTGTTTTTGATCGAGGGGCTACCGGTGTTTGTGCTGGCTGTGTGCGTGGCGCTGTTCATGCCCAGTCGGCCCGACCAGAGTAAGTACCTAAACGAGAACGAGAGAACGCTCTGCATCACCCGCCTCAATGCGGATGGCTCGTTTGAGTCCGCTAGCGGGATCGAATGGGCCGGTGTCAGGAGGTGTTTCCTTGACTGGAAGACCTACGTCGTGTCCATCATGTAGGTCGATTCTGAGCTGCCAAGAGCAGACTGACGTCAAAAGGTACTCCTGCTTGAACATGGGTCTCGGCTCCGTTGGCGGTTTCCTGCCCACCATCATCAAGGGTCTCGGCTACACCAACGCGAAGGTAAGCCTCATCAATTCTGTCACCCAATCCGGACGTGGCTCACCAAGCTCTGCAGGCGCAACTCTATACCGTCCCCCCCTACGTTGTCGCACTCGTGTTCATGCTCCTCCTTGCCACCTTCTCCGACCGGCGCCAAGCTCGCGGGATTCCCATCACTGTGGGTTTTACCATTCAAATCGTGGGGTGGGCCATCCTCCTGGCGGTCCCTGCTTCGCATTCAACGCCCAGCCAGCTTCACGTGCGGTACTTTGGGTGCATCTGCGTCGTCGTTGCCGGCTACACCAATATCCCCATCATCATGGGTGAGTTCACCATCCATCGTCTATGATGGAAGCTACAGGACAGCGCTGACACTTCATAGCTTGGCAATCCGGAAACACCGCCAACCAGTCCCAGCGTGCCGCCTCTCTCGGGATGCTCAATGCCCTCGGACAATGTCTAGGTCTCGCCGCCTCCTTCCTGTAAGCCCCCTCTGTCCCCTTCCGCAACACGGGTGACCCCCACGCAGCTTCCCGCTCGTCGAAGGACCCCAGTATCGCAAAGGGTGCATCGTCAATGTCACCTTTGGCTGTTTAGGTCTTGTCCTGGCCATTGGGATGACGACCTTCTACCGCCTCGAGAATAGGAGGAGGAACAAGTTGGAAGGTGGAGAGCCGATCAGGGGCGCGGCTTCTCAGACGATGACCAAGTTTGACCTCGCGCCGGGTGAGCTTTCTTTTCGTGTCGAGCTTGAGTCATCCTAACGCGAGACAGGGTTCCGTTACGTCACGTGAGATGCGATCTAGATCAAGAATGTTTCTCCTCTATTGGATCATCCTTGAACGGAAGGTCGTGGCTTGTTCTTGATAGGGTGTGCGTCGATGCTGAAAGATAGGAAGCTAAGTTGGTATGGGGTGCTCAAGCAACTGGGGAGTGTACTGTCTATGACGGGCGGCGGATGAAATGATCTCAGGCTATCTTGCCACCGGCATGCATTGGATGAACGCGCGTGTGGTATTTGACCTTCACCCGAGCCCTTAACTCCTTTCGACCCCGCTCTCGGCCGGACGTCCAGGCGCTCTCCTTGCGTTGGTATGGACCAAGTACCTTGGCGAGATGAAACCCATACCAGAACCCCCATCACTAACGCCTGGAGGGCTTGCATCAGGAGGTGTGGTGCGATCGGACGTCCGAATTCCCCGGCATCATATATTGCTTCTCTCGTCTGGGGCTGGACGCATTTTGGGCGGGATATGCCTTCAAGGCCGGGGAGAGGCGGCAGTCAGCGAACGGGGTCCCCATGTTCACCCTAACACTAGGAAGGCCCGCACCAACCCCTTTGGTTTCAGACACCCCTTCGTTTAAGATCACGTCTAAAATCACGCTTTCCACCCTCTATGCATTTCCTATCGGCCAAAAAGTCGTGAGCCGCTGACACCACGTCCACGATGACCACTTTTGTGATCCATGTTCCGCGACACAAACGGCGATGAAACGGTCACCTCCCAGGACCTTGGCAGCGAGGATGTAGGGGCGGGTCTTGCCGGAGCCTGTCGGCATGATGTACAGCCCATCTTCTCGTCCAGCAATGGATCATCTCCCCCACCATGACTTGCGCTCCTGGACGTGAAGCCATGGGAGAAGCCCAGGCTGGCCAATGGACCAATCCTCTCCGTAGGTACTTCCACATCTTGTAGCGGTCAAAGCTTAGCGCTCGGTTGACCAGACAACTTCAACCAAACCCTCGCCCCAATACCTTCTGGCAGCTCCAGCGCCAGGCCACCTCCGTCTTCGTTGTCTCTCCTATCAGATGTGCCACTTTCTCCCTGGTGAGGTCCACACCCGTTCCACCGGTCCTTGTCAAAGCCCGTTGTCCAGGGCCAGACTGATGCAGAAGTAATCCTGTACAAAATGACACGGGCTGACGCCAGTCCTCCACCCCGATCCCTCCCTCATCAGAACCCCTCCCCCCCCCCCCCTGTCCAGACCAGTCATCTTCAGCCAGTCGCTCGGCTTTGAGTGCCCTGATTTGTTTCAAGTGGGTGGAAAAGCGATGCATGAACTCGATTGATCTAGCCGCAGTCTTATGCCACTCTGTACAACGCGTCATCCGTTCTGCTCCATCCCGTGCGGGATACCTGATAGCATCCGTACTGCTACCCTGAGAGCAGTCTACGACTCTCCCGGCGTAACACAAAGGGTTCTCTCCGGTCCAAGAGGTTCGTTCGCACCTGATCCTTTGGCTTTGAATCAACATCTCAACCTCAATGATCACCATGAGGAAGAGGCAGGTGCCGGATCGAGATCGAGTGCTGATTGGAGATCGGAATGACATGTCAACCGACGAGAGCTGTCTTCATACTTTTGCCGTCTGTGAAACGGGGGACGTCAGACTTTGACAAAGCTTGGATCCGATTCCAACCTTTGCTAGTAAGGTTCATGAGGACGCGTCGATCTAGTCGATTAACCCTTGCGCCAAGACTCGATGGACATCCGAGCCCCCTTCCCCGCTTGACGGTCTCATCAGTATCTATCCTAGTCAGCACCTACTCTCATCACGCCAGTGGGTTCATGGAGGTTGATAGGAGACAAGGTCATCGAGACGTTACAAAACCCGAGACCCGGGGCAGAGGGGTACATCGGTCCACCCAGATCGGCCATCACGCCATCATTCTGGACGACAGTCACGGTGATGTCGGAAGTATTGTAGTTGACCGTCTCGAGGTCGATTAATTTCTCGACGAGGGAGCTGATGTAGCCCGGTGAGCAGATGTAGGGTCCCATCGCCGGCTGGAGCTGACGTTCCTCCTCGGCGTAAGTCGGGGACGGGGATAGTGGATAGGAGGGGCGAGAAGTGGTCACAGTGGCAGCTTTTGAGCGGAGCATGATGGTTCACGGAATTCTCGTCGAATGATGGGTAGAGCAAGAAGGCGAGTCATTATTTAATATTGTCGTTCCTTCAAGTACCTCGAGCTAGTCAAGCTGCTGCTCCGAAGCTTGCCACAGAAGCGCAGCCCCTTCGTCCGACCCCGATTGCAGGGACTTTTCAAAGACCCCGAGATCCCCCTCTCGGCCCAACAAATGGACCGGGGATGGTCACGAGGAGCGAGGAGTCGTGATCTCGTGCCGTCAGGGTGAACACAAAGAAGCCACTAGGAAAACAGTCCCGTACGGAAGGAGAGAGTACAGTCCGGCTTTCATTTACTAAGGGCGGACACCGGGATATCAGATAGTATTTGTTTCCGCAGGTACCGGAGGGTGCGATAATCGAGGAGCGAAGATCAGCCGAAGCCGAGCGAGGCGAGGACGATTTCCGTACTCTGAGCTCCGTAGTGTCGTGGAATTCGGGGAAAATGTCACCTTTGCTCGGTCTTGTTGGATGCTTGCAATGAGGTGCTGAGAAAGCCCACTCCCCGAGGCCGTACTTCATACAACGTGGCACACATCAACCGTATTGGGAATTGGTTGACCGCCCTATGGAGGAGATGCGACTGACGATGGGCGATCGGATAACCCGCTTCCCACATAAGCCGTTCTTTCCCGCGAGGCACTATCTCATGCATGACAGGTATATTGGCAAAGAGGCAGATCGGATCATGTCGGACTCGATCGCTCCAGTCTCGGATTTGATTGACGGCGCAAGGTGGTGTTGTAGATCGTGCGGGATCCCTTCATCCAACAGATTAGCTTCGGGAGCCAAGGAAGACCAGACAGGGTGTAGACAACCGGGATGCACATCTCTCGCCGGATGGCAATCGGTGGAAAACATGGATGTCGGACTCGGATATTGTTTGGAAAGGCTATGGAATCAGGAAATCGGAAAGGGATACGGGTAGCGGAGGAAAGCGGTCGCCTCGAGGGGGAGCGTTCGCGGGTTTTTCGTCAATTGTGGGATGACTGGAGCGAGTCGAGGTAGGTCAAAACACTGTGCGGAACGGGTGAAGCAGCGACACGGTTTACATGGGACGGAGGACGTTGGTCTGTCTCCTCAGCCATTCGTTCGAGCGTAATCAAGACTGATCTCACCCTTTGCGTCCTTATCGCTTCGCCTCATGGGTCTCACCCGTTGCTACCGCCTTCTCCACCCTCTCCCAAGTATGCTCTCTCACTCTCCGCCTAACGTCCTCCGAGCTCTCCACCTTCTTGATCTCCTCACCCATCTCATCCATGTAGAACATTACCCGTCCCGTCTCCGCCGTCTTATCCCAACACCTCACAGACCCCACCAGCATCCTCTCCCCCTCGACCTCCGGGGACACCGCGTTGGGGTTCTCGCCTCGGGCACTCATGATCCACTTGATGAAACCCGGGAAATTCGAGTTCTGCATGATGTCCGTCCTCACGAATCCGGGGTAGGAGTGGATGATCGTCCTCTTCGACCCCGTCGCAAGGTCCGAGAGCATGATATCATTCATCGAGAAGTTATGCTTCAGGATTTTGCCGATGTTGAAGATTGCGGTCATGCTGCTCGACGTTCTGGAGAGGTCCATATCGTCCCAAAGGATGGTACTCCCGCTCGGGTCACCGACTTTACCGTTGTGAACGGAGATGATGATGGCGTTCGGAGCGAGCGTGTTTGTAGCGATGAGTTGACGGATGAGGTACATGCGGGAGTAGTAGTTGAGAGCGAGGGTCATGTCGATTCCTTCGACCGTGGGTGAGTAACTAGCCGAGAGGATCCCCTGAGACATCACGAGGAGGTTTAATTGATGCTGCTTTGGTGACGGATCGCGAGACAGCTCCTCGCAGAACACCTTGACGGCCGACATGAGACTCGCGTCGAGTCGTTTGAAATGCAGGTTTCGATGGGTCGCTTCCGAGCAGATCTGTGACGCGACCGCGGTATTTCGGCCGGAGATGGTGATGTGGGCGGTAGGGAGTGATGAGGAGAGCTGTCGGGCGACACCGAGACCGATCCCGGCTGTGCCGCCGACGATGAGAGCGCGAAGAGGTGATGGCAGTGCACCGAGCGCTTCGATGACCGGCAGGGACATGGTGACGATCGTGTGCGTAGATTAAGGCTTGGTGGGATCAGGAAGATGACATGAAGGTCAACCAGTCAAACGATCTGGAAAAGGATAAGTCTGTCGGTTCCTTTCCAATGTTTGGGTTACTACCTGATGAAAGTTCAGAGAACAGGAGGAACGGGCATCGTCCTCTGCCGAAACGGAGATTACACCCCTCCCCGTAATCACCCTGAGGGAATTTGGGATGCTGGCAATCTCTTGTACGCGACGTCATTTCGATCACGCAAGGCCTGAGCAGATTAACATAAGGTGCCCGCAGTGAAAAAAAACAGATCGGAACGCGTGGGAGTCATGTACGCCGCGACGATCGCGGAGGAACCTCTGCATCGCGACGTGACTCTGTCCCGTCGGCCATTGGCCGCAATCTTTTCGAGAAAAGATACCTTCGTAAATATCACAAGCGAGAAGTCCTTGTGTCCCACACCTCCAGTGGACCCTCACATATCAAGTGAGTAGCCTTTGTCCATCGATGCTCCTAGAATTGACGTCGAACACCATTAAGATGAAGTCCGGAGCTCTCAGAAAATATTCCGGATCTTCCAGGCACAGCCGGGATCTCGACGCGAATTCCGGCGAAGGGGAGATCTTGCCATAGGCACTGCCCTCCCAGTCGCATCGCAGGACCCCAATCCTTGCCATGCGGATTGCTCCTATTGTCCGATTGGAGGCAGTGTTTCACAAGAGTTGATGGGTACAAGCGATCTTGAGTGCTTGATGCAATTGTACAATGACTGGGTCCTATTCCAAGGAGAGCACTAGACTAGGACCCGTAGCTAGTCTAGAATAGTCGCTGAGGAGGCTGGCCTTTAGTTCTTGCCTCTCCCTCACAAACACCTATCTTTCAAGTATTTGTGGAACAAACTCATCAATGACAATTTATTTTCAGTATTCTGAGTCTCCTCAATAAGTATCAGGGACTGATCTACCTTGCTTGACCTTTGGCCAAGTAAAGGTTTCCCCCATTGTTTATTGCGTCTCGATATTCATTCCTAATCCTTTGTTAGGCTTCCTTGAGCCATCCACATGGATAAAGATCGCTGGATTCTCAGCCGTGAGGCAAGCGCTTGGACGCTTGGTGACCAGAACAAGGGCGGATAACGAAGGATATTGATGCATGGGTCGGAAAATCGAGTTTGGGTTCACACTCGGCAACAGATCATTGACCGGTTCGGCCCCATATTTTCTGACAAGGACGTGACACCGTCATGGACCACACCACAAATCGCCACTCGACGAAATCAACGAGATTCGTCGAAATGCCGCCGACTCGCTCTGGGTACTTAAGGTAACTCGTATCTTGCCCTTAACCGCTATTATATAGTCTCGCCTTGACTCGTATGCAGCCTTGCCAGCCCTGTTACACCCTTCCCCTGTATCCCATGACAGGACGCCACTGAAAAGGGATGTGATTCCCACAACCACGAAGATTGCTTTTGCAAGGCCGTTGAGGAGGGATTGGTCGGGTCCACTATCGGCCCGATAGTGGACTGCATTGTGCTCCAGACTGATTCAAGGAATGTGGATGTATGGCTGGGGTTATTTGGGAATGAATTTACTCAAACCTTTGAACCAACAGACCGTGAAGCAGAAAGCGGCCCGCCGGATGACAATTCTGAATCAGAACAAGTCGGCTTCAGAGTATATGATTGACGTAGCGAGGCTTGGGAGGATCAACGGTAGGCAAGGGGAGACAGACTTCCCAACCTTCGTCCTCAGGTATGACAACAGAGCATCAACAAAAGACTACTACAGTGGCCACATGCAAATCTAAACGGTCTTCAACTCGCTCAAGTCAACCACCCAACTCCGGAGCGCTGACTGTTGATGTTGAGGGAGATTTCCTTGGTGAGAGATAGATGAGCGAGGCAATCACAGGAAGCGCCACAAGGTCGGAGCCCACTGTACGCCGAATTGCCGACCACTCTGTGTTTGCTCGTGGATTTCTGTTGTACATCTCCCAAAGCCCCACCAAGACCCCCGCAAACCCTTTAGAGGGAAGCATGTCAGCAAACGATGCCAACGACCCGGTCCCCTTACTCGTCCGCGATCGACGACGAGGGAGTCTCTACTACGTCCCCGCGGGTACGACGATCCCTCCTTCATTCCGCCTCGCCGAAGCTACCACCTCTCCCGGTCGAGATATCCACGAGATCCTCTACCATCATCGACCGCGAGTGACCGATGTGTCTAACCTTCCGACCGGATCCGCACCTGGCTCCAAGAGTCATTCGACGACGGATACGGGTGATAAGCTCTTGGAATGGCTCGAGATGGAGGACGAGGACGCGGATGAGGGTACGGCCAGTGTCCTCTTCGTTCATGATCCCAGCATGTTGGATCGACTCCACGAGATCCTTCATGAGCGACTTGTGGACGGTCAAGTTGGGGAGGATCTTCACGCGGAGATTCTGTGTTTTTACAAGGAGCAGGAGCGGGTCGGACGGGTCGAGAAGTTCGAATATGAGGGTTCTTCACTGGGAGCTTTCCGATTGGGTACGGCCTCACTCGTCAACACCCTCCTTCAAGCCCCCGGTCTCTACCGTTCGATCGAGACGGGTCGACGGGCGAAGGAGAGTCGATGGATCGATGGGAAAAAGTTTGGGAGGTCGATCTTGGATTTCATGTTGAGGATCCGGGATAAACCTGCCGTCGGTGGGGATGGGAAGAGGGTGGCCGTCTATCCGATCGAGGGGATGAGGATCACTCAGACCACTTCGGCCGATGGAGAGGGTTATAGACTGTCGTGTGTGGGAGGTGCGTTGACGTGTGTCGATCTCGAAGGGTATGAGATCTGTAGAAAGATCAGTAGTCAGGTGAGTCTTTTTTTTTCTTTCTCCAGAGTTCCCCCCTTGGCTCGCGATTGAGAAACCCCCTGACGGTGGGCAGGTGTATTGCGATATGCGAGACGCACAGGTCATCTACGTTCTCGTCGTCAACTCCGACGAAGATGCCCAACTCTTTCGACTGGACGAAAGGTTGAAGGTCTCGGTCTCGTCCGTCATCCCACACGCCACCGGCGACCGGAACCGGGTTCTGTCCGACCAGGTGTCGAATCAGAGAAACCGACCACGACCGACGTTACTGAGCACGATGCTCGCCCTCGCATTCGCAGCCCCAATCGATGGCTACCCTCACGATCTGTTCAACGCTCCCGGTCCACCTTCCCCTGACGACGATGGTGCCGATCCTATGGAGGAGGATCGCGAACCGTCGAGGTATGCGCATCGACAGGGGAGAGAGTACCAACACGATCTGCGGCGTGACCGTGACGACGACGATGGTGCGCCTCCTCATCCTGGTCCTGGGCGTGGCGGGCTCAACACACACCGGGGAATGGACCACGGGTTGGAGCAGACGGCGCCGGATGATCGTGGGGATGAGAACGCACGAAGGGAGGAGAAAGTGAGGGCGGATGGTAAAGGATCTCTCTCCGACTTGGTCCCCGTACGTTCCCCCTCCCCGCGTCTCTGGGCCGCCATGACCCCCTTGATCTAACCACTCACGGGGACTCTTGCCACAGCACCTTCAACACGTCTCCACCTGGCCCCAGCCCGCCAAAGTCGCTCTCCCATCCGGAACGATCGACCTCTCCCGCCTATCCTTCCGAGACCGGCTCGAACCTCGCACCCATCTCAGGATCTCCGGTCCGGGCCTGACCTTCGAACACCATGAGAATGTCAACGCCAACGTGAGTAACCTCGTGCTGGATTGCGTATCCGTCGATGAGACCGACCATGGTCGATTGTGGACGGTGTTCCAAGCTAGGTTGTATGGGATTGGGAACGGCGACGGAGATGACGTCGAGAAGAGGGAGAAGAGTGATTCGGCGATGAACATTTACAACCACACCACCAACATCGACGTTGACGTCGACATGATGTCCCGAACTTTCGCCCACGCCGACCAAACCTATCGGACGATCACAAACCACATCGACAAGCGGGCTAGCAACATCTCCGCCATCTCCTCCGACCTAGGTAACGTCCCCGCCATCTCTGTCGTCCTCAAGGTCTTCTTGACACAGTCCACTCCCTCCACTCCCAACAGTAAGGATCGATACGAGTTTCGAGCCGAGGACGCGGCGATCAACGAGGCCGACCTCTACCAAGGCCCGCTTGCTCCACTTCAAGGCAAGGTCGTCCCGCGCTGCTACGGGGTGTTTCGAGCCGTCCTCGGGGGAAGGAGGACGTGTTGGGTCATGGTGCTTGAGATGTTGGACGAGTTGACTGTTCCTTGGGGTATGCTCGATAATGGTGCTCGGTGAATGCTTCCTTCTTCTTTTAGGTCAGAGTTGACCAACTAGAACTTTCCTCACCGAACCACTCCTTCTTTTTCATACCTGAACGACTTCACTTGTCCCTTCATCTAGGCGAGAGATCATCCTCCTCTACACCCGCCTGCACGAAGTAGGCGTACAACACCGCGACCTCGAACTGAGGCATGTCCGTGTCGACCCCTCGGACGGGACGTTCCGACTCATCGATTTCGATGGTGCCGCGTTGGTCGACTCTGACGAGAAGGCGCTCGATCACGAGAAGGCGAGGTTGCGAAGGTTGATGGGCGTCAGTACGGACTGGTGGGATGACACGTTGAGGAGGAATTTGGCGGGGTATGAACTAGAACGTTGTCGTTGACGTTGATGCCAAGGGAAAGAGATGGCGCGGTGAAACGGGCTGAATTCCATTATAACCTGTTGGTGTCATTCATGACAGGTATCACGGTGCTACGTCGACCAGCAAATAGGCCCGACGCTCAGCTCCTAGAATCGGCGACGGTCGTCTGAGCTTCGGCAAAGTTGGACTACCGTGGTCGAACTGGGCTGGCATAACTCGAGGACACGCGTGGGTGTAGCCGAGTTAAGTGCCGGTCGAGTAGCGTGGGCTAGAGATGCAGAGGCTATGAGTAGGCTAGGTAACTATAGTGACTTTAGATGACTTTCAGTGACTTTCAATCTCGAATCGCTGGTTATCCCAAGTCCATCCCTTTTATACATCGCCTTCCAGGCCTATCTTCGGTGATGTTCGGCGATGTTCGGCGATATTATCCGAGCTTCAATTC